>MDTG01233238.1_pt1 | contig 27673 bp, 28 predicted proteins | sample 811421 | NCBI WGS metagenome assembly MDTG01 (sample SAMN05326645, study PRJNA326480) | marine metagenome | isolation source: seawater | place: Pacific Ocean: South East | collected 2011
GGTTCCACAGTTATCTTCTAGAGAGTCACCACCCCATACACCTGCACAGTCTTGTGTACAGTCATTTGTTGGGTCGTTATCACAGGTTCCACAGTTATCTTCTAGAGAGTCACCACCCCACACACCTGCACAGTCTTGTATACAGTCATTTGTTGGGTCGTTATCACAGGTTCCACACTCATCATATACTCCAATACAGTTGTCAACATCATCACATATTAAATCTCCATCAATATCATCAGTACAACTCCCATTACATTCACCAATTGCATCTAGTATTCCGACACAGTTATCAATATCATCACATATTCCATCTCCATCTTCATCTAAATTATCAGGATCATATATGCAAGGATCATCATTGTTGTCTACTAGTCCACCTGGTGGTACACAGCCATTTTCATTTTCATCATCTCCAAAGATATATGTGTCACTTCCAAGTCCATCTCCATCTTCATCTAAATACCAAACTGTAATATTGTTAGGATTGTCACTGTTGTTAGGGCAAGGATCATCTCCGTTGGTAACAAAGCCCGAAATTTCATCACATGAAGTTGTGTTTATAGCAGGGTTTCCAAGCCCATCGCCATCACTATCTTGATACCATGTTTGCTCATAGATGCAAGATCCATCGTCTTCTAATGCATCTTCATTATAGTTACATGCTGTTTCATCTATACAGCCAAGAACTAAACAAGATCCATCATCTATAGTAGCATCAGCATCATAATTTGATGCGTTTTGATTAGTACAGCCAGGGATTCCTGTAATGTCACAATTGTAGTGTGCGTCTAGTAATTGACCAAATCCGTTAGCAACGAATGTTGTACTAAATGGAGCACCGTCAAACATGCTGATTTCGTCAGGACTGAAAGTTTGAGAACCAACCTTCAATAGCCAAGTAATTTCTTCCCCAGTAGCAAAGCCATTGTCGGCCCCTGTTTCGGATGCCATTAATGCCACAGCTAATTGCCCATTATCAAAGTCACTACACCAAGTTTGATATCCAGCACATGCCAATTCACCTGAGTCGGTGGTAAAAAAACCTCCTAGTAATGACCCACAAGGCGGCTCTTCACCATTTAGTGTTACAACATCTTGATACACTTGTATAGTCATATTGGCATCGGTCACTGTGAATGTCCAGTCTATGTTTTCAAGTTCGCATTCACCCACGACATTTCCGTATTCACAATTTTCTTCACCTGCTGCAATTGTTACTCCTTCACAACCTTCAGTAAAATTAGACGCCGTTGGATCTGTACAAAAATCTAGCGATCCTGTTACATCTAGTATAAAACAAGTTCCATTATCTACGGTAGCTCCTTCATCAAAGTTATATGCGATTGTGCAAATACATCCTGGAATTTCACAATTATCATTTTCAACTGTAACTATGATTCCCGAGCACAATGCATCATATATCATTGATCCGTCATTGTCTGCTAGAGGGTTTAAGCATCCCTCTTCCAATATACAAGACCCATCATCTACTGTTGCAAGCGGATCATAATTATCAGTATAAGGGCATGTGCATCCCAAAACAGTTGATGCATCTACAGCGAAATTAATTTCATTCAGAACAAAGAGCCCATTTGCAACCCACTCAATGGTTTCTAGGCCTGCTTCAAATGTACCTGCATTTAGTGCCTCAAGACTAGTTGATGGGTAATCAACGCCATTGAGATTTAAATAAAAATTCAATGTTTCTCCTGTATCAAATCCAGGAAATTCCACTTCATCATCACCCCCCCAAGCACTAATAGCAACACCATTTCCATCATTAATAAAACTATCACTTAGATCAACATATCCTCCACAGGATAGTCCCCCTGATGAGTTTGTATAAAAAACACCAATCAAAGCAGGGCTACTTATAGGGTCACCATTTACAAGAACACTGCCCGCATTTATAGCAATTGTAGCATTTCCAGCTCCAGTAGGTTCTGGGTTAGTCCACTCAAGATCTTGAGCATGAGTAGTAAATATCAATAGTAAGGATGCAATAAAAATTGCAATGGAATATAAATTTTTCATACACTTTATTTTTTGTGCTGGGAAATATAAAAGTAATTAACTTAGAAAAGGTGCTATCCCACTAAGATACTAAAATTATTCATAAAATCCCATTTTAAGCAACACTAAAGTACTATAAATCATCTGTAAAATAAAGCGTAAAATCAAAAATTTATATGTTGAAAAAATTTCTTGATCAAATGAAATAAGATCTTTTTGAACTATATTTAAGGAACCTTATGATTAGTCGATATTTTTACATTTTTGTATTTGCTCTTTTTCTGTCCATTATTGGTTTTATTTGCTTCTATATGTTTGCGGATTCTGTAAGATATATGAATGCATTAGCTGGGTGTTTAGTTATTTTCATTAGTAGCATCCTATCAGGATTAGCGACACAATATTACTTAGCATACAAGATTTATCCTAAATCTAAAAAAGAAGATGAATTAAAGTCACTAAAAACATTAGAAAAATATAGGAGAGAGTTTTTCGGAAATGTATCGCATGAATTAAAAACACCAATTTTTAATATTCAGGGTTATGTTGAGACCTTAATAGGTGGCGCACTATATGATAAATCAGTAAATAAAAAGTATTTGAAACGCACTAGCAAAAGTATTGATCGATTAATTTATATTATTCAAGACTTGGAAACGATTTCGCAACTAGAATCAGAAGAATTGAAGCTAGAGTTAACGACGTGGAATTTAAGCCAATTAATTAATGAGATAGTTGACCAATTTGAAATTAAGTTAAAAGAAAAAAAGATTCAATTAACACATGATAAAAAAAGCACAAATTTTCGAGTTTTCGCAGATAAGGGCAAAATGAGCCAGGTCTTATATAATTTAATATCCAATTCAATTAAATATGGAAAAAAAGGTGGAAGAACTAAAATAAGCTGTCATCAAAGCAAATCAACATGTAAAATTACTATTAAAGACAATGGAATAGGTGTTTCAGAAAAAAATATACCCCGATTATTTGAACGCTTTTATAGAGTAGATAAAAGTAGATCGAGAGAACAAGGAGGAACTGGGCTGGGCCTTGCAATTGTAAAACATATTGTTGAGGCACATGATCAAACTATTGATGTGCAAAGTGTGATCGGAAAAGGGACGGAGTTTGTGTTTTCTATTGAACGTGCGAAGTCTAATAATAATTAGATTTATGTGCTATTAGCTTTTATAGTTAGTTGATTTTAATAATTTTGTTATAAATATTTTTAAATTATCGTGTCATGAGATTTTGTATTATAGTTTTATTTCTATTCATGTTTGGCTGTGTTCAACAAAAAGATGGTAGCCAAAATATGAAGATGCCTAATAATTCTAAAAAAGTATTTTTTAAAAATATAAACTCTGGAGATACTGTAAACAGTCCATTTATTGTTGAGATGGGGGTTCGTACAATGACAATAAAACCAGCAGGTGCATTAGAGCCAGGGACTGGCCACCATCATTTGATTATAGACAAAGGTTTTATGAAATATGGTGAAATTATTCCCATGGATAAGCACCATCTTCACTATGGTAAAGGGGATACTGTTGCTGAAATTAGTCTGCCTCCAGGGGAACATAAATTAACACTACAATTCGCCAATGGCATGCATATGTCTTATGGGGAGCAGTTTAGTAATGAAATCAATATATATGTCAAATAAATCAACTATGAAATTTCAACTTTCTATTTACTTTTTCGCAACTTTATTTTCAAGTTTAAGTACAGCTCAGATATTTTTTTCGGAATATGCTGAAGGGAGTTCATATAATAAGTATTTAGAGATATATAATTATTCTCCTGAAACTATAAATCTTAATGAATACGCATTTCCAAGCTGTTCCAATGGTTGTGATGTAGATGGAGAATGGGATTATATGAACTATTTCCCTGATGGAGCGAGTATTGCCCCTGGGGATGTTTATGTAATTACTCATCCAAACGTATCTAATCCGGAAAGCCAATACTATAGTGAAGAAATAGCTATATATAGTGATCATGAATTTACTTACTTAAGTAATGGTGATGATGTCTTTGCATTAATTCATGTAGCTTCAGGGGTAGTTTTTGATGTTATTGGAGCGATGGGTCCTGACCCTGGTGATGGTTGGGACGTGGCTGGAGTAACTAATGCAACAAAAGATCACACATTAGTGCGAAAAAGTTCTGTTTCATCAGGCAACTTAGGTGATTGGACGTCATCTGCTGGAGTTGATGTTAGTGATTCGGAATGGATTGTATTTGACAATGAAACATGGGATAATTTAGGATTTCATATTTACGAAAATAATGGTTCTGATGATATTTTAGGCTGTATGTGTGAAGACGCCTCTAATTATATGTCTAGCGCAACAATTGATGATGGGTCATGTGTTATAGATGGAGGCTGTTCAGACCCTGACGCCTTGAATTATTCAGGTGATGTATGTGGTGTAGTAACATTTATTAATGAGGATTGTGAATATGAGATTGTTGATATTTCTGGCTGTTATGCTGAGGATTTGGCATGTAATTATTTTGATTTCAACTACCAAATTACAGGTAGTAACATGACGATTAATGTGCCATTAATAGCACTAGAAGAAAATGATATTATAGGGGCATTTTATGTTAATCAAGATGGCTTTTTGGTTTGTGGAGGATCTAGTGTGTTTGAAGGAGAGCAAATGGCTATTGCAGTTTGGGCAGATGATCCATCAACGAATACTATTGATGGATTTGACGTCGGAGATACATTTATTTTTCTGATTTTAAGAAATGGAGTAGTTTTTGAAACAACATCAATAATGAACACACAAGCTCCATTTGTCGGGACATTTTTAATAAATGGCTTTGGTCAAATTACAAACCTTTCTATTGATGATCCATTTCTTCAAGATTGTGTGTATCCACCCTTAGGTTATGATTGTGATGGAAATTCAATATCTATTGAAGAAGATAATCTAGCAGATAGATACGTGGTAGAGACTATAGATTTATTAGGTAGAAATGTTTCTAGTAATAGTATTCAAGAATTAAAAATTATAATTTATAGTGATGGGTCTGTCGAAAAAAAATACTATTTAAATCATTAAATTACAACCCCTTTCACTAGCATTCTGACTTCTTCCGAGTATATTAAAACCACTGCTGGTTAAGTAACCAAAATCATTCGTTGCAATGAAGCTGCAACTATTGATGTTTGCTAAATCAATGATATTAATGCATCCTCTTTTTTTATCTTTTAATACTTTAAAAGGATTTGTTTTATCTCTAATGATAATTTTTTTCCATGGGGGCGATTCAAAACAATTATCTCGATGATATGATTGTGATAATAATTCTGCCATACCATACTCGGAATACACTTTAGGGGTATTGAAGAGTAACTTTAGTTTTTTGTGTAATTCTTGCTGTATTATATGTTTTTTTTGTTTTTTAGTTCCCCCAGTTTCAATTACGAGACCCTGTTCTAAGTTTATTTTATATTTTTCCGCAAAATCTAATAAGGCAAAACTCAATCCAAATAAGATAAATTTTATATTTTTTTCTTTCAATAGCTTAATAGTGGAAATTAATTTTTTCTCACGATTAAGATAAAAACCATTGTAGTTTTGTTGGCTTAAACTAATTAGCTCTGAAGCCATGAAGGCTAATGATGAATTAGGATTGTTTTCGAAATCAGGTATTAGGCATAAAAAACTATACTCTTTTGGGTTCCCTATAAACTTTTGAAAAGATTTTAGGATAGATTTTTTATATATATCAAGGTCTTGTATATAGTGCTTACTTTTTTCTTTATTTGTTGTTCCACTACTAAAAAAAACTGTCTCTATTTGATTTGAACCGATTATAATTTTTTTTGTTCTAAATAGCTCTATGGGTAAAAATGGAATTTCACAATATGTCTGTATGTTATTAGTTCTAAATCCGCAAAGATTAACATACCTATTGTAGACAGGGTTGTTTTTATATTGATATTCAAACATATCTATAGCAATATCATTGAACTCCTCACTTGTTTTTATTTCAAATATTTTGTTTTTATCCATATTTTTATGGTCACCAATATAATTAAAAGTCTAAAATTAAAAATTTGAAAAAAATTATTTTTTTATGTACAGGTAATTCTTGTCGGAGTCAGATGGCTGAAGGATTTGCAAAACAAATGTTTTCAAATCAATATTTTTTAATTGAAAGTGCCGGTGTGCGTGCAGATGGATTAAATAGTTTGGCAGTGAAAGTTATGATGGAGTTGGGGATAGATATTACTGCTCAAATATCAAAAGAAATTAAGTTTATCAATCTTGATAAATTTGATTTAGTTGTTACAGTATGTGATAGTGCCCGAGAAGCATGTCCAGTAATTGATGGTCAAAAAATAATTCACCATAGTTTTGTCGACCCAGCATTATCAGTTGGCACGATGGATGAGAAATTGGTTATATATAGGGGGGTCCGAGATCAAATTCAGGTTTTGGTACAAGAATTATTCAATAATTATAAATCAATATGTCACGAACAAAATTAAAGAAATTTGAGCAGTTAAAATCAATGAAACATGTTATCCAGCCTAGTAGGGAAGAATTGTTAAGTGATAATTTTAATCTAAAAGGTCGGTGGAGAACACAATTTAATAATGATAACCCTATTATTTTAGAATTAGGGTGCGGCAAGGGTGAATATACTGTAAGTTTAGCGGAAATGAATTCAAATTTCAATTATATAGGAATAGATATTAAGGGTTCGCGAATTTATTCTGGGGCAGATATAGTCGCTCAAAAAAATATGAACAATGTTCTTTTTATTAGGACTCAGGTAGAATATTTGTTATCCCTCTTTTCTGCAAATGAGGTGCATGAAATATGGATTACTTTTCCTGACCCTCAAATAAAGTTTAATAGAAGAAAAAAAAGATTAACACATTTAAGCATGTTAGAAAAATACAAAACAATACTAAAACGAAATGGTGTAGTAAATTTAAAAACAGATAGTTTATTTTTACATGGTTATACCTTGGGCTTATTAGAGACGGGATCATTTCGTATTATTAAATCGATGCATGATATATATAATAATTATCATAATGATAATCGATTAAATATCAAGACATATTATGAGAATCGATTTTTAAATAATCATCAGCCAATTACATATTTATCTTTTTCTTTTATTGATTAACTTTCCTTATCTTGTTTATTATTAAATGCATTGATTTATGTTAATAACAGAGAAGAAACTGTTAAGTATTCTAGAAAAGATTCCTTTGGATGAGGCACATAATTTATCTAGTTCAAATGTGTTAAAAGAATTAAAAATCGTGGATAGTAATATAAAATTAAATCTATGTATTTTTAATCCCTCTTTACAGTTTAAAAATAAAATTAAATCAGCACTTTTAGATAAAATTTTAAAAAATTTCCCAAATGCAACCTTAGACATTGAATTTGTGGCTAGTAAAACAATTAAAAATACAATTGCTGTTGCATCGGGAAAGGGCGGGGTTGGCAAATCCACTATTTCATCAAACCTTGCAATTGCTTTAAAGAATCAGGGCTATAGTGTTGGCTTGTTAGATGCTGATATATATGGGCCATCTATTCCTTTAATGTTTGATGCTGAACATGAAAAGCCGAAAAAAGTTCAGCGTGGAGACACATCCTTAATGAGTCCGATTATTAGTTACGGCATAAAAATTATGTCAATTGGCTTTTTTTTAAATCCTAGTGATGCTCTTGTTTGGAGAGGCCCAATGGCCACTAAAGCTTTAACTGAAATTGCTCAAAACACGGATTGGGGGCATCTAGATTATCTATTAATTGACCTTCCTCCTGGTACAGGAGATATTCACTTAAGCTTGGTTCAAATACTATCAATCACTGGGGCTATTATTGTTACAACACCTCAGCCAGTATCTTTGATAGACGCTAAAAAGGCTATTAACATGTTTAAAAAGAAAGATATTAATGTGCCTATAATTGGTTTAATAGAAAATATGTCTTGGTTATTAATAAATGAAAATAAGCACTATATATTTGGTAAAGGCGGAGGGGGAAGTCTTGCGGAATCTGAAAAAATTGATTTGTTGTCACAAATACCATTAGACCAATCGATAAGAGAAGCTGGTGATGTTGGGCGGCCAGCGGCTTTACAGGACAGTGTTCTAGGTAGTGTTTTTGACAGTTTGGGGCACACAGTTCATCGCTGTGTTAGTGATAGGAACAATATGATAGCTCCAACAAAAAAAGTTCAAATAACACATAATAGAGGCTGTAATTAATTATTTTTGCAATTATGGATAAAGACAGCTTAATAAATCGAGTAAATAAGGGTTTGGATGATGTGCGGCCATATTTAAAATCAGATGGCGGTGATATTTCTTTAGTGAAAATAACTTCTGATTTTAATGTTGTTATTCGTTTTGAGGGATCTTGTAAAACATGTAACGTTAATCAAATGACATTAAAATTGGGTGTGGAAGAGGCTATTAAAAAACATGCACCTGAAATTAAATCATTAGAAAGTGTAGATTAATTTATGATTAAATCTGATATAATTATTATTGGGGCGGGCCCATGTGGATTATTTTCAGTATTTGAAGCAGGGTTGTTAAAAATGAGATGCCATTTAATAGATTCCTTGCCTCAACCTGGTGGTCAGTGTTCGGAAATTTATCCTAAAAAGCCTATTTATGATATCCCTGGATTTCCGGAAATTTTAGCAGGAGATTTAATAAAGAACTTAATGAAACAAATAGCTCCATTTAATCCTGGATTTACGTTGGGGGAAAGAGTTGAGGTAATCAAAAAGCAATCAGATGGCAGTTTTTTTGTTGTTACAAATCGTGGCACTGAGCATTCTTGCAAAGTTATCGTAATTGCTGCTGGGCTAGGATGTTTTGAGCCAAGAAAACCAATGGTTGAAAATCTGTCTTTTTTTGAAGATAAGGGTGTGGATTATATTATTAAAGACCCCCTTAAATTTAAAGGGAAAAAAGTAGTTGTCTCTGGAGGCGGTGACTCTGCATTGGACTGGGCAATATATCTTGCGGAGGGTATTGCCTCTCAGGTTACTCTTGTTCATAGAAGAGATTCATTTAGGGGACATGTAGAATCAGTAGAGAAGATACATAAAATGAGTAATTCGGGGAAAATTAATTTAATAACAAATGCCGAAGTTCAAGCATTGAAAGGAGCTGATAAATTAACATCACTCACAATTAAAGCAGAAAAAAATGACTTTTCGATAGAAACAGATTATTGGATCCCTCTATTTGGCTTAACTCCAAAATTAGGGCCAATAGCTAACTGGGGCTTAAATTTAACTAAAAATGCTATTGAAGTCAACACCTATGATTATAGCACTAATATTGAGGGGATATATGCCATTGGAGACATTAATACTTATCCGGGCAAATTAAAATTAATACTTAGCGGTTTTCATGAGTCGGCATTAATGTGTCAATCAGCATTTAAATATATTTTTCCACATGGGAAAAAATCATTTAAATACACAACTGTCTTAGGGGGCATAGAAGGTTTTTAGTTTTGGAAAAAATTCTCATCAATATTATTGACCAGAATGGAGAAAAACATGTTCTTGAAACAAATTTAGATTCAGGCTTGAATCTAATGGAGGTCGTCCGAGATGAGGGATTTCAAATGGGGAATTGTGGCGGTATGGCCTTGTGCGCATCTTGCCACTGTTATATTCAAAAATCTCATGATATAAATAAAAAGTCGAAGGAAGAAGAAGATATGTTGGACCAATTACATAACTCTAATTTAGAGAGTAGATTAATCTGTCAAATTCCTATAAAAAAAGAATTAAATGGTGTAGTGTTAATTTTAGTTGATGATTAAGGTCGTATCTCATTTGGGATATTGCATATTGGGATTTCGGTCATTTTATGTTGGTTTTGTGTGTGAAGCGTATTATATATCTCTAACACTGTCTGTTCTCGTTTAGTGAGGGCTTTTCTCTTTTCATTAAGGCTCATTGCCCATTCTAGTTCTTTATATGTTGCTCCAATTTGAGTTTCATCTGTTCGCCCATCTTCCCACAATCCATCAGTTGGGTCGGCCTCCAAAATATCTTGACTTATACCACAGAATTTTGCTAATGATCTTACCTCCGATTTATTTAAGTCTCCTATTGGGCTAATGTCAACTCCGCCATCCCCATATTTTGTAAAAAATCCTATGCCAAAATCTTCAACTTTATTTCCCGTTCCAACAACTATGCCATTTTTTGTAGTTGCAATTTGATATAATGTAGTCATGCGCAATCGGGCCTTGGAGTTTGCTAAAGCTAATTCAGATTGGTATTTTGATGGAATTGAGCCCTTATATGCATCGAATACATGATCAAGTTCAATAGTTATTGTTTCCACGTTACTATGGGATGCTAAGAGCCACTCCATATGCTTATTCGCTCTGTGTAATTCTCTTTTTTTTTGATGAATAGGAATCGAAACAATGAATGTTTTTAAGTTTGTCATTGCACATAGAGTAGATGTTAATGCTGAATCAATACCTCCTGAAATACCTACAATAAGATTTTTTTCATTTTCTTTCGAGTATGCATTTATCCAGTTGGTTATGAAATTTTTTAATTTATTTAGATGCATGTCTACATTATTAAAATAAAAATCCAACTCTTAGTCCTAGTTGATGAAATAAGGCATCGATGTTATTCATAGCGTTGGTAATATTATTATTATAAAATATGCTTCCTTCTATTGAGGTTGCTCCGCCTAAAGAATACTCTGCTCCAAGAAATATCGAGATGTCAATTATAGCCCCTTTTGCATTTTCATCAGAACTAATAACTTCTTTTATTTTAAAATTTAAAGAAGGTCCAATTCGTGCGAAATAATGAAAATATCCTACTTGTCTAGATCGCATTTTCATAAATACAGGTAGTGTGAGATATTGTACTTTATAGTCTTTCACGGATGGCCCATCATCTTCTATGCCCCCTCCCTTATAAGATATGGCAAATCCAGATTCTAAGTAATGATTGATGCTTAGTGGCATTTCAAATGCATATCCATACACAACGCCTGGATTGCTATTGGTTTCGATATTTTTTAGATCTGTCGCGATAAAATTAATAGAGGGAGAAATATATAGTCCCATTCTACTATTATTTAGCTTGGTGTCCATTTCTTGTGAAATAGAGATCGAAAATAAGATCGAAAATAAATAAAGAACATTTAACTTTTTCATATTTTTAATCATATTAAAGTGTTGATCCTTAAATATACATTATATGAATAAAAAAAAAAGAATGCAAAACTATATTTTATTATTATTTGCGACTATATTAACTACCTTTTTTATTCTTTATACCTTCTTTTTTAAGAAACAAATTTCACCTTCTCAAGATTGTAAATTTTCAGTTTATCAGTTCGAACAGGACTTTTTCAATATTAAAAAAGATTCTTTTTCTTTTTATTTTCATCATGTTTTAGACAGGTTTCCAGACTTTTTTACAGATACTAGTGTCATTTTTAATGAAAAAGTTTTTTTGGATGACACATTAAGGTCAGTCTTGGATTCTGTGAATTCTATTTTTAACAGAAAAGTGCCTATGTCACGGACATTAGAGCAGGGTTTTTGTAATTATCAAAAACATTTTCCAGGTATAAATTTGTCCATGTATACATTTATAGATAAATCTTTTGACTATAGAACTCCTGTTGTGTTTGCGAATGGTAAATTATTTATCTCTTTGCACCTTTTTTTAGGATCTGAGCATTCATTTTACGGTTTTTTGCCTGACTATATTCGACATTCCAATGATACAATCTTTTTACCATCTTCTTGTTTTATGACCTTGGCTGGTAGACATATCCCATATGCAGATTTAGATAATTTTTTAGAAGCTATATTATATTATGCTAAGCCGTATTTTTTTACGCAAAAAATGTTGCCAGGGATTGCCGATTATAAGCTATTGAAATGCCCTGAAGATAAAATAAAATGGTGTTATGAAAATGAATCGGCTATTTGGCGATATATGATTGAGCAAGACTATTTATTTTCAACCTCAAAAGATTTGATAGACAGATTTATCAATTTAGCCCCTTATTCTCAATTTGGATTACCTAACGATATCAATTCCCCTGGTAGTATTGGTGCATGGTTAGGGCTTCAGATTTGGAATTCATATGTGGCAAAAACAAATGTGTCATTAATCGAAGTATTAAATGAAACAGATTATTTGAAAGTTTTGAATAACTCTGGATATAAACCTTAGAAACAATGAAAAAAAACGAAAAAAGCGCCTTAATTAATTTTAAAATTAACTTAGATATTAATAATGTTCCTGAAAAAATAACATGGAGTGCTAGTGATATCAAGAAAAGTAACAATGAAGCAAAAGCTCTTATGGTGTCTATTTGGGATGGCGATGAGAAATCCTCCCTAAATATAGATTTATGGACTAAGGAGATGATGGCTGAAGAAATGAATTTTTTCACTTTTCAAATTATAGACTCATTGTCTCGCACATACAAAAAGGCAGTTGGAAACGAAAAAATAGCCAAGGAGATTAGTGATTTTGCGATGCATATCGGAAAAACTTTACATGTTTTGAAATAATGTATTCAGTTGAATGATTTTTTGTAGTATTTCATCTTTTCCAATTCTTTTTTTTGAAGAAGTTGTTATGCTTTCTGGAATTTTTCCCCATGAATTGTTATTCATATGTTTATTATATTCTATTATCTTTTGTTGAACTTTACTTGCATTTAAATTATCAGATTTAGTAAATGTCCTAATAAAATAGATTTGCTTTTTAACCAACCACTCCATCCATTCTAAATCTATTTTCTGTGGAGGTATCCTGATGTCTATTAGAAAAAAAACAGCTGCCAATGGCTTGCCGCGTTGCAAAAAATACTCTCTTGTCATTTTTAGAATTTCCGCTTTTTTTGTTTTAGATATTTTAGCATATCCATATCCGGGCAAATCTACTAATGACCAACTATTATTAATAACCATGTGATTTATTAATTGTGTTTTGCCAGGTTTTGATGATGTGCGAGCAATTTTTTGATTTAAAATCATATTGATTAATGAAGATTTTCCCACATTGGATCTCCCTATAAACGCATATTCTGGGCTGTTGTTGTTGGGGCAGTGTAATACATTTGTGTTACTATAGAAATCTGTAATTATCATTTTCATTTAGCCACATCTTTTAGCCAATTTACTAGGATTTTGTTAAACTCAATTGGTTGCTCTATCATTGGTGCATGGCCACATTTATTTATCCAAAATAAGTCTGAGTTTGGAATTTCGCTATGAAATTCTTCACCTACATCTGGTGGAGTAATTTTGTCATTTTTCCCCCAAATAATACATGTTTTTTGTGTTATTTTTGGTAAGTCCTCTTTCATATTATGCCTGATGGCAGATTTCGCCATCATTAGAACACGTAATACTTTTTCTCTACTATTAACTATATCAAACACTTCATCGACTAATTTTTTGGTTGCTTTTTTAGGGTCAAAAAACACCTCTTCAGTTTTAGATTTAATATAATTATAATCACCTCGTTTCGGAAATGCTCCACCTAAGGTGTTTTCGTATAGCCCCGAACTCCCAGATAGTATGAGTTTGTTTATTTTATCAGGATGTTTTAGGGCTAGTATTAACCCAATATGTCCTCCTAAAGAATTCCCTAGTATTGAAAATTCTTCTAGTTTCAATTCTTGTGTGAATTTGCTAATAAACTCTGCAAGTGTATTAACATTTGTTTTTAATATGGGCATGTCATATAGTGGCAGTATTGGCAGGATTACGCGGTATCCATATTGCGGCAGCCTTTTAATTGTATCTTCAAAATTACTGACCGCCCCCATTAGTCCATGTAGTAAGACTATAGCTTCACCTTCTCCTCTTTCGATATAATTATATTTGCTTTTCACCAGGATGCACGATAATAATTCACCCGGTAAATATATGTTTTAATATTTAATATAAATCTAACTCAAACATAGTTATTAACACTTGTTAGTTAAAAATGTTAATAAAATGTTCATTTCTTGTTTAAAAAAATAAGTGGTAGAAAGTGGTAGAAAGTGGGTTTAAATGGCTAATTTTATCCTATATAGTTTAATTTGTGGTAATATGGGAGTGAATTTAATAGGTGTTTATCAATGCAAGCTAGACGCAAAGTCTAGGTTGATGTTGCCAAAGGCTTTTAAAAAGCAACTAGCTTCTTCATTAGATGCCCCATTTATATTAAAAAGAAGTGTCTTTCATCATTGCCTCGAATTATTTCCAATGGACGAGTGGAATAAGGTTGTTTTAGATATTAATAGATTAAATCGATTTGTAAAGAAAAACAATGACTTTATTAGAATGTTTACAGCTGGCGTTAAACTCGTTCAACTTGATGTGACTGGGAGATTATTGCTCCCAAAAGATCTTCAGTTATATGCAGGTATTTCGAAAGAAATCGTTTTGTCTAGCTCTGCCAATATGATAGAGGTGTGGGATAAAGCAGGGTACGAACTTATTATTAATAATGAAAATATTGATTTTGCACAATTAGCAGAAGATGTAATGGGGGCTAAAAACGAAGACAATGAGTGAATTTCATGAGCCTGTACTGTTAGCAAAGTCATTAGAGGGATTAAATGTCAAATCAAAAGGGACCTATGTTGATGTGACCTTTGGTGGTGGTGGTCATTCACGGGCTATTCTTAATTCTTTATTTGGGGGGCTTTTAATCTCATTTGATCAGGACGAGGAAGCGATTAAAAATAAAATAATAGATGATAATCGATTTATTATGGTTAATCAAAATTTCCGCTACTTAAGAGAGCAGTTAAAGAGACTCAATATTTATAGAATTGATGGCTTGATAGCAGACTTGGGTGTTTCATCATATCATTTTACAGATAATGGTAGAGGTTTTTCATTAAAGTATGATGCTCCAGTTGACATGAGAATGGATCAAAAACTAGAGACAAATGGAGCTCATGTTTTAAATAATTATAGTGCTAACCATTTAATGAGAATTTTTAAAGATCACTCTGACTTTAATGCTCCGCGGCCGATTGTAAATTTAATAATTAAATTCAGAGAGAAGAGGCCTATAAATACAATATTTGATTTTAAAAAAATTTTTCAAGGTTTTGTTTCAGATAGACACCAAAATAAATTTTTTGCACGATTATTTCAGGCGGTTAGAATAGAGGTTAATGATGAAATTAATGCATTGAAAGAGTTATTGACTCAATCGTTAGAGTTATTGAAGCCGTCTGGAAGATTAGTGATTATTTCTTATCATTCAATAGAGGATAAAATAGTAAAGCGTTTTATGAGGTTTGGGAACTTTTCCGGTGTCCCAAAGAAAGATTTTTTTGGAAACCATTGCCAGTCATTTAAAATAATTACTAAAAAACCTATTGTTCCATCGAGAGAGGAAGTGCAATTAAATAATAAATCTAGGAGCGCTAAACTTAGAATTGCAGAAAAACTATAAAACATGCTTAGTATTCAAAAAATATTCAATTTTAATAATCTTCAAAAGGATGGTTTGTTTAAGGATCTGTTTGATATCAAATCCTTTGTTATTGTATTTACTATTTTTTCACTTATCAGTATTTGGTCATCGGATTTAGTTTATAATAAAACTAAGAAGATTAAATATTTAAATAAAGAATTAGAAAACCTAAAGGCCGAATATGTCTCGACTAAAACTATTTTAATGAGCAAAAGTAAGAAGTCTGTTTTGCTACAAAAGGGATCACAATTTGGCCTGTCGGAGTCAAAAAATCCGGTCAAAATAATGTATTTAGAGTATGAGAATTAGGTATCCCTTTCGATTAACATTAATCACTTTATTTGTGTTATGCTCTGCGGGGGCTATTGTTATTCAAATATTGAATATTTTAAATTCCAATGAGTTCTCCGCGGAAGATGAGTTTGTCATAGAAATAACGGAGGCAAATAGAGGAAATATTTATACAGCGAACAATAAACTCTTAGCTGTAACAACATCAAAATATGATATTAGATTTGATGCAATATATGCTAAATCAGTAAATAGTGCTTCTGAACTAGAGGAGTTGGCTAATGATTTGTCACAAATTTTCAACACCAATTTAGAATATGAGAAAGATATAAATACTAAAAACAGATATGCTTTATTGAAACGAAATGCTTCTTTTGAAGAGGTGAAGCAAATAAAAAGGTTGCCTTATTATAATAAATCTTTACATGGTGGCTTGATTGTTAAGGCTGTCTTATCTAGAGAAAAGCCAAATGGCAACACGGCAGCTAGAACTATTGGAGATTTATATAAAAATAATACTCCTAAATATGGATTAGAGTATAGCTATAATACTGAATTGATGGGACAGGATGGGAAGGCACTATTCCTTAAGAAGCCTGGCGCGGGAAAAATCAAGATTAAGGACTCTAAGAATTTAAATGCAATAGATGGCAAGGACTTAATTACAACCTTAGATTTAGACTATCAAGATATTTTAGAAAACGCTTTGTTAAGGCAGCTAGAAATATATGATGCAAGTTTTGGAACAGCTATTTTAATGGATGTCAAAACAGGAAAAATCAAAGCAATTACTAATCTGAAAAAGATAAATAAAAATAAATATGGCGAGATATTAAACTTTGGTGTTACTCGTCAAGTAGAGCCAGGTTCAACAATGAAGTTGGCATCAATTATGGCCTATTTTGAAGATTATCATGGAGATGTCAAAGATACGATTGATTGTAAAAATGGACGGTATAGGTTTAAGGGGGCGCCTATATTTACAAAAGATAGCAAAAAATTAGGCGTGGTGACTATAGAAGATGCTTTTGTTCATTCATCTAATATTGGTATTGGTCGATTAATACATAAAAATTATAAAAAAAATCCTCAAAAGTTTATTGATAGGTTATATAGCTTTGGTTTAGGAGAAAGATCAAAAATCGATTTAAGTGGTGTGCCTTCTCCGACAATACCTTCTCCATCGGAAAACTCATGGTCAGGAATTTCTTTACCATGGATTTCTTTTGGTTATGGTGTCCATTTAACGCCACTAGATATATTAACTTTTTATAATGCAGTTGCAAATAATGGCTATTTAGTCTATCCATATTTAGGAGATTCATTTAGGCGGGGCAGTGAATTAATTCCCATCCCAAAAGATAGGATATCTCGCACTATTTGTTCACAATCAACAATTGAAAAGACTCAAGCGTTATTAATGGGAGTGGTTAATCGTGGGACAGCATCAACATTATCAGATTTGCCGTTTTCAATTTCAGGAAAAACGGGAACTGCCGTTAAAAACTACACAAATTATTCAGGCAATGACGCTAAATCATATCAATCTTCATTTGTTGGCTTTTTCCCTTCAGAAAAACCCCAATATAGTTGTATTGTATTGGTGGACAATCCAAACATAAATGTTGGGTATTATGGTTCTGTAGTAGCTGTTCCCGTATTTCAAGAGATTGCACACAAAATCTATCTTAAAGAAGGCCTAGCATGGCCAACAGATTATAAGGCTATTTCTAGAGAGGATATTGTCTGTTTAGAAGGTTTTGTAGATTCAGTTGTGGCTTCAAAAAAAAACATAGATCATGGTCACTGTCCGAATGTTGTTGGGCTGCATCTTAGAGACGCTTTAAATATTTTGAATTCAAATGGTTATGAAGTCATTATTAAAGGTCGATTTGGGCATGTTAAATCTCAAAATCCACAACCAGGCAGTATCGTTAATAAAAAATCTAAAATCACATTATATATTTAAATGAAAACATTAGAAAAATTATTAAATGGATTAGATTATCAGCGTGTTATTGGGAATATAGATGTATCCGTTAGTGATATCCACTTTAATTCAAATAATGTTGTTCCATTGAGTATGTTTGTTGCAAATTCAGGGGAACATCATGATGGTCATGATTTTATTTCTGATGCAATTTCAGCAGGTGCGGTTGTAATTGTGTGTGAGCGAATTCCCAAAAAAACTATAGAGGGTGTAACGTATGTAAAAGTTATTAATAGTTCTTTTGCTCTCGGAATATTATCTTGTAATTTTTTCAAACACCCTTCTAAGCAGATTAAATTAATTGGAGTTACGGGCACAAATGGCAAGACATCTATAGTATATCATCTTTATTCACTTTTTAGAGCAATCGGCTTGAGAGTAGGGTTAATATCTACAATTGAACAGAAAATAAATGATCAGTCCTATCCAACGACACACACTACTCCGAATACAATTGAAATCAACAAATTATTAACCTTAATGGTCAATAAGGGTTGTGAATTTTGCTTTATGGAAGTTAGCTCACATGGCATATTACAGCATCGAATTGCGGGGCTTAGTTTTGATCTAGCGGTTTTCACAAACCTTACGAGAGATCATTTAGATTATCATAATTCATTTTCTCACTATCTAAATACAAAAAAATCTTTTTTTGACACGTTGAATAGCACTTCGAAATCAATCATTAATGGGGATGATAAATACGGCTCATTAATGTCGGCTGATACACAATCAATAAAAATATTTTATTCAATTAAAAAACCTGGACATTATCAAGCAAAAATAATTGAAGACAGTATTAGTGGTCTCACTCTAGAAATAGAAGGAGAGCAAATTACCACTCCTTTAATTGGACTGTTTAATGCATATAACTTATTAGCAGTCTATGCTGTCGCAAAAGAATTGGGGCAGAATACAAGTGCTGTGCTAAAAATTTTAACAAATATCCAGTTAGTTCCAGGCAGATTTAATACCGTGAAGAGTAAAGATGGTGTAATGGGGATTATTGATTATGCTCATACTCCAGATGCTTTAAAAAAGATTATTTTATCCATATCAAGTTTTTGTAAAATACATAAAAATTTAATTACAGTTATAGGTTGTGGTGGAGATAGAGATGTTGGCAAGCGGTCAATAATGGGAAAAATTGCAGCAGATTATAGTAGTGTCGCAATATTTACATCAGATAATCCTCGATCTGAAAATCCACAACATATTCTAAACGATATGTGTTTAGAGTTATCAAATGAACAAAAAAATAATGTTAAACAAATTGTAAATAGAGAAGATGCGATTCGTTTCGCGGTTGATATTTCGTCCAAAGATTCTGTGATTTTAATTGCAGGAAAAGGTCATGAAAAATTCCAAGAAATTAATGGTGAAAAAATCCCATTTGATGATTTAACAGTACTTCAAATTTTTTTTAAAAAATAAAATTATGCTACACTATATATTCGATTTTTTATACACAAATGGTCTTGACCCATCGATACATAATTTATTTAATTATTTGTCAGTTAGATCAGCACTAGCCATGATATTTTCACTGTTAGTTACCATTTATTTTGGAAAAGTAGTAATCCGGTTTTTAAAGAAAAAATTAGTTCAAGATCGGATAAGAGATTTAGGCTTAATAGGGCAAAATGAAAAACAAGGCACTCCGACTATGGGTGGAGTAATTATTTTACTAGGAATTTTGATTCCTACATTATTGCTATGTCGTTTAAATAATATCTATGTGTTGATATTACTATTATCCACTATATGGATGGGCTTGATAGGATTTTTAGATGACTACATAAAAGTTTTTAAACAAGACAAAAAAGGATTGGCGGCTAAATTTAAAATTATAGGTCAAGTCATATTAGGTTTGATTGTTAGTTTGATTATGTTCTTTCACCCGGATATTGTTATTAGAGAAAACGCAGATCATTCTAGTGATAAAAACGTGACAATACTGCCTCAGAATACTCAAAATGAATTTACAAAGTCATTTCTAGAAGAAACAAAATCCCTCAAAACCACTATTCCATTTTTTAAAAATAATCAATTGGATTACACAAACTTTGTGCCTACAAAATGGCAGACAAGTTTTTTAATTTTCTTCCCATTTAGCTTGATTGTCATATTCATTATTTCGGGAGTATCAAATGCTGCGAATTTAACTGACGGCATTGATGGTCTTACAACAGGATCTTCTGTTATAATTGGCTCTACTTTAGTAATTTTTTGTTACGTTTCTGGGAACATGTTGTTTGCCGATTATTTAGACATTATGTATATACCAAATATCGGGGAATTGGTAGTTTTTATGTCTGCTTTTATTGGATCGTGTGTTGGCTTTTTATGGTATAATTCATATCCAGCTGAAGTTTTTATGGGTGATACTGGCAGTCTGGCATTGGGGGGCATTATAGGCGTAGTATCTGTATTAGTTCGAAAAGAGTTACTGTTGCCAATTTTTTGTGGCCTATTCTTTATACAAAGTCTTTCTGTCATAATACAGGTCTCATATTTTAAATATACTCGGAAAAAATATGGTGTTGGTAAACGCATATTCTTAATGTCACCATTACATCATCATTACCAAAAAATAGGCATTCATGAAAGTAAAATTGTCACCAGATTTTGGATTGTGTGTGTTTTTTTATGCCTTTTAGCATTTGTTACGTTAAAATTAAGATAAATGAAGGGACAAAATATTCTTATCATTGGTTCTGGAATTAGTGGGGTTGGCGCAGTAAAACTCGCAAAACATTTAAATTATAATGTTCGTCTAACTAGCAAGGATCCTATTAGTCAATTAAATAAAACATTATTTTATGATTTGGGGGTTGAATTTGAAGAGGAGAAACATAGTTTGTCTCATATTGAGTGGTGTAACTGGATAATTAAAAGTCCGGGGGTTTCTGCAACGATTCCATTGTTGATTGTAGCAAAACAAGAAGGCGTTCCGGTGATTTCAGAAATAGAATTCGCATACAGGCATACAGAAGCTAATATTATCGCAATTACAGGAACGAATGGAAAAACAACAACTTCAAAATTATTGTGGCATATATTAAAAAATGCTGGTTTAAGTGTTGGGTTAGCTGGAAATATAGGAATTAGTTTTTCAGAGAGTATTATTCATAATCAATTTAATTACTATGTGCTTGAAATAAGTAGTTTTCAGCTAGAGGATATTGTTGAATTTAAACCTAGTATTTCCATATTACTTAATATAGAGAAGGATCATTTAGATAGATATAGAGATTTTAGTCATTATATACAAACAAAAATGAAAATACAGATGAATCAGGACTCAGTTGATTCATTTATTTATTGTTCCAACAATCAAAACATTATAGACAATCTAGAAAACGTCAAGGCAAATAAATACGCTTTTGGGAGTTTTGATATGGAGATGAATGAATATGGCGGATGCTTAAAAAATGAACAAATAACAATTAATACAATTAAAAATAATTTTACTATGACAATACATAATTTAGCTTTACAGGGAAAACATAATTTTTATAACTCTATGGCAGCTGCAATAGCTGCTAGTACATTGGGGATAAAAAATCATATTATTAAACAGTCTTTATCTGACTTCAAGGGTGTTGAGCATAGATTAGAATTTGTTGCTCAGGTTTCTGGAGTTCGTTTTATCAATGATTCGAAAGCTACAAATTGTAACTCTGTTTATTATGCTCTAGAAAGTATTAATTCTCCTATTATTTGGATTTGTGGTGGGGTTGATAAGGGCAATGATTATTCTATACTAAGTGATTTAGTTCAACAAAAAGTTAAATCTATAGTTTGTTTAGGTGAAGCTAAAAAAATAGATTCTGCATTTAATAAATTCGTTGAGAGTGTGACACAGACAAACAATATGAAGGCTGCAGTTCGTAATGCATTTGCTTTGGCAGATGCAGGAGATACAGTTTTGTTGTCGCCCGCTTGTGCTAGTTTTGATTTATTTCAAAATTATGAGGAACGAGGCAGGGTATTTAAAGATTGTGTTTTAGCAATTTAGATTTTATATTATGGTTAAAATATTTGGGGATAAAATTATCTGGTCAGTCTCTATTTTACTGTTCTTAATTTCCGTTTTATTGGTTTATAGTTCAGGAGGATATCAATCACTGCCTATTCATATTACACATTTATTTATGGGGTTGGGTTTAATTTTTATTTTTTCTAGGTTTAACTATAAGTATTTTACTAATTTATCTTTTATTTTAGTATTAGTATCCTCTCTACTCTTACTTTGGATAATTTTTAATCCATCATCATATCGTGGAGATCTCCTTGCTGGGAGATGGATAAAAGTTGGTTTTTTGTCTTTTCAGCCATCAGAGTTGGCTAAATACAGTTTAGTTCTTTTTTTATGTAGAAATTTAGTTGTTTATAAAGAGTCTTTAATGTCATTTCGGCTCTTTTTTGTATACATCCTTCTCCCCACGCTTATAGTATCTGGTTTAATCATACAATCTAATCTTTCAACTGTGTTATTGATTATAATAATTCTATTTTTTATAATTTTTTTATCCGGTTATCCAATTCAACTATTTTTTAAACATTTACTGTTCCCCGCTCTAATTATTACCAGTTTATTTTTCTCCTTATTATGTTTACCTCCAATTGAAATTATTGATCAATATCTTCCTAGATTAACTACTTGGAAGAATCGAATTGTTGCCCAAGATATTGATGCAGTTCCATTTAGATGGGTGGATTCATCTCAGTATAATGCAAAAGAAAATTCGTTTCATAATAATTACCAAATTAATAATGCTTTATCCGCAATTAATAGTGGCGGTATTTTAGGGAAGGGTGCCGGGAAAAGTTATTATAAAAGATTACTGCCTGATTCAAAATCAGATTTTATTTTTGCTATTCTAATTGAAGAATATGGCTTAATTGGAGGTGCGGGAGTGTTGTTCTTGTACCTGTTGTTTTATCAGCGGATTATAGTTTTAAGCATAAAATCCAGAGATGATTTTCCTCGACTTTTATTACTTGGGCTTGGTAGTGTTGTAGTTTTTCAAGCATTATTGCATATGAGTGTGTCGGTTAATTTAATTCCTGTAACAGGACAAACTTTACCCTTAATTAGCAAAGGGGGGTCTTCTGTTTGGGTTACATCTTTAGCATTTGGAATTATTCTGAATATTAGTCATCAAATTAACAATCAATCAGAATGAGAAAAAGAAAAATTTTAATTAGTTGTGGAGGAACTGGAGGGCATATTTTCCCTGCTATAGAAATTGCTAAATCTTTTAAAACCCTAAATCCGGATATAGATTTATTATTTGTGGGAGCATTAAATAAAATGGAAATGATAAAAGTTCCAAAGGCAGGCTTTCCTATAATTGGCATTTGGATTCAAGGTTTATATAGGAATTCAATATTTAAAAACACCTTTTTTTTCATTAAGCTAGTTGTGAGTCTACTTCATTCATTTGGAATCCTAATCTACTATAGACCAGTTGCGGTAATTGGTACTGGAGGATTTGTCACAGGTCCAGTCCTCTTATTAGCATCCATGCTTGGAGTGAAAACATATATCCAGGAACAGAATTGTTTCCCTGGAATAACTAATAGAATACTTGGGAAATTAGTTTCTAGAGTGTTTGTTGCCCATGAGAAAATGGATTCTTTTTTTGCTGTAAATAAAATCACCAATTTTGGTAATCCAGTACGACTTAAATTACGGACTAAACAAAGTAATGACTTTGTAAATCAAAGTAGGTCTTTTTTTGGATTATCTTCTAATAAATTTACTATATTGGTTATTGGAGGGAGTCTTGGCGCAGAGCCCATTAATAAATCGATTGCTTATCATTTAAAAAGCATATTAAAACAGGATTGTCAATTAATTTGGCAAACAGGCGATACAGGTTATGGAGATTATGGAGGCTTAAAATCCGCCAACTGTTCAGTTCAAAAATTTATTGATAGGATGGATTTAGCATATTCTTCTGCTGATGTTGTAATATCAAGGGCAGGAGCAATTGCAATAACAGAAATATCTTTTCTTGAAAAAGCTAGTATACTGATTCCATCTCCTCACGTGACAGATAATCACCAATTTAAAAATGCTAAATACTTGGCAGATCACAAGGCTTGTTTACTCATGTCAGAATTAGAGTTAATGGGCCCCAAAGTTATTAAATACATTAATTATTTAAAAAGTGACAATATCCGGAATAGTATTGGTAAGAATGCTCATAACTTATTTAAGTACAATGCTTCTTCTGAAATTGCCACCTTAATATTAAAAGATATAAAATCAAAAAAATAAAATGTTAAAGAATATAAAAAATATGTATTTTTTAGGTATTGGGGGCATTGGAATGAGCGCATTGGCCCATTGGAGTAATTTGAGAAATATTAATACACAAGGCTGGGATGATGCTGAAAATAATCTTGTGTTAAATAATCTTGCCGATAAAGGCATTAAAATTCATAATAAATTCAAAAAAGATCACTTTTTAATTGATGTAAAAAAATTTAAAACTAATAACTCTGTTGTTATTTATACCCCAGCAGTTTCAACAAATCATCCTATTTTTCAATATTTCAAGTTAAAAAAAATCAGTATTTATAAGCGCTCAGAATTATTGCAATATATATCTGCGGACTATAAGGTCATTGCTATAGCTGGCACTCATGGAAAAACCACTATCAGTATTATGTTATCACATATTTTAAAATCGTCAGGTGTTGATTGTAATGCTTTTTTTGGAGGAATTTCAAAAAACTATAATGCTAATTTTTTAACTGGAAATTCAGGCATTATGGTTGTTGAGGCAGATGAGTATGATAAGTCACTATTAAAATTGTCACCCTATATGTCACTTATTTCCTCGATGGATAAGGATCACGGTGATATATATTTAAATGATGCTGAAATGACTGATGCATATAAACAATTCATTGAAAATACTCAAAAAAGCATTATTGGTCGTCATGATTTAAGTCCTGAATTTGATTATACTTATTCAGTCGAATCAGATTCAGATTTCTATGCGAGTAAATATAAATTTGAACACAATAGATTGACGTTTAATTTGCATTTTCCAAATAAAAAAACAGTTAAAACGTCCTTGTTGTATGGCTCAAAATACAATATGGAAAATGCGGTTGCTGCCTCCGCTTTAGCGTTTTTAATTGGAGTTAATCCAATTGATATTGGTAAATCTTTAATGTCTTTTAATGGTGTGGGTAGAAGATTTGAGTATCATCTAAATACTGCTAATCAAATTATTATTGATGATTATGCTCATCACCCAGAAGAGTTAGCGGCTTTGATTAATAGTACTAGGCTATTGTACCCACAAAAAGAAATTTTTTTAATTTTCCAACCCCATTTATTTTCTAGAACACAAGATTTGGAGCTAGAGTTTGCATCAGTATTGTCTTTAGTGGATAAATTAATATTAATAGATATTTATCCTGCTAGAGAGAAAAAAATATCGGGTGTTACATCAAAAAATTTGTTAAAAAAAATTAAATTAAATCATAAATGGTATGTTGATGAAACAGTTTTTTGCGATAAAAATAAAACTCTTTTCAGTTCTATTTTATTGTCCGAAAATCCAGATTTGGTAATTACTGCCGGTGCAGGTAATGTCTATAAATTAATACCAAAAATTAAATCAATTTTAGGATGAATATCAATTTCTCAATATTTAAATTTTTACTTTTTTTTATTTTGAGTGTAATCTTAATTCTTTTAATCACATATATGAATTCATCTCGGGACTTTAGCGGAAATGTAGATGTAACTTATATTAATAATACTAACTATAGCCTTATTGCAAAAAAAGACATTAAAGATTTAGCAATTAATTTTTTAAATACGCGAGATTCTTTGGGTAAAGATATAAACATAAGCTTGTTAGAAGATTTAATATCACAAGATCAATATATCAAGAAAGCTGAAGTATATTTAAATCTAGATGGCGTAATGAATATATATGTTTATTTCCGAGAACCATTTATAAGATTTTTGGCCGAAAATGAAATATGCTATTTTGACGAGGAGGGTGTCAAGCTCCCTGTGTTAAAAAATGTGAATCAAGATTTATTAATTGTTGGTGGCAATATCTTTGATGGGAAAAGGGATGCTTTATATTCTATAGTTAATACTATATATAGCCATCCTTTTTTGAATAAAATAATTGGAGCTCTTTATTATGATAATAACTTGGGTTATGTGATGTATGGAAAGGTATGTGATTTAAAGATTCAGTTAGGTGAGCATCCAGTTGTTGATCAAGCTAAAATAAATATGATAAAAACATTTTATAATTTTTTACTTCTTGATTCAAATTGTAGCTATTGTGATTTAATAGATATAAGATATGATAACCAAATAATATGTGTTAAATGATATGAAGAAAGAAAAAATTGTCTTTGGACTAGATATTGGTACAACTAAAATAGTTTGTTTAGCTGGCAAACTGAATGAGCATGGCAAGCTTGACATTCTGGGAATGGGGAAGTCAGAATCTTTAGGTGTTAGGCGAGGAATCGTTAACAATATTATGCAAACCGTTAAATCGATCAATCATGCGATAGATATTATAGAAAAAGATTTTTCTATTAAGGTTGATTCGGTTTGTACGGGTATTGCTGGACAACATATAAGAAGTTTACAGCATTCGGATTATATTACTCGAAATAATCCAGAAAAATATATTGATAAATCAGATATTGAAAAATTGCACAAAAATGTAAAACAATTAATTCTTCTGCCTGGTGAGGAAATTATACATGTTTTGGCCCAAGAGTATAAAATTGATGGAGAGTCTGATATTAATCAGCCAGAAGGTATGCATGGTAGTAGGTTAGAGGCTACTTTTCATATTGTAGCTGGTCAAACAGCGGCTATAAAAAATATAACTAAATGTGTAGTAGAATCGGGATTGAGTGTAAGCGCATTAAATTTAGAGCCACTCGCATCAGCCGATGCTGTGCTTAGTGTAGAGGAAAAAGAGGCGGGTGTTGTGTTAGTAGATATAGGTGGCGGTACAACAGATGTGGCGATTTTTAAAAATGGAATTATCAAGCATACAGCTGTTATCCCTTTTGGTGGGAATGTAATTACTGAAGACATCAAAGAAGGGTGCTCTATAATACACCGAGATGCTGAATTATTAAAAATTCAGTTTGGATCAGCTTTGCCTAGTGAAAATAAAGATAGTGAGATTGTTTCTATACCTGGTTTAAGAGGACATGATCCCAAAGAAATCTCTGTAAAGAATTTGTCAAAAATTATTAAAGCAAGGGTTGAGGAAATTATAGATCAGGTATACAGACAAATTACGTCTTATGGTTTTCAGGAGGGGAAAAATAAATTAATAGCTGGAATTGTCCTAACGGGAGGGGGGTCGCAACTAAAACACATTAAGCAATTAACGGAGTATATAACAGGGATGTCTACTCGGATAGGCTATTCGAATGAGCATTTATGTAAAGGCACGTTGGAGGATATTTCAAACCCATCTTATGCTACATCAGTTGGACTTGTTTTAAGGGGATTGAAGTCACACAATTTACAAGATTCTAAAGTTATAAAAGATCATCTTCCTGAAGAAGCATTTTTTGAGAATTGGGCAAAAAAATTCCTTGAGTATTTATCAAATGGTACAATTTAAATATAAAATTACATAGAATATGATGAAAGATATAAATAATTTTAAAAATTCATCAGAAGACTTGTTTTCTAGTATAAATAACAACTCTTCTTTTGATTCTCACAATAATACTGAAGAAGATTCAGTTTTGTCAGAAGCTACAACTGAAGAAGATTCAATAGATTTTGGTTCTGAGGATGATTCAGTTTTGTCAGAAGCTACAACTGAAGAAGATTCA
>MDTG01162412.1_pt1 | contig 27672 bp, 24 predicted proteins | sample 811421 | NCBI WGS metagenome assembly MDTG01 (sample SAMN05326645, study PRJNA326480) | marine metagenome | isolation source: seawater | place: Pacific Ocean: South East | collected 2011
ATGACAATAATGGCTTCCAAGGCTTCAGCCATTCTTGACGGATTTTGTTTATATATACTGCTGACAGCGGGTTCCGACTGTGTCGGAATTTGGGTTTGACAATCTTTGCGGGTATCTTAATATGGTTTTTTGATATGTTTTTGAGACTGCTTCGTGCCTCGCAGTGACGGTAGTTTATGTTTTATGGTTCTCGATACATTTTATTCTCATGCTTCGAATAAAATACTCGAACTGACGTTACGGCTTGGGTTGTATTCAAAATGCTAAACAGCTATTACTGTATGAGTACTTAATATTTCCTGAGCAGTAAATTTGCTAAAAAACGTACCAAGTGTATTTGACGTTTGATCCTTGAGGGTTGATTAATGAGTCTGTATGCCCATTCGAGATTATTTTTTACCCACCATTTTGGGGCTCGTTTTACATTGCCTGTATAGACATCGAAGCTTCCGCCCAGACCTTGATATACGGCTTGATGTTGCTGTTGTATACGCTCCATTAAAAGTTCTTGTTTTGGTGAGCCCATAGCTACAAAAACCACATCTGGTTGATGTTTTACGATATCTTCAATGAGTGCTTTTTCTTCAGCTTCGGTTTTAATGTAGCCGTTTCTGTAATTGCAGATGTTGATGCCTTTAAAGTCTTCTTTTAGCTTCGCTACTGTTTCATCTATAACTTCCTGTTTGCCTCCTACCAAATAAAAGGCCTTCGTTTTATGGTGTTTTTTTACAATGTCTAACCAAAGTTCGCATCCTGGAATTTTAACCACCTCTTTATAGCCTTTTTTATGTAATGCCCAAACGGCACCAATACCATCTGGATAGCCTAAGTTTCGGTTAATGATTGCTCGACTTTGATCGGTGGCATGTAGAATTTTTTCGGCATTTACGGCTACTAGGATTTTATGGTGCTCAAAGGCATAGTCTATGAGCTGTTCTCTAGATTTTGGTGCGTAGGTAATGACGTTATTTAGGGCTTGCGATTGCATGATTATTTGTTTTTTTCTAGATAATAGTGAGACATTGCATTAAACATGAAAGCGTTGCTCCATCGCATGTATGGAATCTTTGAACTAATGCCTTGTCTATACTGGTAGTAAAAATAGCCTTTTTTAGATTGCATGTTTTCAATCGTCCAATTTAGTGTACGTTCTAACAGCTCTGTATGTGCTTTGAATTGCTTGAGCTTTGAGGCTGTTACTATGACTTGTGCCGGACAATGAATGTCTATAGGGTAGGTTTTATCGTGATAATATTTTGGCTTTCCATCTGCTTCAAAAAAGTGGGCTGTATAGTATTTCCAACCTTTATCTATGTATTCTTGAAACGTGGTATCGCCAGTATTTTGTTGATAGGTTTCTATAGCGTCTAAATTAAAGCCGGTGTGAAAACTGTCTTTCCAAGATTGTACTGGCAATAATCCATAAATCCAAGAGCCATCGTCTTCTTGCAAATCACAAGCTGCAACAATTGCTTGTTTTGCCATGTCTAAATACGTTTGCTTTTGCTTGTATTTATAGGCATAGCTTAAAATTTTTGCTCCCAACAAAGAGGCATTGATAACCGTATTGTTGCCGTCTTTGACACTGTATGAAAAGATGTGTCCATTACCGTGTGCTGTGCGGGATAAATCTTGTAGTACGAATTCTGCTGATGAAAGGGCTGTATTTAGTACGTTTTCATCTTGTGTAATCTTATAGCTTTCTATCAATGCTTCTACACAAAAGGCTGTTGCTACTACTGTTGGTGTGTTTTTTTTGAATAGGAAGAGTCGTCTTGCCTGCCAATCGAAGTTATAGCCCCAACATGCGCCTGCATAGCCTTCTACTTTTAGATCTAAAAGTAGTTGGGTTATGTACTTTATCTTTTCTAAAAGTTCTTCTGGGGTTCCAAATTCGGTTTTACCGTTACTAGCTGCTTCGTATAACCTGCAATAGCCTAAAAGAAATAATGCTATTCCTTTTGAGTTGTGCTGCTTAGGCACCAGTAATAGTTTCCTAAAATTAACAGGACTTCGCTTAAAGCCTTGTATCCAGGCTAAGCGTGCCAAATCCCAATGTTTTAAGGGTAATGCTTGAAACACTTTAGAGTTTAAACCATCGTAAGGGTCCCAACCTGCGAAGTTTTGGGTTTCGCAGTAGGTTTTGAGGTTTTGAAATGACTGTGTAAACTTAGACATTTACAATTTTTTCTTCTAGTTGTTTTACTACTTTACTTGCCATAAAATGTTGTTTAGCATAGTTATGATTGTATTGCGCTATCGTATTTAACTTGGCTTCGTTGTTAACAATGAGTGCAATCTTATCTGCAAAATCTTGTGGCTCTAAGCTCTCTACCAAATATCCCATTTTATCGTTTTCAAAAAAATCTACTAAACCACCAACAGGTCTTGACACTATAGGCAGCCCAAAAGCCATTGCTTCTAGTACTGTTGTTGGCATCCCTTCACTATACGATGGCAATAAGTACAGATCAGAGTTTTTAAAAGCGCTTTTTAATTTATCTTTAGATACATGTCCCAAAAAACTCACATCTTTTAAATGTTCTTTTACATAGTTTTTTACGTCATCTAACTGAGAACCGTCACCTGCAACGGTAAGACTACAATTAGGATATTGCACCTTGAGTATTTGATACGTTTTTAATGCTTCGTAAATTCCTTTATATGTTTCTATCCTAGACAAAAACAGTAATTGAAATGTTTTATTAGACTTAGCTTGCCATTTAAAGTCTTCTAGCAATTCTTCATTAATTTTTGTTGTTGATAATTCTATAGGTTTGCTTATTCCCCATTTCACCAAATCTGACTTGATTGATTTTGCTAAGACTATAAATTTATCTGCCTTGTTATACGCCGAAAGAAATGCTTTTGGTTGCTTATTTATTTTTTCCACCATATCTGGTGACCATCCATGAAAAAAAACAACTACTTTTTTTTGAAAAAGCTTGGCAATTTTGAGAAATACAGCATCTCGCTTTATTGCATTTTTACCTAAAGATGGGTTTAGTAAAACATGTGTGTACCCACCAAAAAGGCATAGTAAAACGAACTTAAGATAATCGTATGGTAAAAACACAATACCTGGCAAACCATAGCGTTTACCAATAACATTGTAGTCTTTTGGTACAGACCAAAAAGGTTCTAATCCTTTGTAATGACTACTAACACCTCCTTGTAACTTTAAATGCGGTATATTAATAATAAGCTTCATTTAATACCTTTGTTTTTTAAGCTTAAAATATTTGTAGAAGAATACGAGTATCTCTATAGTAAGCGACTTATAATTTGCCCATTCTCCGTTATACTGTACTTTTTCGCCTCTTGCCCCAATTTTGAACTCATAAATTTTATCTGTACTATGATTACTAGGCGGTATGCGGCCAAAGTCGAAATATCTAACCCCTTTTTCTTTTAAGGATTTAAAAAGCTCCTCCATTAACAAATAAGTTGCGCCTTTACAGTCTCTACTTTTGTTACTGTTAGCTGCAAAAACATCGTAGGCATAGTCGTTATGCACCTGTACTATTCTGTATGCTAACACTTCCTTTTTTGGGGTAGCAATAGCATAAAGCTTGATGGAATTGTGCGCCAACAAACTGCTGATTTCCTCATAGCTAACCACGTGCGTCATTTCTTTGGTTTTTGACATTTCCTGAAACATGGCCACGAAATCATTGATGTGTGTATTGTCTGGGTTGCTTACCTCTTTGACAACTAAATTGGCTTTCTGGGCTAATTTAACACTTCGTTTCCACCTTCTATTTCTTGATTGTTCTGCGACTAGATTATTCTCTAGAGTTAATGGGCAAGAAAACACACCTATAGGTCTTTTGTATCCTGCTCTTCTCAACCCTACTTCCATCTCTACATTGTATTTGGTATTAGAGTCTATCTCTATGGCTTTGAATAACGAAGCTAAGGTATTGTAAAAGGCTTGTACTGTTTTTTCGTCTAACGTTGCCGCTCTTGCCTCACCACTAACACGAAATATAATACTGTTGAATAAAGTCACTTTACTTTCTACTCCCCAAATGGCAATAGATGTATTGGTTTTAGCATCTATAAAAAAACGTGCAGTAGCTCCTTTTGCGACAGCCATGGCATACCATGCCTCTGATTGTGTAAATGGTACAACTTTTAATTGTTTTTGATATCGAAAAAAATCTTCAGAATTAGAAATCTCAATCATTTACACTTACCGTTTTAATGTTTGTTTTTGAACCTATTTTAGTTAAAATCAACTTTTTCTTTAGTTTGAACCCGGATTTTTGCTGCACTTTTATTGCTGGTGTATTTCCATTAAGCACTTGTACAACAGCTTTTTTCTTTCCTCTTTGCAAAATTGTTTTTAACCTAAGCACATTTACTTTTGCATGATAGCCGTTGCCTCTGTAATTGGGATGGCAAAAAGAATCTTCTAACAGTGCCTCATCTTTAGACAAGGATACATCTGTATTGAAACCAAATGGCAACCCTAGATCCTTAAATGATATCCAACTATAATACACCAACTGTTGGTCTTTAAAAATACCAAAAACAGTATAGTCTCCACTTTCTAAACGCTTTTTATAAAGTGCTTTTTTATTCTCATCCAAGTAATTGCAGTTATCAAAATCTTTGAACGACAACACTTTTACATCTGAATAATTATACTTAGACAAGCGTTTTTCTATATCTTCTGAGTTGAGATCTTTTTCAAAATACAATAAGGTTTCTCTAAGAAAACCAAACCGCCTTATAACAGACTTTAGAATTCTTGGTATAAACCCTAAGCCATATTGTTTATATAAATCCCAAGATTTATTCATAAAAATTCTTTTATATCCTCTACATCTTCTCTTAAAACCTTAGCTGGTACTCCTCCAACAATTGAGTTTGAATCAACGTTATTTATTACAACTGAGTTAGGGGCTATTACAACATTGTCTCCAATAGTTATTGGCCCTAAAATTCTAGAGCCTGCACCTATAAAAACATTATTACCGATAACAGGCACTCCATTTCGTTTACCTCTGCCACCTATTGTTATTCCTTGACCTATTACACACTCATTACCAACTACTCCATCTTTATGAATTACACAACCAATTCCCCAATATGCAAACTTAGTTTTGCTTCCTATTTTTACAGATGATGGTACTCTTGAATTATAAATTAAAAAGATTAAAATCTCTATAAGTTTTGGGAAGACTGGAATCTTATAGCTGTAAAGCCAATGTGCTATTTTGTATAAAAAAATTAAATCCATGACACTCCTATATAGTTCATAACAATTTTAAAGACTACAGTGTTTATACTATCGGAAACATTAATGCCTATTCGCTTTAATTCAAATGGATTTTCCTTATCATTATTTACACCTGGCTTAATAGTAAATCCGTAATTATACCCTAACTCCTTGCACACAGCTATTGTATCTGAATTATATAAGCCATTAGGGTAAGCAATAGAACTCACTTTAGTAATTGAGCTTAATACGCTATCGCAGGTTTTTATTTCATCGACTTGTTGATCTTGATTTAAGAAAGATAAAGCTTTGTGGTTGTGTGTATGATTACCTAATCTAAAGTTTAGTTTATTAATTGTAATCAGGTTTTCTGTACTCATCATTAAGTTAGCATTAATATTGAGCTCACTAAATGCGTTATTGATATAATTATTAGAGCTTTCATCATAATTATTCTCTCCCTTGTACATATACCTTGGAATAGACTCGTACGAGCTATTTATCTTGCTCATCTGTATTAACAATCTAATCTTATCATGCATGAGCATATCTTTGGTATCTGTTAATGCGGTAACGATGAAAAATATTGCCTTTGCGTTATGTTTTTGTAATACAGGTAAAGCGATATCATAGTTATCTTTATAACCATCATCAAATGTAACTAACACAGAACATTCTTTATTATCTGCTTCAAAAAACTCGTTTGGGTAAGAAAACGTGAAGTGTTTTTTAAAAAAACTTATTTGCTTGTTAAAATTATCTCTATACCCTGTTTCTAAAATATTGCCTCGTTTAATTTTATAATTATTATACTTAGAAAAACTATGGTAATTAAAGACGATATAAAAGTTTTCACCTAGCTTTTTGATAAGTACATGAACCCTAAAAATCCTTAGCACAAACCCAACAGACTCTTTTATTAGATATTTAAAGGTATTCAACAACATCTAAAAGGCTAATTTTTTAATGTTTACGATATGTTTTAATATATGCGCCTGATATGGGCTATTTATTAATACTGTTATAGGCACTAAAAACACTGTTAGTTTTAAGCTCACAATAAAATCTGAAGAATAAAACCCATGAACCCCTATAAAAACCAGCATCAATATTGTTCTTAGGACTTTAGTCCCTTTTGTGATGTATGATTTATTTTTCATAATCATCAAGTAAAACATGTACATTGTACCTAACACTAAAAACCAACCACCAGAAACCAAATCTCTGGTAAAACCAACAATACCATAACGAAAACCTAAAGTTCTTTGTACAGCATCATTCTTCATTGCTCCATATCCCTCACCGAAAAAAAAGAAACTCGGTTTAGATAGGCTATAGTCAAGAATTCTCATTGATGTATTTGATCTTCCTATGGTGCGGCCATATTGATCCGTAGATTCCTCATAACTCTCAGCATAACTAATAGCAGAACTAATGGTTTGCGATGCACTTTCTGATCCATCTAAACTATAGCTAAACCCTTTTGAGTTTTGTATTCCAAAAATAAATAATGGAAATAAGACTACAAGCACTGATGAAACGTTGACTATTTTTTTCTTAAAGAAACCATATACTACTAAATGCTTGGCCGTAAGCATAAACGTTAAAAACATATAAATAGGTATATAGAAATAAATACCTCTTTTACCACTAGAATAACCGACTAAAAAGGCGCTAATTAACATTGTTCCACACCATAACCAGTCTTGCTTAGTCATCTTGGGTTTGAACAGGAAGTATATTGAGACCATAACGGAAATTAAAACAGGAAATGCTGTTGCTGTAGTACCTCCTAAACTAGACATAAGCCCAACATACCCTTCTATCCTTTGCTGCAAAATAAAAACATTGAAAGCCGCCCCTAGCCCTTGCAATACTATCATTACAACTAAAAGCTTTAGCAATAACTTCCATTGTTTTATACTCAAAGAACTAACATATAATTGGTTGTACAATAAATAAGTAAAAATCAAGTATCTTAAATACAAGAATGTTTCTACCACACTATTATCATTGACGAAACCAATAAAAAAAGAAAAGACCATAAACAATATAAAGAACTTAGCACCAGGAACTTTAAAAGAATATCTAAAATAAAAGACTACTGCTAACAAAATAACAGCATCTATAATATAACCTATTATGTCACTCACAAAAAAAAGACGATCTAATAACCCTTGAATTAAAACAAGAATAATAGCTAATAATAAGACCTTAAACTTTATTCTGTTCATAATTGCTGAGCAAAATTAAAAAGCCTTTGAGCTTGCTTATACCATGTGTAGTTCTTAGCAACAAAGTTTGAACATTCTTCGTTAAAACTAACAAAATTATCGTCGCTATAAATTGCCTGTATACTATTTTTTAACTCTAGTACTTGGTCATTAGCGTTCGTATTGAAATAATAAAGTAATTCTTTATTAGATTTAAAAACGTCTGTAAACGCTTCCATATTTGGCGCTAGAACTTTTTTACCCATTGCTAAATATTCCATTAGCTTTATAGGGCTAGACACTCGCCATGGCATAAAATTAGGGAATGGTAAAACAGGTAAATCTGAATCTGCAATTAACTGTGGAATTTGTTCTATACTTACAGGTGGTAAAAGTTGACACCAGTCTTTGAGGGCATTACTCTCTACATAATCTATAATTTCTTGGTCTACTATAATACCTACCTGTAATAATTCTATATCTAGTCCTTCGGTTCTTAATATTTCTACAGCCTTAATTAAGTTTAAGTTTCCTCTAGACACTGAAATACCACCGTGATAAAAGATTTTAAATGTCTTTGTATGGTTCTTTCTCTTATGAATGTTAGGGTTAAATACATCTATGTTAACACCCGAACTCCAATTTACACTGTTGTAATGCTCTTTTTTATACCCCTCCATTACATATTTTTCCATGAATGGGGTAATAAAACTAAATCCATGAAAAAATTTAACCGCTAGATTAAATTTCTTATGAAAAATAACCATATCCCTATCGAAGGTTTCTGGTTGAGTTGGTGTTGTACGGATATCTACCATAAACTTATTGTTTCGTTTGAATAGTTTATTGACAAAAAATGCTGGCAAAACAAGTGACACCAAATCTTGATTGACCATAATTACACTATTTTTTTCAGCAACCGCAATACTAAGAGTTCTTAACACTATTCTAATGCGAAACTCGATAGCTTTTAAAAACTTATTTTTAAAACTACTGAGGTAGATGATTCTGCTTTTTAGTCCAAAATACCTTGGTTCATTAGCATAGGTACAATAATAATAGGCTTTAATATTATTTTTTACTGCATATTTTAATGGCTCTATTTCTGTAGAAAAATTAGTAACCCTGTCTAATTGTTTAGATTCTAACCAATGAAATTTATACATATTATGACATTAAACTTACTACCTTATCTATATTTTTCTCGACATTATGTTCAGCCACAGCATTTGTATATGCTTTTTGCCCCATAGCTTTTCTTAACTCACTGTTTTGCAAAAGTATTTCAATTTTTTCTGCTAATCGCTCTACAGATGGACATACATAACCTATTTCTTTAGTTGTTAATATTTCGTCCGGATTAGAATTCATACTCAAAACAACTACTTTACGCATCCAAGCCTGCACAAAGGTATTCGAAAACCCTTCAAAATCGCTTGTATTTACCAAAATATGAGATTTTAAAAGCTCTTTATTTACGTCTGAGTTGGAAATTTCGTTGAGATATTCAAAGTTTTCGCTATTAGAACTCGCATGATCTATTGCCTCTTTATAGTCCATGTGCAATCGCCCAATCATCTTAAATCTAAGATTAGAATGGTTTTTAAACGCATCTACTAATTCAAGAAATTTCTCTGGTCGTTTCATAGGCTTTAGGTTAGCCACCCATAAAACTGTTATTATATCCTCACGTTTTCTTATTAAATCCTCTTCTACAAATTCTGCAGATTGATTTAGCTTGATACCTTTACGATTGAATCTTTGCTTTAAGGCATTTTGCTGAAAATTATTTTGAACCAGAATATGATGGGCATTTTTGTATGTTTTTTTCATAAAAAAATACTCAATCCAATTAAAAGGCTTTAACATAGCCTTTTTCTGACAAATGCTTTTTACATCATTATCATGAGCTACAGCCCAAATATGTTTACATTTATTTTTGTTTGCATATAGAGAAGCTACACCACTCCAAGACGAATAAAACCTTGTATAAATAGCATCTGGTTTTATCTCATTTAGCTTATGCTCTAATTGTGTTTTGTATAAAAACCATCTTTGCCCAAATGTCTTTTTTATCTTTACAAGCTTTAACGGATGTAATTGTACGTTTAGACTATTAGAATATTTCATTTGTTTGTCCTCAAAAATATAATGGACTTCACACCCTAAACTCCTTAGGTGTTTTACAAGATAAAAAATCTGTAGTTCGGCACCACCCATAGCCTGCTCCCAGTATGCTGGATGCATTACAACAACCCTTTTGCTCATCTTTATTCTATGCCTGCTTTTCTTAAAAAATCTTCAAACCCATCAAACACAGGTTTATTATTAACCCTGTAATGATTATATGCTTTACCTAATTGTCTTTTTATTGGTAATTTATCATTAAGCTCATCCCCTTTTAGAAACAACGGAAACTCTTCCCAGAATTCTTCGATCTTTGGTTTTCGATTAAATCGTTCTTGGATACTCCTTGCGTAATCTAAAGCCTCTTCTACCGATAATTTTTTACGTTTGTTATAATAGTCTTCTAGAGATGAGACCACCTTTGCAGGTGCACCAACCGCTACTGAATTGGAAGGGATATCTTTGGTAACAATAGATCCATTGCCAATAATGACGTTATCTCCTATTTCTACATTTTTAAAGACAGAACAATTTCTACCAAAATAAACATTATTACCTATTTTAACTCTCCCTGATTGAGATATAAATTCTTTGTATTTATTTAATATCACATAAAATCCGCCATCATGAGTTAATATCGTCAAGTTTTTGTTTAATCTTACGTTACTGCCTATTTCTATTAAGGAAGGTCTTGTTATATCTATTGAAACAGTTTTTACATCTGGTGTCATCCAGATATTATCTCCAATTACCACTCCTTTCTTTCTTAAAAAACTTAAATAACGTTTGGGTGAAGTTCGCGCCCATCTTAATTTTAAATTCTCTAACTTATTTTTAAACCTTTTAATCATATCCTTCTTTTTAGCATGATTTTAAACTTGTTAAACAAATGGTAAAATGTATCATTCTTAACAAGCATATTAACTCCTATAAAAACCAGTACAAAAGACAACATAAAGAGCATTAAACTAACAAAATAGTTATCTGGCACCAAATAATGTACTAACAAATATGCTACTGCAAGCGCTACACCAGGCGCTAACAATTGAACAGCTAAAATGTTAATCTGTTGATATGGATAAAACTCAATATATTTTCCACATACTATAATACTTACTATAGCCGCTAGCGTTCTTGCTATAATTTGACCCATCAAAATAATTTCAATTGAAAATGTGTAGGTGATCAACAACATTAACAATAACAATCCATTTCTCAAAAACGTTAGGTTACGATATATTCGAGGTCTGTTTTCTATCTTAACAATGTTTGAGTTAATAGTAACAAGTGGTTGTAATAAAAAAGAAATTAAAACTAATTGCAACAAAGGAGCTGTTGGCAACCACTGCACCCCAAAAACAAAACCCATAATAGGTTTTGCCGCACCTAATATAAATGCACTTATTGCCAAATGTACAAACAGAAAATGATTGAGCAGATTCTTATACATTGTAAGTCGCTTGACTCTATTCTGTTCTTTTGCCAACAGAGAATAAGAGGTTGTTAAAACAATACCGTTGATGCTTTGAAAACTAATTTTGTTGATTTTTTCTGCCTGATTGTAAAAACCTAAAGCCGACGCACTATGAAACTTACCAATAAATACAGCATACAGATTAGCTCCAATTTGGTTTGTAAAGTAAGACACCAACATGTTGTTTCCAAACTTACGCATAATCTTATACGTTTTCCAATCAAAATACCATTTGGGCCACCATGCATTGACCACAATCAACATTAACAATGTAATGATACCCATACTTAATACTTGACCTACCAATGCCCAGTAGCCATAATTATATAATGCCATTAGATACCCAACTATTAACCCTACTAAAGCGCCAACTACCTGAATAATAGCAATATTTTTAAACTCCAATGCCTTTCGCATTCTCGTAAACTCCGATAAGCTCAATGCTTTTATAATGATATTTAGTCCTAGTACCCTTGTGATTACAACAAGTTCTGACTCTTCATAAAACTGTGCTATCCATGGAGCTGCAATATATAGTATAGTATAGAAGAGCACTCCAAACACAATATTATGCACAAAGACAACCGAAAATTCTTTAGATGCAGATTTAGGCTCTCTGATGAGATAATCGGCAAAACCGGACTCTGTAAAATTCATCGCAATACTCATAAAGATTGCCAACATGGCTATTAGCCCATAATCACCTGGCGTTAGAAGCCTAGCAATAAGCACATTACCAACAAAACTTAGGATTTGAGTTCCAAAACGCTGTATCGCACTCCACGCATAGTGTTTCATAAAGCGCTAATAAATTATAAATTTTTCTTCACTAAGGTTTTTGCATATTCATAGATTTCTATATCGGTGTTGCAAACCGCTTTAATTTTATCTATAATATGCTCTGGCAATTTATTTTCAGAATTCCGACTACTATTTCTATGCTTGATATTAAGCTTAAACCCATAATTGTTTTTAAAATCTGCCATAAACCCATCTAAATCTTCTAAGAAACCAATAATTTTAAATTTTTTAAGGTTCTCTTTTGCCTTTTCGATGCTTTCTCTTGAGTTGTAATCGTAATTTGCTTTTATGCCTCCATAATATTTAGCATAGTCATAGCCATGAAATTGTCCTCTTTCAGAATCCAAGTATTCTTCAATATCTTCTTCAATTTCCCAGTGCTTTACCTTGTTACCTTTAACAAGTGAATTTCTTTTTCCACGATAATGGTAGTTTGAAAGCCACTTTTCTACAGGATCTCTCAGGATTGTAAAAAAATCGTACTCACTCTCAAAATCCTTATAAATTTTTTGATCAAAAGGAAAATGACCTGAAATGTACCTAATATTGGGGTCTAACATTCTGTAAGCCACAAAATCTTGATTAAATTCCATATTTCTGTTGTTCTTAGGATCCCCTTTCGTAAAATTTAAATTATTTTTAACAGAACCTATATAAGCAGACTTTAAAGAGTCTAATCGATCATGTACTAAATAATCATTTAACTTATTTAATGTAAAGTACTGACATCTGATAGCTGTATCAATCGATGTACCACCACATTTTGGCACGTGTAGAAAAACTAACTTAGGCCTTGCACTTACATCTGTAAATGTATTTTTGACCCTACTTAATACCCCGTTTAAATTCATAATATACGTTCAAATTTTTTAATTTCTTTCAGTGATTTTTTTTGCAGGTACACCTCCATAAACCGCATAGGCAGGCACATCTTTATTAATCACTGCTCCTGCTGCAATTACAGCGCCTTTTCCAATTACCACTCCATCTAATATTGTTACATTAGCACCAATCCAAACATCATCACCAATTGTTACACCAACAGATGACATCCCTTGCTTCTTTATAAGTTGATTTGCTTCTTTAAAATTATGATTAGAACCCACAATAACACAATTAGGCGCTATTGAACAATGTTTCCCAATAACAACATGATCTAAAATACACGTATTTCTATTAATTGTAGTGCCTTCACCAATTACAACAGTTTTTAGAGACCTAATGAAAACGTTTTCATGAATGAATACGTTGCTTTCTATAACCGTATTTTTACCTCTGAGCTTGGAGTAATCCATTATATATATATTATTGCCCAACTTTAATACTCCACTTAAACTCACTCCTCTACCAAAATAAATCTTATTTAGTTTTCCAAAAAGCAATAGAGATCTTAGTTTAGACTTTAAATTTCGCCACTCTACCTTTACCTTATTTTCAATTCTTATCGCTAACATAAAATATCGTGTTAGTAGTATACTTACAACCTACACTACAGTCCTTTATCTTTATTTTAAAAACTAATTACCACATATCCTAGAGCATATAATGCAAATCTAAACCAATTCCAACAACCTCCTAAGAAAATGGTAGCCTTTTCGTTTAAAAAACTGTTATGAATGAATAAGGATGATGTGAGATGTGAGATGTGAGATTTTAGATTGATGAGTGAGGAGTGATGAGTGATGATGTGAGATGTGAGATGTGAGAATGAGGAATGATGATTTTCACCTTTGCTGAAGCTTCGGTGAATGTAGAGGATTTTAGATTGACGAATTACGATTTGGGATTTTTGATTTGGGATTGTCGCAGTTTCATTTTGAAATTGCTTCTTTTGCGGGAATGGTCGAAGTCTGTTGTTGTTTCATGTTTTATTATGAGATTCCTGCTTTTGCAGGAATTTGGGGATGGTGGCTTCGAGTTTTTTATAGACATCTTCTTTGTCTACCCTGAAGTACTGGCAGTAGGCCTTTACACTAATGTAATGGGTTTTGGGTAAGTTGTATTCCTCACGGATGTCTTGCATGGTTTTGAGTGCTGTTTTATCACTAACCTCGTTTAAATCTTGTATGTCTTGTCTGTGTAAGTACAAGCGCATGATGCTTAATCTATCTATTTAAAATTAATATCTTAACTTGCGTTAAGATTCCCCTGTCTAAAAATAACCCATATTGCCTTTTTTAAAGATTAAAATACACTATTATTCGACAAAATGATTTATTTTGTAAGTATTTACAAACAAAAAATATCATTTTCTCTTTAAAATGCACATACTTACGTTTTTCACAGCCTAATTGGATGATATTTGAACCAATTTTAACATTATTCGTAGCTTTAAACTTACATTTTATAGCTTTTTATTTGCTTTTTCACTAATACTAAGCTTACCGTTCGTCGATGTTTTTAAAACCTATTGGTTTCTTGTAACATTTGTATTTACTGTCGTCAAGCTTATACTTATTATTTGATTTACATTGGGTTACACACAAATCTAAGATCTACCTTTTGTTTTTATAAAGTCCCAGAAAGTCATGTAAGGTCTTCTATCTTCTTAATGTAACATGAGTTCGATATAAGAATTTAGATTTTAGAGTCTTTTTTGTCTATAAAATAGGTTAATGTACTCTTGAGCGCCAGCCTGTCCGGCAGTCAGGCAGTCGTAAGGTCTTTAAAAACTCAAAAATTTAATAAGGTTACGACTGTGCTCAACCTGACACCCAACATAATACCTTTAAATCATTGTGTTATGGTTTTTTTATTAAATCAAACTCACGTTAATCTCTATTTTTTGTGAGATTCTTTGCTAGCGTTCTGAATGACACAGGCACTTTATGAAATTTACTTTCGGGTTATAAAAAAAGAGGTGGTTTTACTAGTCTCTATTTTTTAGCTTATTAGTTAATTACCACCCCTTTTACACCTCTCAGCTGCTTAGAGCAGCTCGATTAACTGAAGCGCATTAAAGGCACCATTTTTCAGTGGGTATTGGATCCCGTTTATTTCCTGAAAGAAGGCTACTTTTAGCACATAATAGCTTTGACCCGTTCCTACAGCCGGCACTGCTGGTGTTAAGGTCACTGTTGAAGCGATACCATTAATGGGTAAATTCACCACGTTAGACAGCTGAAGGTCTTTTGTTTCTGTTGCCAAATCTAGATTTAAAAACCCTGCACTAAAACTAAGATGTGTTGCTCCTTCGGGAGCGCTAATCTGCTGATTGGGTATTAGATCTGAAATTACAATCTCGCCTGTTGCCGAATCTAGTGTGTATTGCGCCATTAGCACAGTATCTAGCTCGGATTTTGCATTAAAATTGAACCCTTTTAGTCGTGCCCTACCCAGTGGATTTGCCAAGCCTGTTGCGACATTACGCTGTCCTCTTGCCGAGGTTAGGTCTTCATTTTTTACTTGGTTAAGGACTTTTGTGAGCCTTGAGGTTACGCGGCTATCTTTAGCGTCTAACATGAGGCTATTGATTGCTCTTCTCATTAATTTGCCACTTGTGGCTGCTCTTCCAAATTCAGAGAGGTTTTCTCGTGTTCTCTCAAAATTAGGGTCTTTTAAAATGCGGTTTTTGCTTACACCGCCTTTTCTGCGAACATACTGTCCGTCTTCTCCTTTGTAGAAGGTCACTTCTCCGAGTGTTCCTTGTACGTCAAATAGGCTTTTATATTTTGCCATTTTTTTCTTGTTTTATGTGAATGGTTTATTATTCATTCACCTGTTATAACTATATTTTGGTTGGCGTTGAAAAGGACTTTCGCTACTGTGCACCGAAGCGTTTTATCACTTATACATCGCTGAACCTGATACAATATTAGCCTTTAAGCTAAGGCACATTTTATTTTGTTCTTTACAGGTCTTGATTGGGATTAAGGTTGGCTTTAAAAGCCTTACTTATCTGTTTGGGGGCTTATTGTTCTGTTTTCTTCCCTTATATCCCTTTAAGAAACTAACAAACAGCAACATACACTTATAGCAACTCTCTGTTTTTTGTTGCCTATAAAATTGTTGTTTTTCATAGGGTATCTATAGGGTATCTATAGGACTGGTATAGGGGAGAGATTGGAGGGTTTTTGGTTGGAGGTTGGAAGCTGGAAGTTGGAAGCTGGAAGTTGGGAGTTGGAAGTTGGAGGTTTGGTGAATGGGGAGGAGTTTTGATTGTTTTATTATGAGATTGCCGCAGTTTTCTGAGATTCCTGCTTTCACAGGAACGGTCGCAATGACGGCTATCATGATTTTTGAGTTACGAGTTACGAGGGACGATTTTTGAATTACGAATTACGATTTTTCATTGACGAGTGGTGAGTGAGGATTGGGGATTTTTGGTTGGAGGTTGGAGGTTGGAAGTTGGAAGCTGGAGGTTTGGTGAATGGGGACGCAGGAATGGTTGCAATGACTGCAATTACGCTTTACTTCATTTGGAATGCATTTTTTTATTTCAATATACTCATAATTAAATAAGTAAACAGAAATCCGATAGACCCTAACAAAAACAAGCACCTTTTAAAATCTGAAAAAAAACTCTATATTTGATTTCAATAAGAAATTTAAAAACTAACAAATCTATTATAAGCTTATGAGACAGTTTTACATTCTTTTTATTGTCCTTCTTTCCATACCATTTTTCGGCTTAAGTCAGACTTTTACAACAATTGCTGAAGACAATGCCAGTAATTACACAAACCCACCTACTTTTAGTTTATCCGTTTCTGATAACGGAGGCAGTGGGTTCAATGCTTGGACTTGGTCTGATTCTGGATCGAATCGAAGTGCTTTCCCTGGTTGGGGTCCAAATGATGGTCACGGAGATATCGGAAATCCATCTTTTGGTTTATTTGCCCAAAATGATGGTTCTGCTATAAACGCCTTCAGAAAATTCACAACTCCTTTGGAAGTTGGAGATATCTTTTCTGTAGAATTTACTATAAATTATAGAGCTGGTAACAAAGGAGTTGAAATTTACCAAAATGGTACAGGAGTATTTTTATTTCAGTCTTCTGATGTAGGAGGAGATAAATATGAGTACAGAGATCCAGCAAATAATTTCACAGACACAGGATGGCCATATCAAGCTAATTCTATTTTTAGGCTGACTGTCGAACAGGTTTCAAATACAAATGTTACGATTACAGTCGAAAGAACAAATTCAATAGGGCATTCCGTAACCCTAACCAACGAAAACGTTTCTGGTTCAATTGATGAGATTAGATTTTTCAACAGTAATGCAGGCGGAGGTTCACAAAATTTTTATTTTAATAATTTATTGATTCAGCGACCAACTTTCACAACCATAGCTGATGGGAATGTTAATGACTCGGCGACTTGGACTAATGGTGATATTCCAGATGGCACAGGAAGAGTTGTTATCAATCACGAAGTATCTATTGCTGAAAATCAAGACCTAGTTGCCTCTAATTTGGAATTGGGCGTTAACGGTAACTTAATTTTAAATTCAATAAGTAATAACTATTCCAGCCTTATTGTAGATCATGTGATTGGAAGTGGTACAGTGACCTACAACCGCTCCGTTAATTCGTATACTGATGATGCTACAAACAATGATAACGACCTTATTTCTGCCCCAGTAACTGGGCAAGCTTTTGGGAGTTTTGCTACTGCCAACACCAATCTTTTAGCTTCTGGAATAGAAAGAGCTTTTGCTCCATTTAATAATACCACAGGCTCTGGTGCTTACGAAAATTACGACACCACAGATAATGCTGCTACCCTTATTACTCCGGCAACAGGCTACAGAGCCGCAACAACTGATGGAGGCACACTTAGCTTTACAGGTACTGTACAAACTGGTGATGTAAGTATAGACATTAGCACACCTGGAGGAGGGAGTATATGGAACCTTATTGGTAATCCGTACCCATCGTATATAGATGCCGAAGCCTTTTTAACCCACGTTGTAAGTACTGCAACTTCTGGCGAACAAAATATAGATTTATTAGATAATGCATCTGGTATTTATGGTTATGATGGTGATGCCTCAGACGGTTGGACTGTTATTACACTCGCTAATGATGCTGGGCAATTAATTGCACCTGGGCAAGGTTTTTTTGTTGCTGCAGACAGCAATGATGTTAGTGCACACAACATAGAGTTTACCACAGCAATGCGTAGCACAGGGTCTAGTGACGATTTTATTGCTGGTCGCTCTAGCCAACTTACGTATTTAAAACTCAATGCGGCTACTGCAAATCACAGTTATAATACAGAGTTTTATTTTGATGCCGATGCTAGCCTTGGTTTAGATCCTGGTTATGATGCTCAGATTTGGGGAGGTACAGCTCCAAGTTTTGCGCTGTATTCCAACTTAGTACAGGACAATACTGGTATGCCAATTGCGTTGCAAGCCTTAAACACCACCGATATGACTAATGTTGTGATTCCGCTGGGTGTTAATGCCTTTGCTGGTGAGCAACTAACATTTATCATATCTGAAACTACCTTACCGAGTACTGTAGAGGTGTATTTAGATGATACCTTAAATAATACGACGACATTGTTAAACACGTCTGATTATGTGATTAACCCAATATCTGATATTACTGGTACGGGAAGATTCTATATTAGATTTGCGCAGCAAGCCTTATCGACTACAGATGTTGATTTTGATGCTATCAAAATTTACACATCAACAACTCCAAGAGCATTATATGTACATGGAGTATTACAAGGTGAGACGACAGCAAAAGTGTATGACTTACAAGGTCGTTTAGTACACCACTCTGTATTAAACAGTAATAACTTAGTGAACCAAATAGATGCTTCTGATTTTTCTGATGGTGTTTATGTGGTGACCTTAAGTAATGGAGTACAAGAGAAATCTCAAAAAGTGATTATTAGATAACCCTTGATAGTAATTTTAAAAAAGGAAAGCGAATCTGTTATAGATGCGCTTTTTTTTTTACCAATAAACACATATACGATTATAGTGTTATGCATTTTGATAAAATTCGTCAATTCGAGTGGATTTTACGATTGAAAATGAGTAAAACCAGTATCGAGAATAGAATTTTTTAATTTAAACAGGTTCTCGATACAATTTTTCGTTCCTCAAAATCACTCGAACTGACGCTTAATTATGATTTTTGAAATCAAAATGCACAACGGGTAAAGATTTCTAAAATTACAGATTAACTGTTTGTTAATATTGACTGTAACTAAAATGATACTTTTAGTTAGTATATTTGTAACCTTAGATTAATTAATTATACCATAACAACATAAAATACACGCTTTGATATGAAGAATTTTTACCTGTTTTTAATTACCATTTTTGCTACGAGCCTTGGGTTTGGGCAGACCGTATTTATTAATGAAATTCATTATGATAATGATGGTAGTGACACTGGAGAAGGTGTCGAAATAGCTGGTCCAGCAGGAACAGATTTAAGCACCTATACTATTACTGCATATAATGGTAATGGAGGAGCATCATATAGTACTACTTCACTATCAGGTACAATTCCTGATTTAAGTGGCACAGGATATGGCACACTATTTTTTCCTATTGCGAATTTGCAAAACGGAGCTCCAGATGGATTAGCTTTGGATGATGATGGAACTCTTATTCAATTTTTAAGTTATGAAGGTTCATTTACTGCTACAGATGGAGTTGCAAATGGTGTAACATCAACTGACATAGGTGTTTCCGAAAGTGGCACAGCAGCAATTGGAACATCTTTACAATTAGGTGGTACAGGTACTACATATACAGACTTTTCTTGGAATGCATCAGCTAGTTCTACTTACGATGCATTTAATAATGGACAAACATTTTCTGGAGGAGCGCCATCGCCTAGCATAGGTTTTGATGCAGCAACAAGCACAGAAAACGAAACCAATACAACTTTTACAAGTTCTAACATTCCTATTACGGTAAGTAATTATGATGGTAACCAAATTGATATTGATGTCAATGTTACAGGTGGCACAGCTGAATCTGGTGATTATACTTTTGCTTCACCAACTTCATTATCATTTACTGCAGATGGTACACAAAACATTACTATAGATATTAATGATGATGCTGATTTTAATGATGAAACGATAGAGCTTACTATTACTGAAACCAGTGCTGTAACTGGTTTGGTGATTTCGCAAGCTACACATACGATTACTATATTAGATAATGAAGCTCCACCAATTCCAGAACTTATTATTACAGAGATAATGCAAAACCCTTTGGCTGTAGGAGATAATTCAGGAGAATATTTTGAAGTTTATAACCCAACTGATAGCCCAATTGATATGAATGGCTGGACTATCAGTGATAATGGATCGGATAGTCATACTATTAGTAGTTCTGTTATTGTACCTTCTTATGGTTTTGCAGTATTGGGTATTAATGCTAACTCAGGTACCAATGATGGTGTAACAGTAGATTATGAATATTCAAATATTACATTAAGTAATAGTGATGATGAAATCATTTTAACTGATGATGACTCCAATGAAATTGATCGCGTAGAATATGATGGTGGAGCTACATGGCCAGACCCAACTGGTGCTGCCATGGTATTTACAGGAAGTGATATACAAAATAACAATGACGGCACTTTATGGGCTGAGGCAACATTTAGTCAAGGTATAGATACAGATTTTGGCTCACCAGGTATTAATGGTATAGATCAAATTATTGTATATATAGTATATACTGGTGGAAGTTGGAGTTCAGATCCGTCTGCAACTACTTCGGGAAGAAGTGCTCTTATTTTAGACGGTAAATATGATGTTTCATCTACTATTGCCCTCAATGATGTTATAGTTAATCCTGGAGCTGCAGTAGAAATCACATCTTCTGGGACTTTAAATGTCAACTCATTTAATTTAGAATCTTCATCTGCCCTGTATTCAAGTTTAATTCTAGATGCTAGCGGAACACTAAATAGTGTGGCGTCCATTACCTACAGAAGACATGTAAACGCTTTTACAGGAATTAATGGGAATGATTTAGTAACTTCACCACTAACAGGACTGTTATTTGGTGACCTAGCACAAGATCCTGAAAATATGGGAACGTTACTTACAAATCCCGATACTGAGTTTGACGTTATTAACGAGTATGCTTTTGGACCGTTTGAAAATGATAATGGTGCTTATCGTAACTATATATTAAATGATCCATTAAACGGTGGTGATCCTGTTGGAGATGGTGATGATTTTTTTGAAGAAATTTTCCCTTACAAGGGCTACAGAGCTGCTACCAGTTTTTCAGGCAGTAGCATAGCATTTAGAGGAGATGTAAATACAGGAATAGTTAACTCTACAGATTTTGATGATTATGGATTTGATTCACCAGATATAGAAATATGGAATCTCGTTGGTAACCCGTATCCGAGTTACTTAAATTCGAGTATGTTTTTAGCAACCAATGGTGGTGTTATAGATGAAAGTGTTCTAGATCCTAATTTCAATGCTATTTATGGCTATAATGATGACCCTAGTTCTGGAAGCATTTGGACCATCATCAATAGTGTACAGAATGCTGGAACTAACATAGCACCAGGCCAAGGATTCTTTGTTGCCTCAAACGGTACAGGACAACTAACATTTGATCCAAGTATGCGAACTACTGTGGGTACTGACGATTTTATTATTGGAAGAAATGAAACAAGTACTACAACACATTTAGGTTTAAAACTAACACGAGGTACTATTTATTATGACACTGACTTTTATTTCGCAAGCAATGCGTCAAGAGGTCTAGACCCTAGTTACGATGCTGGTGTGTATAGCGGTGATATATCTAATTTTGCTTTATATTCTCATTTGGTGACTGAAAACCAAGGGATACCTATGGCAATTCAAGCTTTCGATGAGAACGATTATGATGATCTTATTGTACCTATTGGTGTAAATTCAGTTCAAGGAGAGCAAATTACTTTCAGTATTTCAGAATCAACATTACCAGTGTCAATAAATGTATATTTAGAAGACACTGAAACCAATACATTCACTTTATTAAATGCCGGTGACTATGTATTAACACCAACAGCTGATCTTAACGGTACAGGTCGCTTTTATTTAAGATTCTCTAATAGTGCTTTATCCATTACAGATTCTGATTTTGATGGAGTTTCTATTTATGCGAATCAAAATAACAAAACCATTACGATTACTGGGCAGTTAACTGAAGATACATCTGCTAATGTGTATGACATACAAGGACGCTTAATTGCTTCTAAAGCACTTGCCTCTAACACAACATTACAGACCATTGATGTTAGCCATTTGAACACAGGTATTTATATCGTAAAGCTCACTAATGGTCATACGGTTAAGACTGAAAAAGTTATATTAAAATAATATAACCTAAGACTATTACTGTAAATATTTAGAATTTGCAAGGTTTTTTAACTTTATTTTATATATTAGACAAATAATTGGTTAAAAAGCCTTGCATATATCAGTTAAGGAGAAAGTTAAGTTTTAGAATAAACCTATTTATATTTTAAAGTTCTACATAAATTATTTTATTATTTTTGAATTCAAACCCCTCGTCATGAAGAAAGACAACAATACAGATAAAATCACCCGCAAGGATGCCATTAAAAAAATGGGCAAGTATGCGGCATTAACCGCTGTAGGTACTTTTGTGATTTTAAATCCCCTTAAAGCACAACAATCTTCTGAACCGCCAAGCCCTGGAGGAAATCCTTTTGAATAATTTCCGTACACTTTGAATAATAACTTAGCACCGGCATACCAACGGTTGTTTGGTTCTTATTGGGTACTTTGGTATAAAACATCTAATAGTTACAGTGTTGTAGATGATGATTTTAAACATCTTCTATACGACTACTTAGAATGTGCTTCGTTTGATGCATTCAAATCTACAATAGCGCGTGTTGATTCAAGTTTAGATGCTGATACAATTGCTAAAAACTTACAATCCTATTTAGAACAATGTAATGCAGACCATGGTTCTGATGAATTACTTAGCACAGACTTTATAGTTTCTAAACGTAAGATTTCTAAGCAGTACGTTTTTAAGGATAAAGCATTTCAGATTCATTTCGACTCTGATTTAGTTGAAAAAACCATTCATCCCAGTATTGCACATTTAGAAACAGAAAACAACGTGTCTCCAAGTGTTATTTTTGACGTTTATATAGAAGATGACTCCCTTTGTTTATTTAAAAATGAAGCCTTAGTGCGCATGGTTCCTAAGCGGAATTACCACCATATACAGGGTAAGTTTGCTATGGAACTGCTTTCATTTATTCACAATAAAGACGAATCGGATTGGCTGGGCACTTTTCATGGGTCAACGATTTCAGATGGCGAAAACTCTGTTTTATGTATTGGTGCATCTGGGAAAGGTAAAAGTACCTTATGTGCCTTATTGAGTGCCAAGGGTTTTGAATTGCTTGCGGATGATGTCTCTCCTATGCTTGCTGCAGATGCTCATATTTACCATAACCCTTCGGCAATATCGCTAAAAAAAGGGGCTTTTAATTTATTGAGGCCTTTGGTTCGTGGTTTTGATGCACTTCCAGATACGGTTTTTAACACGACTAAAGGTGTGATTAAATACCTGCCTTGTAAAACTCCTAACAAAGATCATTACCCTTGTCGTGCCATTATTATGGTAAACTATAGTAAGGATAGCGATACAACCCTTGAACCGGTGTCTATAAAGGAGGTTTTAGAAACCCTGATTCCTGAATCTTGGCTTTCCCCTAGCCCTCTGCATGCTAAAACGTTTTTAGATTGGTTATCTAAAACACCTGTTTACCAATTGACCTATAGTGATACAGAAGGTGTTACTGAAGAAATAACGACATGCTTTAATCGGTTTAAGAACCATTAATTATATTTAGTGCAGACTATACGACCTTATGGGTAACCTTGCCACGACATACCAACATATCGCAGATATTCTGAGTTATACATCTTCTAAAGATGCACTAGAAAACACGCTTAGCAGCAAAGCATTTAATTGGGATCACATTGTAATTGAAGGTAGCAAACACCTGGTGCTTCCGGCAATTTATTGCCGCTTAACCTCTAAACAGCTTACCTATCTTTTACCCGAAGAGCTAGACACTTATCTAAAAGAAATTACGGCGCTTAACGAAAGTCGAAACCGTGACATATTACATCAAATCAATACACTCTCTGCCTTATTAAAAGCCCATAACATAACGCATGTATTTTTAAAAGGGGCTGCTTTAATTTCTGGTGGTTATTTTGACGACATTGCAGAACGCATGATAGGTGATATTGATATTTTAATAGCTAAGGAGCAGCTCGATTTAGCGTTTCAGATCTTAAAAGATAACAGCTACTATCCTATTGAGCAGACCTTGGGTAATGATTTTTTTGAGCATAAGCATTTACCAAGATTAAAGACCGACACTTATATCTGTGCTGTTGAATTGCATCGAAAGCTGTTTGTATCCTATAAAGACGACGCGCTGCGCAACGCCAATATACTGGCATCTAAACAGATTATTAATCATATTGCTTTACCGTCTCCAGAACACTTGATGCTTCATAATATCCTTAACTATCAGGTTAATGATAAAGGCAGTCTGTACAATAGCATCAATTTTAGATCGGCTTATGACAGTGTGGTTCTGAACAATAAAGATCATGTGATTCTGGGTACAACTACTAAAGTCATAAGAAAGTACTTTAGCATACTAGGTCTGTTTTTTGAAGATTTTCCTAAAACCTCTAAGACTGCAAATTTTACAACCTGGTTTTATAGCTATAAATTGAAGCATCTCAGTTTCTATAGAATATGGAATAAGATTTTAAAACTTACTGATTTTTTATGGACAATTATGGGACGCATACCACATATTATAACAAACAGAGCCTATAGAACAGCTTTATTAAAAGATAGAAAGCGAATTTTTAGCCATATTAGATCTGTTTTGAAAAACACTTAATTATATATTTATATCAAAAAATAAATTACTTTGTGTCTTTATTTGTTTTATAAGCCATAAAGTTTAACTTTGAATTTTAAATAAAATTTTTTTATGAGAAAATTACTTTTACTAACAACCCTTTTAACTTTAACATTCAACTCCTATAGCCAGTCTGATTCTGCTGAATGGTTTGGAAGTGTTGGTCTTAATGCCGTTAACAGTGCCGGAACACAATCTCCTGCAAATGGAATGACAGATTGGGCCATTAATCTACCTATTTCTTTAGGTGTAGAAGTGGGATGGACTTCAGGCTTATCAATTGAGCAGGCTTTTACCTTAAATTCATTTGCTGAAGGTGATAAAATTGATGGTGTAGAACTTCAAGATGACTATACCTATTACTCATTTGATACACACGCTAAGTACTATTTTGGTAAACATATTTTCCCGTCTGCTGATTGGATCGATTTTTATGCTAACGCTGGTGTTGGTTTCTTTTCTATAGACGAAACTAACATTTCTCTAAACCTTGGTGGTGGTGTTTTATTTTGGTTAAACAGAAGACAAACATTTGGGATAAGAGCACAAGTTATTGGTAAATTTGCCATGGATCATTCTGAAAGCGGATTAGACAATAACCATTACCAAACACATATACAAGCTGTATTTGCTTTATGGTAATTTTCAATACAAATAGAAATAAAAAAGTCTCTTTCAATAAAGAGACTTTTTTTTGTACCCATATTGAGATATTAGCTCTCTATCTTTAATAATTCATCAAAGTACTTAATAGTACTTTCCAGTCCTTTTCTTAAGTTTATTTTCGGCTCCCAACCACCTAGCGCTCTTTTAGCTAAACTTATATCTGGCTGACGTTGCATTGGATCATCCTCTGGAAGTGGCAAGTATGTTATCTTAGATTTTGAACCTGTGAGGTCAATAATTTCATCCGCTAACTGGAGCATGGTAAACTCTTTTGGGTTACCAATATTTACAGGCCCTATAAAACTATCAGGAGTATTCATCATCCTAAAAGTTCCTTCAATTAAATCATCTACATATTGAAAACTTCTGGTTTGGGTACCATCACCAAAAATTGTGATATCATCACCCTTTAAAGCCTGTACTATAAAATTAGACACCACTCTTCCATCTTGAGGGTGCATTCTTGGGCCGTAGGTATTAAAAATACGTATAATCTTAATCTTTACTTTATTCTCCTTATGGTAATCCATAAATAACGTTTCTGCACAGCGCTTACCTTCATCATAACATGAACGCAGCCCTATAGGGTTGACATTTCCCCAATAACTTTCTGGTTGTGGGTGTACCGTAGGATCACCGTAGACTTCACTTGTTGACGCCTGCAATATTTTAGCCTTAACACGTTTGGCCAATCCTAACATGTTAATCGCTCCCATTACAGAAGTCTTAGTTGTTTTTATAGGATTATACTGATAGTGTACAGGAGATGCCGGACAAGCAAAATTGTATATTTCATCTACCTCTGCCATAAAGGGATTGGTAATATCGTGTCTTACCAATTCAAAATAATGATGATCCATTAAATGCTCTATATTACGCTTAGACCCTGTAAAATAATTATCTAGGCAGATCACCTCATTTCCCTCATTTAAAAGACGCTCACAAAGATGTGAGCCTACAAATCCTGCTCCACCTGTTACTAATATTCTTTTCATTTGTAATTTATCGTTACTTATACTTCAAAAATAATGCTTATTTCTTAGTCTTTAGTATCCTGCAAAATTAAAGTTTAACATTTGCTTCATGTACCCATATAGCTCTGGGAATTTGGTTTTAAACTCCTCTGGTGTTTCCATAAAATTTTCTAGCAGTACCGCAAAAAATTCAAACTGATTGGTATACGCATAGGCTCTAAAATATTTTGAAGCCGTTAAATCATCTCTAACCATTTTATGGTCTTGCAAATACGCAGCCAATGTATTGAAGCTATTTTTAAAAATCTCACTACTGACATCGTTGTCTTTAAAAGCATTTAAATGTATGGCGTGGCCAAACTCATGAATCCCTAAGTTTAAATTATCATCACCGATATCATAGCCTTTTTTAAAATCTTCCCAAGAAAAAACAATCGCCTTTAACTGCGGATTCGTTTCCCCTTTATGGTAGGTTTCATTGAGTTTTGAGTAATACGATTTTGGGTAAATTATGACTTTGTCTAGCAATTCGATACGATAATTTCTAAACCCAAATGTTAACATTACAGCAGTAGCAGAAATTAATGTTTTCATCTCATCATCTACTTTTAAACCTTCTCTACCGATAAATTCCTTGCTATTAATAAATATTGCTAATCGATGTCTAAAAATAGCTTGTTCTTCCTTTTTAAGTTTGTTATAAAAACTAAACTGCTGCTCTAGTATAGATTGCTGACGGTTTGATAGTTCTTTTTTAAACAACATTGTATTTAAAAAGAACGGTTTGTGATATTTTGAAGCATAGATAGATTCAAAAAACGCATAAAACTTGGACAGCACTATAGTGGCCATACCGACAAAAAAAATGATTAACATCACCAGCCTAAACGTTGGGCTTATCTCGTGGTTTTGGGTCTCTTGAACGTAGATTAAGATCATTGCCTAAATATAGAAAGAAATACGCAAGCGGAGCTCTAAACATTTACAGAAAACACTACCTGAATATTATTTTGCCTAGCAAAATCATTTATCCCATGGTTATTTGGTGAGGTATCCGTTCAATCGAGCTTGACTAGATAGTCTAACTCCTTTAACAAAGCGGTTCTCAACGGATTGCTTTCGCATCCTTTGCGCTCCGCTTTGAACATACTTCAAACGAAAAAACGCTCAAGCGAGCTTGGCTAGGCAGTCTAACCCCTTTAACAAAGCGGTTCTCAACGGATTGCTGCGCATCCTTTTGCGCTCCGCTTTGAAC
>MDTG01301334.1_pt1 | contig 27669 bp, 28 predicted proteins | sample 811421 | NCBI WGS metagenome assembly MDTG01 (sample SAMN05326645, study PRJNA326480) | marine metagenome | isolation source: seawater | place: Pacific Ocean: South East | collected 2011
CCACCACGTTGATAGGCTGGGTGTGGAAGCGCAGTAATGCGTGCAGCTGACCAGTACTAATAGCTCAATCGGCTTGATTTATGCACTGAAAAAAATTTTGGAAAATTTTGTTAATTATTATTTAAACTAACTTCCGTACTATTCTCAAATCCTCTTGATCATCTATTTCAAATAAGGACTCTTTTTTCATTTCGTATGATCCTATTTTTTTATGAAGTCTGTTGTTGTACTTAAGAAAATTTTTTTTATAAAAAATATAAAAGGAACCGTTTTCTACATAATAATTTTTTAAATTTTGAGACATTTGCCTATTTTGGTAATTATAGTTTATCGGAGAAATAAACTTTTCATATTTCCACAGAAATTTTTTACTTTTTACAACTGAAAGAATACAATCATAATTATTCCTTAAAAGTTTTTTTAGAGCTTGATCTAAATCAAGATAATTAACAAAAGGATTAGTTGCTTGTAAAAAAACAATGATATCTATATCTTTTTTTTTATTTAAAAACTCTTTGATGGCTAATTCTGATGGAGCAAGAGAGGTTGAGCTCTTATTAGATCTATGGAAAAAAAAAATTTTACTTTTAAGTTTTCCAATTTGATTATAAATTTTATACGAATCTGAACCAATATAAAATTCGTTAATTAATTTTGATTTAATTATATTTTTACAAACAACTTTTATTAGAGGATTTCCATTAATTTTTAAAATGTTTTTATTTTTTAGCCTCTTACTTTTTGAACGAACAGGTATAAAACAAACAATTTTTTTCTTCACCAGTATTTATTTTCTTTTAATTTTATTTTTTCATTTAGTAACAGCTTTTTTTTGCCATCCCCGTATGCTTTTTCAAATTTTCTTATCATAGATACTAATGACCTCATACCATTTTCCTCTAATGATGATGCATGATCTGTCCCCCACATGGTACGGTCTAAAGTAATATGTCTTTCGACAGCTGAGGCCCCTAAACTTACTGCCATCAAACTTGGGCTTACACTTTTTTCATGACCAGAATATCCAACATCTACTTTAAATTTTTTTTTATATACTTCTATGAGTTTTAAATTTAATTGCTCATCTGGACACGGGTAAGAAGAAACACAATGCATAATTTGAAATTTACAACTATTTTTCCTGAAAATACTTATTGCTCTTTTTACATCTTCTATTTTGCTCATTCCTGTTGATATGAAAGTAAATCTTTTTTGCTTTGCGACATTTTTTAATAAATCAATATTTGTAAGCATTGGAGAAGCTATTTTATTATACTTAAGTTTATATTTTCTTAAGAAATTATTACTTGGAATATCCCAAGGACTTGCAAACCAAATAATTTTAATTTTTTTACAATATTTGTCTATTTCATCAAACTCTTTCTTATTAAACTCAATTTTTTTTTTATATTTTAAATAACTTATTTTACCCCAAGGAGTTTCCCTTAATGAATTTGCTTTATGAACTGGTGTTGTTATTTCAGGGGTTCTTTTTTGAAATTTAACAGCGTCAAATCCTGTTTCTTTAGCTAGTCTGATTAGTTTTTTTGCAATCTTCAAACTACCATTGTGATTTATTCCAATTTCGCCAATTATAAATATTTTTTTCATAAATTTTTATTTCACATTAGATACATAAATACAAATTATATAAATAAAAAACAATACTCAGCCTAGGGTCATGATTTATTTCAATATCCGTTATAATTATAGGAGGTGTGTAATATGATATTTTAAATTTGCTAATTTTCGTTGTACTTTTTCAATAGTTGTTTACACAATGCAATATAATTCTTATATCTGGAGAATTAAAGCTTATGACTAGACAAGTAGAAAAAACTAAATTCTTTTATGAAAATTTGTTTTATCAGTTTTGCACTACAGATAGATTATCAAAACTTTTAGCACAATTTAAGATTTTTGAACAAGTTTGTAAAATACCAGGGGATATTATAGAATTCGGTGTATTTAAAGGTAATTCATTAATTAGATTGATAATTTTTAGAGAAATATTATCAAGAACAAAAAATATTTATGCATTAGATAAGTTTGGGGAATTCAAAATTCCAAGATTAATTTTAGATAGTGATAAAAAAAAATTAAAACTTTTTTTAAAAGATGCTGGTAAAAAATCAATTTCTCTAAAATTTTTAAAAAAGAATTTAATTAGTAGGGGATTATATCGAAACGTAAATTTAATTAAAGGTGATATATTTAAAACTTTAAATAATTTTTTGTTAAGAAATAAAAAAAAAAAATTTTCTTTTGTAAATCTAGATGTTGATCTTTATCATGTTACATATTTTATTTTAAAAAAAATATGGCCAAAAGTTAATAAAGGAGGGATAATACTTTTTGATGATTATAATAGTTTTCCAGGGGCCACTAAAGCTATTAAGCTCTTTTTAATGGAGAATAAGAATGCAAAATTTATCAAATTAAAATATTTTAGAAATTTTTATTACTGTAAGAAAATTTAAAATATTTGTGATAGATAAAAAATGAATTTTAAAAAAGCCTTTCACATACTAGAACTTAAAGAAAAAAGAAATTTCATTATTTTAACGATATTAATTTTAATTGGAATGCTTCTGGAAACATTTGGGATAAGTATGATTGTTCCTTTAATTACTATTTTAATTGAAGGAGATTTGGCTACTAATTACCCTATCATTGCTCCAATTATTGAATTTTTTGGAAATCCAACTCAAATACAATTTTTAATTTATGCTTTGATTATTTTAAATTTATTTTATCTTTTTAAATTTGTTTATTTAATTTTATTAGCAAACTTTCAAAGTATTTTTACTTTAAAAATTCAGACAAATATTGCAAAAAAACTTTTTTATGGTTATTTGAAAATGCCCTATCTTTATCATACGGGTATTAACTCATCTGTTTTTATTAGAAATACGACTTCAGAAATATCTTTATTAATTTTCATATTTAGAGGATATTTTACTTTAATTACAGAAATATTTTTAATTTTCTGTATTAGTGCATTTCTATTATTTTATAATTTTCAAGTTACCTTAATTATAATGCTAATATTTATCTTCTTTTCGTCCTTATTTTATTATTTCAATAAGAAAAAAATATTAAAATGGGGAAAAGAGAGACAATTCTATGAAGCGCAAACTTTACAGAGTTTACAAAGTGGTTTCGGAGCTATTAGAGACATAAAAATATTTAACGTCGAAAATTTTTTTTTCAGTTTTTTTGAGAAGAATAATTTTAGATTAGCATTAAACAATAAAAAACAATATGTGATTCAACAAGTACCAAGACTATTTATTGAATTTATAACACTTTTATGTCTTACATTATTGATTATTTTTTTAATTGGAAAATTTTCCAATTTTTCAGACCTTTTGCCTACCCTGGCTCTTTTTGGATTTGCTGCATTTAGATTAATGCCATCTGTCTATAGATTAATGAACGTACTTCAAGATTTAAAATTTAATTCTCCAGTAATAACTAACTTAAGTGAGGTGTTAAAAAACACAACAGATAATTTGAATAAAGATAATTTAATTAAAATAGATAAAGAAAAAGCAATAAATTTTAAAAATTTACTCGAATTAAAAAGTGTCAATTTTAGTTATAATGTTTCTGAAAATTTTAAATTAGAAAATATAAATTTAAGTATTTCAAAAGGTGCTAAAATAGGAATTATAGGAGAAAGTGGATCAGGTAAAAGTACTTTAGCAGATATTATTCTTGGTCTTATAAAACCAAATAAAGGAGAAATAATAATTGATGAAAAAAACATTACAGATAATTATAAAGATCTAAGGCAAATAATTACGCATGTGCCACAACAAATTTTTTTAACTGATGATACAATTTTAAATAATATTGCTTTTGGAGTTCCAAAAGAAAAAATAAATTTTCAAAATTATAATTTTGCAGTTAAAAATGCTCAAATTGAAAATTTTATTAATTCATTAGCTCAAAAAGAAAATAGTTCAATTGGGGAAGGTGGAGTAAAATTGTCTGGAGGACAAAGGCAAAGGTTAGGAATTGCGAGATCATTGTATTTTAATCCTGAAATAATAGTTTTTGATGAAGCTACAAGTGCTTTAGATATAGAAACAGAATCTAATTTAATGGAAGCTATTGAAGCCTTATCACCTAGTAAAACAATAATAATTATAACTCATAGATTAACTACTGTTAAAAATTGCGATTTAGTTTATGTTTTGGAAAATGGAAAAATAACAAAAACAGGAAAGCCTTCAGAAATTTTATGATAAAAAAATTTAGTGAAAAATATTTTAAAGATGTTGCTAATATTGCAGATAAAATTGATACAAAAAAAATTGAAAAACTTGCATTAGAATTAAATAAAATTAGGAACAAGGGGGGAAGAATTTTTTTTATTGGTGTTGGAGGTAGCGCTGGCAACTGTTCACATGCAGTAAATGATTTTAGAAAACTTTGTAACATAGAATGTTATGCTCCAATGGATAATGTGTCAGAATTAACTGCTAGAATTAATGATGAAGGTTGGAAAAGTTCTTATTCCAATTGGTTGAAAGTGAGTAAACTTAGCACAAAAGACTGCATATTTATTATGTCAGTGGGAGGAGGTGATGCAAAAAGAAAAGTGAGTGAAAATATAATTGCATCAATTAAATATGCGAAATTAAAAAAAAGTAAAATATTTGGAATTGTTGGATATAATGGCGGTTACACAAACAAAAGTTCAAATTGTTGTATTAAAATTCCTTTTATAGATAAAAAATTCATAACACCTTATACAGAGTCTTTCCAAGCAGTTGTTTGGCATTGCCTAGTATCCCACCCCACACTCCAAAAAAATAAGACTAAGTGGTAATAAAAAATAAAGCAATTTTTTTAGATAGAGACGGAGTTTTAGTTAAAAGTCTCATTTACAAAAAAAAAGGCTATGCTCCGAAGACACTTAAAGAGTTTAAAATACTTCCAAAAGTAACTCGTTACTGTAAATTACTTAAAAAGAAAGGTTTTAAATTAATTATTGTTACAAACCAACCAGATATAAGTAGAGGATTAATTTTGAAATCAGATTTTAAAAAAATGAATGAAATCCTTAAAATTAGAACTAATTTTGATGAAATATATGTGTCAACTTCTATATCGAACAAGTCATATTTTAGAAAACCAAACCCAGGGATGCTAATTCAGGCAATAAAAAAATATAAATTAGATGTTGAAAAGTGTTTTATGATAGGTGACAGAAATAGTGATATAATGGCAGCACACAAAGTAGGTTGCAAGTCAATTTTTATTAAAAGAAATTATGCAGAAAAAAAACCAAAATTACAAATTAAAAATGTTAATTCTTTTGCAGAAGCAGCAAGGTATATTATAAGATAATTTATGAAAACTAATATTAATGCAAAAATTTCTATTTATGCAGATGGTGCTAATATTAAAGATATTTTAGAGCTTAACAAAATTAAATACATCAAAGGATTTACAACAAATCCGACGTTAATGAAACAGTCAGGTATAAAAAATTATAAAAAGTTTGCAATAGATCTTTTAAAAAAAATAAAAAAAAAACCCATTTCATTCGAAGTTTTTGCAGATGATATTTTAGAGATGGAAAGACAAGCTCTAGAAATTTCAAAGCTAGGTAAGAATATAAATATTAAGATTCCAATTACAAATTCAAAAGGCAAAAGTACAAAAAAATTAATTTCTAAACTTAGTGAAAAGAGAATTGTTTGTAATGTAACAGCAATATTTACATTTGATCAGTTAAAAAATTTAATGCAAGTAGTTAGAAAAGATCGTTCAATTATTTTATCAGTCTTTGCAGGTAGAATAGCTGACTCTGGAAGGGATCCTGAGGTTATAATGAAAAAATGTTCAAAATTTTTAAAGAAATATCCAAAAGCAAAACTATTGTGGGCGAGCACTAGGGAGGTTTATAATATTTATCAGGCTGATAGAACTGGTTGTCATATTATTACTGTTCCAAATAATATTTTATCAAAGTTAAAATATTTAAAAAAAAACCTAAATGCTTTTTCTATAGACACTGTAAAAATGTTTTATAAAGATGCAAAAGATGCTGGTTTTTCAATATAATTAAATGAATAAAAATAAAGTTTTTATAACTGGTGGCGCAGGTTATTGTGGAAGTAGATTGGTGCCAATGCTTTTAGAACTTGGCCATGAAGTAACAGTATACGATATTTTATACTTTGGTTCAGATTTTTTACCACTGAAAAACAAAAATTTAAATTTAATAAACGGCGATATAAGAGATAACAAAAAAATAAAAGAAACTTGCAAAGGTCACGATGTGTTTATTAGTTTGGCGTGTATATCAAATGACGCAAGTTTTGTTTTAGATGAAAAATTATCTACATCCGTGAACTTAGATGCTTTTGAGCCCATGGTTCTAGCGGCAAAAGAGTCAGGAATTAAAAGATTTATCTATGCCTCATCCAGTTCAGTTTATGGAGTCTCAAATCAAAAAGATGTTAAAGAAGACCATCCGTTATTGCCATTAACTTTATATAATAAATATAAAGGAATGTGTGAGCCAATTTTGCTTGAAAAAACAGATAATAATTTTGAGGGAGTTGTATTTAGACCTGCAACAGTATGCGGTTACGCTCCAAGGTTAAGACTAGACTTATCAGTAAATATTTTAACAAATCATGCAATCACTAACAATAAGATAACCGTATTTGGCGGTGATCAATTGAGACCAAATCTTCACGTACAAGATTATTGTGAGGCTGTAATTTTATTGATGAATTCACCTGTTAGTAAAATTAAAGATCAAATTTTCAATATAGGATATCAAAACTTATCTATAAGAGAAATTGCCAATGTTGTAAAAAAAATTGTCCAGGAAAGCTATAAGGAGAAGCCTGAAATTGAGATCGAAACAACAAGTAGTGATGATAATAGGTCGTATCATATAAACTCCGATAAAATAAAAGACATTCTAAATTATACACCGAAACTCAAAATAGAAGATGCAGTAAGAGAGTTATGTTATTATTTTAAAAATGGATCTATAAAAAATAGTTTTAATGACATTAATTATTTTAATGTAAAAAAATTGATGAATATAAATGCAAAATAAAAATATTTCTTTGGTTACTGGAGGTGCAGGTTTTATTGGGAGCCATTTAGTTGATTTGCTAATTAAAAAAGGTCATGAGGTAAGAGTTATAGATGATTTAAGTGGTGGTCACTTAGAAAATATTAAGCATCATAAAAACAATAGTAGATTCATCTTTAAAAAAAAAAATATTAACGATTTATCTTCTAATGAAAAGATATTCAGAGATGTAAACTATGTTTTTCATATGGCTGGCAAAGGTGACATTGTCCCATCTATAGAAAATCCTACTCAATATTTGATCACAAATGTTTTGGGGACTACAAAAGTTTTAGAAAATTCTAGAAATAAAAAATTAAAAAAATTTGTTTATGCTGCATCTTCATCATGTTACGGTCTTGCTAAAACTCCTACAAAAGAAAATCATAAAATATCAACTCAATATCCATATGCATTAAGTAAATACTTGGGTGAACAAGTATGCTTTCATTGGTCAAAAGTTTATAAAATTCCAATTAATTCAATAAGAATATTTAATGCCTATGGTAAAAGAGTAAAAACGACTGGTGTATATGGTGCTGTATTTGGAGTTTTTTTAAAACAAAAACTTAGCAATAAACCTCTAACAATTGTTGGTAACGGTCAGCAAAAAAGAGATTTTTTATATGTTACTGATGTTGCAAATGCTTTTTACATGGTTTCACAAAGTAGACATAAAGATAATATTTATAATCTAGGCGCAGGTAAACCAGAAAAAATTATAAAGCTAGCAAAAATGCTAAGTAAAGAATTTATTTTTTTGCCAAAAAGGCCGGGTGAACCAGAATGCACTTGGGCTGACATATCTAAGATTAAAAGGGAAATAAAGTGGAAACCTTCTATTTCTTTTGAAGATGGTGTAAATGAGATGATTTCAAATATAAAAGATTGGAAAAATGCCCCTTTGTGGGATAACAGTTCAATTAAAAAAGCAACAAGCACTTGGTTTAAGTATTTATCTTAAAAAAAATGTCTAAAGATTTTTTTAAAAAATATGCATTTAAAATTAAAAATATTAAATTTTTAAAAAAAAAACTTTTAAGTTTCCCCCGTAAAAAAAAAGTAATTTTATGTCATGGGGTATTTGATGTTGTACACCCAGGGCATATAAGACACTTGGCTTATGCTAAAACAAAGGCAGATATTTTAATTGTAAGTATCACAGCAGATAAATTTATTACAAAAGGTATTTACAGGCCACATATTCCTCAAAATTTAAGAGCTCTAAATTTAGCAGCTTTCGAGATGGTTGATTATGTTGTAGTTGATGATAATCCCAATTCGCACAAGATAATAAAAGATTTAAAGCCAGATTATTTTGCAAAAGGTTTTGAATATACAGCAAAGGGATTGCCAAAAGCTACTATGCTTGAAAAAAAATTTTTATCATTATATGGAGGTAAACTTCTTTTTACACCTGGTGATATTGTTTTTTCATCATCTAAATTTTTAAATTTATCACTTCCAAACCTCGATTTAGAAAAATTGTTATTATTGCTTAAGACCAATAAATTAAGTTTTAAGGATTTAAAAGATTCACTAAAAAAAATTAAAAACATGGAGGTTCATGTTGTTGGAGATACAATAGTAGACTCGTATTCAAGAACCAATTTTATTGGCGGACAAACTAAAACACCGACTTTTAGTGTGTTATTTGATAAAAAAGAGGATTTTATTGGTGGTGCAGCTATAGTGGCTCTTCATCTTAGAGCTGCGGGAGCTAAAGTAGAGTTTACAACTGTCTTGGGTAAAGATAAACTTGGGAATTATGTTAAAAAAGAACTGAAGTCTAAAGGAATTAAAGTTAATTCACTTTCAGATAATAATCGACCCACAACAAATAAAAATACATTTATTTCTTCTGGTTATAGATTATTAAAAGTTGATACTCTGGATAATACACCTATTTCTGAAGAGAGTGTAAGTTCTATTATATCAAAAATTAGGAAGACAAGAAAAAAAATATTAATTTTTAGTGATTTTAGACATGGCATCTTTCATTCTAATAGTTTATTTAAATTGATTAATAGTTTATCAACAAAAACTTTTAAAGTTGGAGATAGCCAGGTAGCAAGTCGATGGGGAAATATAACTGAATTTAAAAATTTTGATTTGATTACACCAAATGAAAGAGAAGCCAGATTTGCATTGGGCGATCAAGACTCCACAGTCGGAAATTTAGCGGCTCTATTAAAAATAAAATCAAAATATAAAAATTTAATTTTAAAACTTGGTGCTAGAGGAGTTTTCTGTGCTTCTAAAAAAAATAAAAGTAGGGAGAGATTTTCTGTGGGATCATTTGCGGATGAAGTTCTTGATACAGTGGGATCTGGAGATGCACTTTTGGCATATTCAAGCCTAATACTAAAAGCAACAAATTCATTGGTCTTATCATCTATTATTGGGTCAATTGCTGCAGCGTGTGAATGTGAAATAGACGGAAATAAACCTATTAAAATGGAAAGTGTTCTTCAAAAAATTGAGGCAATTGAAAAAAAAGTTACATTCAATTAGACATATTTTATGAGGATTTTAATTGTTGGATTTGGAGTACAAGGCAAAAAAAGAAAAAAATTATTAAAAGATCATAAGGTTATCACTTTTGATAAATTTAATAAGTTAGCTGATTTTAAAAATCTAAAAGATATTCCACCAGAAATGTATGATTGTGTATTCCTATGTATTCCAGATGATCAGAAATTTCAACTTATGAAATATTTTATAAAACATAAAAAACATATTTTGGTTGAGAAACCATTATTTTTTAAAAATCTAAGAGATTTTTATTTAATACAAAGAGAGGCAATTAAAAAAAAAGTATTATGTTATGTTGCGTACAATCACCAATTTGAACCTCATTTTGTAAATTTAAAGAAAATTCTTTTTTCAAAGAAAATTGGAAAAATCTACTCTTGTCGAATTTTTTATGGAAATGGAACTGCTAAATTAGTAAAAAAAAGTAAGTGGAGAGATAAAGGTTCTGGAGTATTGCAGGATCTTGCTCCACATTTATTAAATATTTTAGAAACTTGGTTTAAAGATAATAAATTTAAATTTAATATTATATCTTCAAATAAGTTTGAAAATAAATCTTTAGATCATGTTGTAATATTATCTAAATCAAAAGAAATAAGAATTGAACTAGAAATGACAATGTGTATGTGGAAGAATCATTTAACTTGTGACATTATTGGCAGAAAAGGATCAATCCATATCAATTCTTTGTGTAAATGGGGACCTTCCACTTTGACACTTAGGAAGAGAAAATTTCCATCTGGGACTCCTCATGAGACTAATAAAGTTTTAAAAATGAAAGATCCAACATGGAATTTAGAACATAAATATTTTTTTAATTTAATAAAAAAAAGAAAAAAAACTAATTTTAGTAATGATATTAGGATTTTTAAGGAAATCAAAAGAATGGAAAAACAAATATGAAAAAATCAATAATCGGTTATGTAGGAATGTCCCATTTAGGTTTGAATTATGCAGTGGCTACTGCAAATAAAAATTTTCAAGTTTGTTGTTTTGACAGCAGTATTGAAAACATAAAAATTTTAAAAAAGAAAAAAAGTCCTGTTTATGAAAAAAATTTAGAAACTAATATAAAAAAAAATTTTTCCAAATTAAATTTTACTAATGAAATTAAAAATATTTTTAAATGTGATATAGTATTTATTTCGCAGGATGTACCAACCAACAATCAAGGTAAAAGTAATTTAGATACAGTTAATAAGCTAATAAAATTAGTCATAAAAAATTTAAATAAAAAAGCAATTTTAGTTATACTTTGCCAAGTTCCCCCTGGATTTTGTCGAAATATAGATTGGCCTAAAAATCAATTATATTATCAAGTGGAGACATTAATTTTTGGAAAAGCTTTAGAAAGAGCTTTTTTTCCTGAAAGATTTATCATTGGTTCAGATAGAAATAATAATAAGATTTCGCAAGTGTATAAAAATTATTTAAAAGTATTTAAATGTCCAATTATTAATATGAGCTATGAAAGTGCTGAGCTCGCAAAAATTAGCATAAATATTTACTTAATTTCAACAGTCACAACTTCTAACATACTCTCAGAAATTTGTGAAAAAATTAATGCCAATTGGAAAGATATCATTCCATCACTTCAACTTGATAAAAGGATAGGAAAGTTTGCATATTTAAATCCGGGTCTAGGAATTTCAGGTGGAAATTTAGAGAGAGATCTTAATACTTTATTTGAGCTACAAAAAAAAAATAATTTATACAATCAATTTATAAAAAATTTAAAACAATATTCTAGTTTAAGAAAAAATTGGGTATCAAAATATGTAGATAAAATATCAAAAAAAAATAACTTAAAAAAAATTTCAATTTTAGGTTTAGCTTATAAAAGAGATACACACTCAATAAAAAACTCGCCAGCTTTTACTCTTATTAGCAAACTTAATAAATATAAACTAAAAGTTTTTGATCCTATAGTGAAAGTCCCTTTTAAAAATCAAAATATTAAAATTTGTAAAAGTGCTGAAGATGCAATTAATGGCACTGATTTGTTGATTATAACTACACCATGGGAGAGCTTTAAAAAAATTAATTTGGATTTTATAAAAAATAAAATTAGTTTAAAAATAGTTATTGATCCATTTTCAATATTAAATAGACAAAAATTATTTAAAAAAGGAATTAGACAAATTGTAATGGGAGAAAAAAATGAGCTATAAGAAATCTAAATTAAAAAGAATTGTTATTTTAGGATCAAATAGTTTTATCGCATCTTATTTAAAAAAAAAATGTTTGGAAAATAATACTGATATTTTAATGATTTCACGTAAACAAATTAATCTAAATTCAAATCAAGCATTTATAAAACTTAATAAAATTTTAAAACCACAAGACACAATAGTTTTTATTGCTGCTGTAGCTCCTGTTAAGAATTTATCTATGCTAAATTATAACTTAAATATGTGTGAAAATGTTTTAAAATCTTTGTCTACAATAAAAAAATTAAATCACCTTATTTATATAAGTTCAGACGCTGTTTATAGTGATAGTAAAAAAAAATTAAATGAAAAATCTCAAAGCGTTCCAAACTCTTTACATGGCTTTATGCATTTAATAAGAGAAAGTATGTTGAATAATTTAGATTGTCCAAAATGTTTTGTCAGGCCAACACTAGTTTATGGAGAAAATGATCCACATAATGGTTATGGACCAAACCAATTCATTAGAAATGCTCAGAATAACAAAAATATAACTCTATTTGGTAAAGGTGAAGAGAGAAGAGACCATATAAATGTCAATGATGTTGGAAATATTATCTATGAAATTGCAAAAAAAAAAGTAACTGGAGTAGTCAACGCGGTTTCTGGCGATTTAGTCTCATTTTATGATATCGCTAAACAAGTTAAAAAAATTTACCCTAAAATTAAAATAAAAAATATTAAAAGAAAGGGTCCAATGCCTCACGATGGTTATCGAGCATTTGATAATAAATTATTAAAAAGTAGAGTAGGTAATATTTCTATAACCAAATTGCATCATTGGATTAAGAAAAAAAATAAATATAAGCCTTTATAAATTATTATGAAAATTGAATTGATAGATCTAAAACAAAGATACAAAGAGGAAAGTGTTCAAATATTAAGATCTATAAACAAAGTTGTTTCCAAAGGTAACTTAGTTTTAACAAAAGAATTAAGTGATTTTGAGAATAATGTTTGCAAATATACAGGTTCAAAATATTGTCTAGGATTGAACTCTGGAACAGATGCATTAATGATGTCATTATGGGCTCTTGGAATAGGAAAAGGAGATGAAGTAATTACTTCTCCTACTTCTTTTGTAGCAACGATTGGAGCTATTATACATGTTGGAGCAAAACCAATATTTGTAGATATCGCCGATGACTTAAATTTAGATCCTGACAAAATTGTATCTAAGATTACAAAGAAAACTAAAGCTATTATGCCTGTACATTGGGCTGGTAAAATGTGCGATATGGAAAAAATTTGTGCCATAGCAAAAAAATATAAACTTAAAGTGATAGAAGACGCTGCTCAAGGTATGGGTTCTTATTTTAAGAAGAAACATGCTGGCACATTTAGTGACATAGCTGCTTTTTCAACTCATCCGCTAAAAAACTTAAACGGATTAGGAGATGGAGGTTTTATAACCACAAATAATAAAAAATTTTACGAAAAAATAAAGCTTTACAGGAATCATGGAATGAAAAGTAGAGATAATGTTCATTTATTTGGTGTTAATTCTAGGTTAGATGTTTTGAATGCTGAAGTTTTAAATTTTAGATTAAAAAAACTTAAATCAGTTATTATTAAAAGAAGAAGAAATGTATCAATATATCAAAAACTCCTAAATAAAAAATATATTAAAGTTCCATATGATAATAATAATCAATTTAGTTCTTTTGTAATTTTTTTATGCTTATGTGAAAAAAGAGACGAACTGCAAAAGTATTTAAATTCAAAGGGAATACAATCTTTAATTTACTATGGAACACCTCTTCATAAGCACCAAGCTTCAAAAAATATTAAACTTAATAAAGTTAAACTACCAATGTCTGAAAAACTTGCTAAGAGGGTACTTGCATTACCTCATCATCAGGGACTAAACGCAAAACAAATCAAAACAGTTTGTAGACATGTTAATAATTTTTACAAAAATTAATTATGTTAGTTCCTTATAATTATCTTCCCTATCAATTTAAAAATACAAAAAATATTTTTAAAGAATGGAAAAAATTAATTAAAACTACAGATTTTACTTTAGGTAGTAAGATGAAAGAGTTTGAAAAAAAATTTTCTAAATATATAGGCTCTAAGTATTGTATTTCTACTAACAATGGAACAGATGCACTCATATTGTCTTTAAAGTCTTTAGGTGTCAAAAAAGGTGATGAAATAATTACAGTATGTAATACTTTTTATGCAACTGTTGGTGCTATAGTTGCATGTGGTGCAAAACCTATATTGGTTGATTGTGATAGCAGATACCAAATTGATTATAAAAAAATTATTTCTAAAATAAATAAAAGAACAAAAGTTATAATACCAGTTCATTGGGGAGGAGCTTCTCCAGAAATGGATAAAATTATGAAAATTGCCAGTCAATACAAACTACATATCGTAGAAGATGCATGCATGGGTATAGGTGCCAAAGTTAATAAAAAATCTCCAGGTACTTTTGGAATTGTAAATGCATTTAGTATGCATCCTTTAAAGTCGCTAAATGTTATGGGCGATGGAGGAATGGTTGCTACAGACAATAAGAAAATTTACAGTTGGATGTTGAGATATAGAAATCACGGGATGGTAGACAGGGATAATATTGATTTTTGGGGTGCAAATATGAGACTTCAGCCTCTCCAAGCTATTGTCGCGATTGAAGGTTTAAAAAAATTAAATGAAGTTATTAACAAAAGAAATGACAATGCTAATTTTATGGATAAAGAACTAATTAAATTATATCCAAATATAATTATACCTAAGAGACTAAAAGGTTATAGAGAAACTTTTGCTTTATACATGTGTACAGCTAAAAAAAGAGATCTTTTATTAAAATATTTACATAAAAATAAAATTGAAGCCAAAATACATTATCCAATTCCTTTAAATAAACAGAAAGCTGCAAAAAATTTAAATTTAAATCAAAAAGATTTTAAAACAGCAAATGATCAAGCTAAAAGTATATTAACGTTGCCAATCCATCAATATTTAAGTAAAAAACAACTGAAATATATTATTCAAAAGATAAAAAATTTTTACAGAAAAAATAAAAACTAGATTGAAAAAGAAAATAAAAACAAAAAGTTCATTCTATGATGACAAGGTTGTCATTAAACCTTGGGGTTATGAGTACGTAGTATATCGAGATAAAAATGATTTAAGTGTTACAATGCTTCATATAGATTTCAATAAATCTACATCATTACACTGTCATCCTAATAAGAAAAGTGGTTTTGTTTTATTGAAAGGTAAAGCAGAATTTCAGCTTGGATTATGGAAAAAAAGATCAGAAATACATTCATCCCCCTCAAAAAGAATGATCGCTAGAGGACTTTTTCATAAAATCAAAGCTGCTTCAAAGGATGGAGTTATGGCTTTAGAATTTGAAACACCAGTAGACAAGAATGATTTAATAAGGTTCAAAGATAATTATGGAAGACAGCAAAAGTTTTATGAAGGAAAGAAATACACTAAAGTGATTGATAAAAATCATCTACGTTTTAAAAAACCTACAAGTAGAGTAAGACAAAAATTTAGGATAAATAAAACTTTATTATCTATAGAAGAGCATAAAAATTTTAAAAAGCTTCTTAAAAATAAACCGAGCACAATATTCGCTATATTAAATGGTTCTATTTCAGACAAATATGGAAGAAGTTTGTTATCTTATGGAGACATAATTAGAACAAATGATTTAAAAACTCTATCTAAAGTTTTTAATATCAAGAAGAAGTTAGGCGTTTTAAAAATAAATAAAATTTAAATTATCATGATAAGAATTGCAGATTTTGTAATTAAATATTTGGAGAAGAGAAATATAGAAACTGTATTTACTGTAAGTGGTGGTGGATCAATATTTCTCTGTGATGCAATTTATAGTGCAAAGAAAATAAAATATATTTCTCATCATCACGAACAAGCTGCGTCCTTTGCTGCAGAAAGTTATGCTAGAGCAAGTAAAAAAATAGGATGCTGTGTAGTTACAACTGGCCCTGGAGGAACAAATTCTATAACAGGAGTGAGTTCAGCCTGGATAGATTCTGTTCCAGTTATTTTTATTTCTGGGCAAGTATTTTTAAATCAAACAATAAAAAAAACAAAAAAAAGGCAAATAGGAGTTCAAGAAATAAATATTATCGATTTAGTAAAACCCAATACAAAATTTGCCAAAATGATAACTGACTCAAAAAAAATATTTTACTACCTTGAAAAAGCATTTTATGAAGCAACTACTGGTAGACCTGGACCAGTATGGTTAGATATTCCCGCAGATATTCAAAGTTTATATGTAGATGAGAAAGAACTTTATAAATATAAGTTTTTGCCATCTAAAAATAAAAATAAAATAGACGACAAAATTAAATATCTTGCTAAAAAAATAGTAAATGCAAACAAACCTCTAATTCATTTAGGACATGGTGTAAAATTAAGTAACTCGGGGCAAATTATAAAAAAATTTTTTTCAAAATATAAAATTCCCTTTGTTCTTACATGGAATGCAGATGATATCATAAGTAATTCTCACCCACTTTATTTTGGAAAACCAGGCGCTTTTGGTAATAGAAGCTCAAATTTTATAGTTCAGAATACCGATTGTTATTTATCGGTAGGAACAAGATTACCTTTTATGGTAACAGGTTATAATGCAAAGAATTTTGCAAAAAATGCAAAATTTAAATCGATGGTCGATATAGATACTAATGAATTAAATAAAAATGACCTAAAAATTGATTTAAAAATTAAATCAGATGCAAAAATTTTTTTTGAAAAACTTTATAAAGAGATTAAAAAATACAAACCTAATCAAAAATGGATTTCATATTGTAAAAAAATATATAAAAAATATCCGATAATTATTGATGACATGAAGAAGTCTAAAAATTTTGTAAACTCATATTTTTTTGTAGATAGATTATCAAGACAATTAAAGAAAAGAGACTCTATAGTAACAGATATGGGTTTTTCATTTACTTCAAGCCATCAGGCAATAACTTTGAAAGAAAATCAGACATTTTATACAAATTCCGGTCACGCCCCAATGGGATGGGGTTTGCCAGCAGCTATTGGTGCTTATTTTGCAATGAAAAAAATTTCTTATAATTTTATTTGCTTAACTGGTGAGGGTGGATTTCAAATGAATATTCAAGAACTTTCAACTGTAATGCACCATAAGATACCTTTGAAAATTTTTATTTTTAACAACGGTGGGTATTTAACAATTAAACAAACTCAAATTCTTGGATTTAAAGGAAGGATTATGGGAGCAGATAAAAAAAGTGGTCTTTCTTTTCCAAAATATAAAGAAATAGCTAAAGCACATAACCTTGAATACAGGGTTATTAAAAATCACAAAAAATTAGAAAACGAAATATCTAAAATACTTAAATTACAAAAGGCTTGTATATGTGAGCTTATAATGGATCCGAACGAAGAACAGATACCAAAAGCAATAAATAGGAGAGATACTAATGGAAAATCTGTTCCAACTGAGCTTGAAGATATGTATCCATTCTTGCCAAAAGAAGAATTAAATAGTAACTATATTTTATAAATTATGAGAGGTCTAATTATTTCAGGAAATCTTGCTCAAGATCACGAGTTTATTTATCCATATTATCGATTATTAGAGGAAAATATTGAAGTAGATGTCTGTTTGTTGGAGGGGGAGCCAGTTAAAGGAATTTTGGGGACCACAATCCCGCCCAACAAAGAACAAAAAGTAAAAAAAATTGAGGAAGTTAAAGTTAGCGATTATGATATTTTAGTTTTACCTGGGGGGGTAAAGGCAATGGAAAAAGTAAGACAAAACAAAAATATTATAGATTTCATATCAAAATTTAATGAGGAAAAAAAAATAATTGCATGCATTTGTAGTGGAGCTCAATTGTTAATATCAGCAAAGATTGTAAAAGGTAGAAAAATTGCGGGATATTACAGTATGCAAGATGATTTAGTTAATGCAGGAGCGAATTACACAGATTTGCCAGCAGTGGTCGATGAAAATATTATAACTACTGCTCATTATAAAGATATGGGGGCCTGGATGCGAGAAGCTCTTAAAAAATTAAAATATTAATTATAAAACTTATTGGTCGAATAAATATCAATTATATAAAAATACAATGCAAAACATTTATAGTAAAATTTGGGAAGAGCTTGAAAAAAAACATAAATTACCGACGAGAGCCAGAAATCTCATTTCACTAGATTATAAAAAATTTGCTAAAAAAATTGACGAAGAAGATCCAAGTTTTGCAAATCAAATAACGAAATCATTGATAGCAGGTGATATTTATATTTTAAAAAATGCTTTTGATAAAAAATTTTTTGATGATTTGAAAATGAATTGTTACAGATATTTTAAAGATCAACCATCTTCTTTTCATAAGATGTTAGAAGGTTGTCCAGATTTTCATAGAATTATTAACATTCAAACTGGAAAAAAATATAGTTTTAAAATGTGCAAGCATTCTTTTTATTTTTATAATTGGAACAATGATCCTTTGAAGTTGTATAAAACTACTTATAAAAGATGGAGGAGAATAAAAAAATTGATGGGATATAAACCAGATATATTTGAAAACAATACTCCAAAAGATGGTCCAATAGATAGAATACAAGTTGTAAGATATCCCTCAAAATACGGTTTTTTAGAACCTCATTCAGATCCATATAAGTATCAGAAGTTTTTTATTAGTGGATATATGAGCAAAAAGGGTACAGACTATGTTGATGGTGGCTTCTATGCTTTAAATGAAAAAGATGAAATTATAGACGTAGAGCAATCAATAGATGTAGGAGATATAGGAATTGGATTTGCAACAATTGTACATGGTGTTGCTCCTACCAATAGAAAAAAAAATCCTGACTGGAGTGATCAAAATGATGGAAGATGGTTTTATTCTCTTTACACAAATGAAAGTGATGAAGTAAAAAATAGACATACTGGATATGGAGTTACAGATAAAATTAAAATAGATAATGAGCTTTTATTTCCACCACAAGATCAATAATGAAAGAATTTGATCTTTTGAGCATATACCCTTCTTTAAATAAGAGGCTTGTATCAAAAAATACTAGAAAAATTGAAAATAGAATTGTTGCATCGTACAGAGGAAAAGATTTTTATGATGGCAAAAGAGATAACGGGTATGGTGGATTTAGATATGACGGCAGATGGAAAAAAATAGCGATAAGAATTTTCAAACATTATAAACTAAAAGATAATGCTAAAATTTTACAGATTGGCTCCGATAAAGGTTTTTTGCTAAATGATATAAAAGAGATTAAACCTAAGTGTACTGTGGCAGGAATTGAAATATCAGATTATGCAATCAAAAAAACTTTAAAAAAAGTTAAAAAATATATCACAAAATCTAGTTTTATTAATTTACCATATAAAGGTAGCTCTTTTGATTTTGTGATTGCAATTGGGCCAATTTATTCTTTGAATTTACCTGATGCAATTAAGTGTTTAAAAGAGATTAAAAGAGTAGGAAAGGGAAAAAGTTTTATAACTTTAGGATCTTATAATAATGAGAGAGATTTTAAGTTATTTAGATATTGGACGTTATTAGGCACAACAATTTTAAATAAACAAGAATGGTTAAAAGTTTTAAAACATTGTAAATACACAGGAGATTTTAAATTTAATACGGCTGCCAGCTTAAACCTAAAATTAAAAAAATGAAAAACAAAAATATAATTATAACAGGAGCTTCCAAAGGACTTGGGCATGATTTAGCAATTAGTTTATCAAAAGATAATAATAAATTATTTCTTGTATCTAGAGATTTAAATAAACTTAACAAACTAAAAAGGAAATGCTATTTTTCATCAAAGCATAAAGTTTTTTCCTCAAATTTAATTTATCCTGAGGAAACATTAAATATACACAAAGAAATAAAAAAGTTTTTTAAAAATAAAATTGATATAATTATTCATTGTGTTGGTGGTGGACTTGGTCTAAAGAAAATCAATTTAAAAAATTCTGATCTATTAAAATTACTAAATTTAAATATTTTATCCTCGGTTGAACTAAATAGATTTTTGATTCCTTCAATGTCAAAAAGAAAAAATGGTAAAATTATTCATGTTGGATCAATAGCTTCTAATGAGGCAGTGGGATCTTTAGGGTATAATATTGCAAAGGCAGGTTTACATGCTTATGTGAAAACTTTAGGAAGGAGTTTAGCAAGAAAAAATATTGTTGTAACAGGTATAGCACCAGGTGGTTTTATATCAAAAGATAATGCAATGGACAGACTTAAGATCAAAAACAATAAGGCCTACAAAGATTTTATAAAAGAACGACTTCCAAGAGGAAAAATGGGAAAAACAAAAGAGATAATTCCTCTAATAAAATTTTTATGTTCAGAGAATTCGGGCATGATGTCCGGTTGTTTGGTGCCAATAGATGGAGGAGAAAGCAAAAGTTATAGTTTTTAAAAATGACAAAAGCAACAGGAGTATTGTTAATAAGAAATGACGGTGCTTTGCTTTTACAATTACGAGATTGTAAAAAAAATATAAAACATCCTAATATGTGGGGGTCTCCAGGTGGACATTTAAATAGAAACGAAACATATGCTCAATGTGCAAGCAGGGAACTTTTTGAGGAAACAGGATATAATGCAAAAAACCTTAAATACTTAATGTCTTTTGACGAAACTTTGGGAGATAAAAAAAGTAAAATTAAATTATTTTGGGGTAAATATGACAATAAACAAAAACTAAAATGTTACGAAGGTCAAAAAATTAAGTTTATTAAAAAAAAAGACGCTCATAAATATAGAATAGTTAAGGTAATAATTTTTGCATGGGAAAAAATACTTAATATAATTTAAATGGAAATTGAAAGAGTAGTAAAAATTTATAAAAAAAATAAATTTTTATTTTTTAAAAAAACTTTTCTTAAATTAATTAGGATTTTTTATTCTTCGTTCTTTTTGCCACTTAGTATAATTTTATTTTTATTTATACTTATAATAAAATTATTTATTACAATTAGAATTAGTTCAATACCAACTAGTAGAATTGGGCATCTTTCTGGTAATGTTGATTTATATTTATGTCATAAAAAATATATTCAAAAAGAAAAAACTTTAGATATTTTTTTTCGAGAAAGATTTATTTCTAACTATTTTTTATATCAAAAATGGAAAAAAAAACTTTATGTGGGGAATAGAATAATTTTAAATCAAATATTATTTTTTATTTCATTTTTCAATTTAAAAAAACATCAAATTAAAGCAATTGAAACAGACAGGGATTTTCTCAATATCCGTTCAAAAAAAGTAGATCTAAATTTAGAATTTTCATTGACTGAGGAGGAATATGGATACAGTGTCCTAGAAAATTTTGGGGTTAAAAAGTCTGATAAAATTGTCTGTTTGGTTTCTAGAGATGAAGTTTATTTAAATAAAACTCATCCAGAAATGAACTGGGATTACCACAACTATAGAAATTCTGAAATTAAAAATTATAAATTAGCAGCAGAGGAATTAGCAAATAGGGGATACTTTGTTTTTAGAATGGGACTAAGTAATAAAGAGAAATTAATATCAAACAACAAAAGAGTTATTGATTATTCTTTTTCAAAATTTAGATCAGAATTTATGGATATATTTTTATCTTCAAAATGTAATTTTGCGATTTCAAGTTCTCTTGGTTTAGACGGAGTTTTTCAATTATTTCATAAACCTATAGCATTTGTTAATATGGTTCCATTAGCATACTTGCAATCTTATTACGAGCGTCATATTTTTTTATTTAAAAAACATTTTTCTTTAGAAAAAAATAGAAATCTATCTTTAAATGAAATCTTTGATTTAGAATTAGCAATACCTCTTAATACAGAAAATTTTAAAAAAAAAGGAGTTAAACTTATCGAAAATTCTCCTGAAGAAATCAGAGATACCGCAATAGAGCTAGATGATAGAATTAACAAAAGATACGTAGAAACTTTTGAACAGCAAAATTTACAAGAAAAATTTAGGCAATTGTATGAGGAAAACTTAAAAAAATATAATTTTAGACATATGCATGGCAAACTTTTAGCACTTCATTCTTCAAATTTTTTAAAATCAAATGATTATTTTATTGAATAAAAAGCAACTTATTTATATTAGATAAATATGAAAAATGACTCTTTAAGTAATAATTTTTTAGAAAATGGTTATTGTATTCTAAAAAATTGTATAGATAAAAAAACTATTTCTGAAATTAAAAAAAGTATTCTGTCTAGCCTTAAAAAAATTGCTGAAAAAAATAATAATGACATTGATTTTCTTTTTAAATATGCATCTAAAAAATATTACCAGGAAGATGTCCAGGTTTTCATTCATCATGAACTTCAATCAGCAGGTCTTAAAGAAAAAGCTTTAAAAAACGAAAAAATATTTAATTTCACAAAAAAATTACTTGGACCGGACCTCGCATATAATGAGGATGGTTCAATTAGAGGAAATTTCCAGAAAACCAATGATAATCTTTATCAGAAAAAACTTCACCAAGAGATGTGGTCAGGCGCTGGATTAAATGAATTAAGAATATGGTTCCCTATAATGGGTGGAAAAAATTATTCTGGGCTCAATATAATTCCAAAATCTCATTTATGGGGATTTATTGAGAATAGGGACAGAGAACCATATAATATTCCAGAAGATATTGAATTAAGAAAAAAAACAGTAAGGCTAGATATAGGTGATGCACTTTTTTTTCATGGATTAACTTTACATGAAACTGAACCACACAATCAGAATAAAACAAGATTTGCCCTAACTGTGGGTATAAAAAATTTTTATCATAGCTTCTCAGGACATCAGCAATTGCAGAATTGGAGAATTTATAATTATTCAACTTTATCAAAAATTCAAAAAAAACTTGGAAATCCTATGCTGTCTCAATATAGAACAATAAAATCTCCTCTTTCTCATAAAAAAAAAGGAAAGAAAGAATTAAAATTGTATTATAGGTAAATTGTATTTTTCACTTCATCATAAAATTGCATCAATTTTAGGTAATTTTTTAAATTTAATAATTTTATCACCTAATCCGGACTCTATAGGTAATGCTTCTGAAGAAATTTTTTTTGCTACATTGAAGGCAAAAAAAGAGGGAAAAAAACTAGTTATTTTATTTCCAAGAAAATTTGTTCAGTATTTTGTAAAAAATATTTATTTTTATGACAAAATTTTTTTTAACATTAATAGCAAGTATTTCTATTTTAAACCTAATTCTTTTTGGCAAAATTTCTGGTCATCAATTTGGTCTATTTATTTTATTTTAGCTCGTATTATTTTTACTATTTTGACAAAGATCTTTAATATAAAAAAAAATGGTCATTATTGGAGACCAAGTTTAGGACAAGATATTATTTGGACACCAAATATTAATATTAATGAATTTAGAATAGATCTATCTGTGGCACAAAAATGGGAAGAACAATTTAGAAAAAAAATACTTTTTAATTTTAATAATGAATCAGAATTAAAAAAAGATCTAAATAATATTGGGATTAAAGATAGTAATTGGTTTGTAGCTTTACATGTCAGAGAAGGTGGTTTTAAGAACGATTGGAACAATCCTCTAAATGTGAATATTAAAAATTGTATAGCTTCTATAAGAGAAATTACAAGTCGAGGAGGTTATGTGGTTAGGTTAGGAGATGCCACCATGCAAAAACTGCCAAAAATAGAAGGCTTAATAGATTATCCATTTACTCAATTTAAGAATCCAGAGATGGATATGTATTTATTAAAAAATTGCAAATTTTTCATTTGTATGGGTTCAGGACCTATGGAAACAGCAAATTTATTATTTCGGAAAAGACTTTTACTAATAAATACTGCTCAATATTTACATGGTTTACCTTTTAACAAGGGTAGTCTTGCAATTTTTAAACATGCTTTTTCAAAAAAAAAAAAAAGATTTTTATCTTTAAAAGAATATTTATTAGATGCCAACAATATTGATAATAAATGGTGGACTAGTGAAGATTATCAACTTCATGAAAATAATGAGCACGAAATAAAACAAGCAGTTATTGAGATGTTAGATTATAATGAAGATCTGCCCAGAACAAATTTACAAGATCAATTTAGAACAGAATATAAAAATTGTATAAAAATATTTCAAAATAATTTCAAATTTTCAAATGATAAATTTGAAAATACTTATGAATGGTATAGATCTTCTCCAAGAATGAATTATTGGGAGGGAGAAATATCAAACTCATTTCTTAATGATAACTGGGAATTAAGTTCAAGAAATAAAAATTAAGTATGATAAATTTACTAATTTATTGCTTTGGAAAAATTTTATTTAAATTTCGATTAATTGAAATTTTAATAATAATATTTGAGAACTATTTAATAATTTCAAAAACAAAATATGTTAAGATCTATCTTTTGTTAGCTGACTCATATAATCAAAAAAGAAATATTCGAAATGAATGTGATATATTGATTAAAGCTTACAAACTGGGATTAATTGTAAAAACTGATGATATTGCTCGCTTAGCTTATAATTGCGTTATAGCCAAAAAGTATAGATTTTTAAATTACCTAATTAAAAACAATAAAAAAAACATTTTATTAAATTATTATTTAAAAGCACTAAAAATTAATTTTAAAAAAAACAAATTTAATATTTCTAATTATTTAAAAGTAAATAAAAATTCAAATAAAATAAAAAGTCGTTATGATTTTATAAATATTTGTAATAATTTTGATGGTTACAATAAGGGGAAAAAAAAATTTAATTTAAAAGTCCAATTTTTAGAACAACCTTTGACAGATAAAGCAATTGTTTTAATTTCATGTGATTTGAACTTTTTTAAGATTTTTGCTAAAAATTTCTTAAAAAAGTTCAGATACAAAAATAATAACGTAGTTCACTTTCATGTTATTACAAACAGAAAAAATGAGTTAATTGATAAATTTAATTCATTAAATACAAATTTTGGAGCTCTAGGTTTGACATGTGAAAAATCGAAAAAAAAAAAGAATAAAATTTTTATAACTATGTCACGTTTTTTAATTTGTTCATATATTATGAAAAATTATAAAAATGATGTATTTATAAATGATATTGACTTTTCACCAAATTATAAACTTGATTTAATTAGTAAAATTTTAATAGCTAAAAAAAGTGATGTTGGCCTTTATGATGAAAATCAAAGAATACCATGGACAACGTATGCAGCAGGCTGCTGTTATTTTAGGTACAAAAGGAAACTTGCAATTATTTTTTTAAATAAATTATCTTGCTATTATAGATATAAACTTGAAAATCCAAAATATACTTTTTGGACTGTAGATCAACTTGGACTGTATTTAATTGTTGGTAAGATGAAAAAAAACTTTAAAATTATGAATTTTTATAATTTTAAAAATATAATAAACTTTAACAAATTATTAAAGGTATCAAAATTTCTTGAAATAAAAAAAGTTACTGCAAAATTTAAAAACGGCCATCCAAATGAATAAAAAAAAAATAGTTTCTGTTATTAAAAAAATAATTCCACCTTTTTTGTTCGACTATTTATTCAAAATAATAATAAAAATTTATTTCTTTTTTTTCCTGAAAAAAAAATTTAAAAAAAATAAAGCACTTAAAAATTCAGCAAAAAATAAAGTTGGTTTTCTTTTAGCAACTGGACCTAGTGTAAATAATCAAGATTTAACAAAATTAAAGCAGCATGATTGTTTTTCATTAAGTAGTTTTTTTTTTCATAAAGATTTAAAAGTAATTAATCCTCAATATCATTTTTTTGCTCCTTATCACGAGCCTATAATTATTGAAGATTGGGTAAAATGGATCAATTTAGCTGATAAAGCTCTCCCCAAAAGTACCAAAATTGTTTTGAGTATCAAAGATTATAAAAGAATAAAAGATTTTAATTTATTGAAAGATAGAGAAGTAATATATTTATATTTTTCAAAGTTTATAAACGTTGATAATTTAGACATAACTAGTCCCTTACCAGATATGCAAACTCAACCACTAATGATTCTACCGTTTATGATTTACATGGGCTATCAAGAGATCTACCTAATCGGTTGCGATTCAAATAATTTGAGAAATTATGGAAAAAAAATAGAAAACTTTTATGATCAAAACCTAGAGGTAAAAAGGGGCTCAGATTTTCCATGGTCTGCAGGAATTATTAAAGAACTTGAGAACAACCTTTCTGTATTTACTCAATTTAAAAATTATAAAAAACTTGCAGATAAGCTTAATATTAAAATTATTAATTTGTCAAATGACTCTTGGTTGGATTTTCTTGATAAAGAAAATTATGAGGATGTAATAAAAAAATTAGATAATTTTTAATTTATTGTAGTTTTCACTAAATGTTCTGACATTAATTTATAACCAATTTCATTATAATGTGTTGGTAATTCATAATGAAAAATAGATAATTTATTTTTTAAATCTTCAAAGCCTTTTTCACCATCAATAAAAATGAAATTATTATTTTCTGCAATTTTTTTAACTTTATTCTTTAAATTATTTAATTGAATCATTTGTGGATGATTATTAAATTTCTTGTAGGATAGCCTTATATAGCTAGGAACATAATAAATGTATAATTCCTTTATATTTTTATTTTGTGCAAATAGATACATATCATGTACTGTATTATTATAGCTTTCCTCATTTAATAAATTGGGATACGTTTTAAAATATTTTGTCAGAGTCGCTAAACCTCGAGTTTTATATACGAATAAAATTTTTAGTTTTGTTAAAAAAGAAATTTTTTGTAAATATTTTTCTTCAATAAGATAATCACTTTCTTTAACTGGCTCTTCTAAAAATTCACTCCCTAAATTAATCGTGTTAGTTGTAATATTTTTGAGTGTTTTTTTATCTGAGATCATACTATTAAACGTTTCAAAGTTATTAATTCTAGGATTTTCATAATCATTTCCTTCATAAAAAAACCAAACTATTTTGTTTAGTTCAGTGTTAGCTAAAATTTTTTTGGCTAACGCTAATTGTTGCCAAGGTTGGGTTCCATTGATACCTAAATTTAAATATGATTTACTTGGGTTCATTTTTTTTAACTGAGATTTAAGATCATAAGGTTTATTTAAACAATTTGACATTGTAAAAGAATCTCCGATTAAAACTACATCTGAAAATGAAAATCTTATATCTGTATTTTCTCTAAAACCATATTTGTCAGTCTTAAATATTAAATTGTATTTTCCATTTTCAAAAGGACCACAAGAAATTTTTTTTAATTTTCCCGTATAATTTAATTTTTTGTAATCTTTTGAATAAACTCTCAAAAAATCTTTATATTCGTAACTTTTAAACTTATTGGACTTCTCATTTATTAAATCGTGAATCGATAAGTCAATTTTAGGATTTTTATAAGATGGAAATCCTGCTACAAAAAAATTTAAAACCTCAAGTGTTATATATAATAAGAAAATTGAAACACTAAGAATAATCAAACTAAATTTCATTTTATTAAAATATAATAGTTTTACTTATTTTTTAATATTTATTTCAATCCAAAATTTATTTTAATTTTCGCAAAGATACATAATCAACTATTGGATAAAAAATAAAAGTACTTTCTGATATAATAAAAGAAACTAAAGACCTTAAATAGCCATTATTAAAGGCTTATAATAAAAAAAATTAATTATATAAAAAAAAGATTTAACTTGAAATTAAATTCAAATATATAAACTCTAAAATGTCTTTATTTTTTAAATCATTTAAAATCAAAAAATGTAGAATTTGTGGTTCTAAAAAAATTTCAAGATATATAGATCTTGGAAAACAGCCACCATCAAATAGTTTTGTAAAAAA
>MDTG01149188.1_pt1 | contig 27667 bp, 24 predicted proteins | sample 811421 | NCBI WGS metagenome assembly MDTG01 (sample SAMN05326645, study PRJNA326480) | marine metagenome | isolation source: seawater | place: Pacific Ocean: South East | collected 2011
ACCACGTTGATAGGCTGGGTGTGGAAGTGCGGTAACGCATGTAGCTGACCAGTACTAATAGCTCAATTGGCTTGATTTATGCACTGAAAAGAATTTTTATGGATTAAATTATAATTTAAAAAAAATCGTTTAAGTTAATTTTTTCCAATGATTTAAGGAAAGTCAAATATCTGTAAAATATAGTACTAATGTAATTAATATTATGAATGATAATGATTTAAAAAAAAAATATGAGGATCAAATAAATAAACCAATTGCGAAGTTCGACATAAATCCTTTAATAATTAAAAACAAAAAAATTTTATTAGCTAAAAGAATATCTAATGTTCAATTTGGGAATACTTGGCATATGCCTGGAGGTAAAGTCTTCATAAATGAGAGGTTTATTGAAAGTTTGAAGAGAATGACAAAATTAAAAACTAACCTTGATATAGATTATCTTTTTGAAGATGCTAACAGTTCAGTAGTTGGAGTTTACGATGACCCCAAAAGAGACCCAAGAGAACATGTTGTTGGTATAACCTTTTTTTGTAGGGTAATTTCAGGCGATATAATAGCAGGTGGAAATTGCAGTGAAGTTAAATTGTTTGACGAAAATGAAATAAATTCTTTAAATACAGCTTTTGGACATGATTATATGCTTAAAGATGGGATTGATAAACTTAAGCAAAAAAACTTTATCTAACAACGAAAGTTTGTTTCACAAATATATTATAAACATAAATTTATCGATGTAATTTTAAATCGTACATATATTGACTAATAATCGTACATAGTATAAAAACTCCTTGTGCCAAAAAAAAGATTATTAACAGATCGACAAGTGAGATTTGCACACTTATTTATAAATAAGCCAGAAAATCAAAGTCCTGAACAATGTGCTTATGAAGCAGGATATCAAACACGACCAAGACAATCAGCATCTGAATTATGTAATTCAAAAGTATACCCTTTAGTAGTTGACTACATAAAACGTTTAAGAAAAAGTTTAAAAAAAAAAGACGATCTTAATGTTAATAGCCAAATTAAAAGAGATTGTCTTTTTAAATTATCATATATAGATTTGGAAGATCGATTAATTGGAAGTTTATCTACAGCACAAAAAAGAATAGAAATGGGACAGTTACTTGCAAAAAGACACCCAGTCACTAATGCTGATTGTGTAATACCTATTCCTGAAACATCAATTTTTAATGCTCAAGGATTTGCTAATGAACTAAAAATACCAATTAATAATGCAATTTTTAAAAAAAGGCCAAAAACACAGACTTTATTTATAAAAAATAGAAAAAAAAGAATTCAAAATGTTTTTTTATTTATTCCAAACTTAATAAAAAATAAGAGAATAGTACTTGTAGATGAAACAGTTATAAGCGGTCTATCGTTAAAAATTGTACTTGGTATTATACGTAATTTAAAACCAAAAGAAATTCATGTAAGGGTAGTTTGTAGACCTATGATAAGGCGATGTCCTAAAAATAATTTTGCAAAAACATGGAAGTTTGCTCCAAGAAATTACAAAAAATATTTTAAAGTAGACTCATTTGCATATTTGGATCCAATAGATTTAGCAAAATTTGCAAAATGCACTTATTGTTTTGGAAGCAATAAAGATAATAGTATAGTATTTAGTGCTGATGAAAAAAAAAGATATTAAGTGGTCAAATTTATATTTGGATAATTCAGATAAAAAATCTTTACTAAGATGTTTCAACAGCAAAGATATTTCAGGTTTTTCGAATTCAGTAAAAGTTTTTGAAAGTAAACTAAAAAAAAAATTTAATTCAAAATATGCTATAGCTTGTAACAGCGGTACTGCCGCTCTACAGGTTGCAATGATCGCCGCAAAAAAATACTTGAAAAAAAAAAATATTAAAATAGGAGTTCCAACATGGTCTTACATTGCGCCAGCAAATGCTGCCGATTCTGTTGGAATTTTAAAGCTTTTCGACGCAGACAAAAAAACAGGTAATATTTGTTCGAAAAATATAAAAAATATAGATGTTATATGTGCGGTAGATTTTGCAGGTGTTCCTGCAGATTACAAAGGTTTGAAGAAACACAAAAAATTTATTATTTCTGACGCTGCAGAGTCATTAGGTTCAAAATATTATAATAAAGAAATTTCTAATTTTGCTGATATTACAACGACTAGCTTTCAGACTGCTAAAATTATTACAACAGGTGAGGGTGGTATGATTTTTACCGATAACCCAAAGCTCAATAAAATTTGTAAATTAATTATAAACCAAGGGTATGGCCCAAAAGGATATGCGTATCACGACCATATAGAAAAAGGTTTTAATTATAGATTATCTGGAATACAGGCAGCACTCGGAATATCCCAATTTAAAAAATTAAATTTATTTTTAAAAAAAAGAAATAAAATAAAAAAAATATATGATAAAAACTTGAGATTACTTGTTAAATTACATAATTATCCTAAAGAGTTTAAGTCTAATAATTATTCATACTTAATCTTTTTAAAAAATGAGATTACTAGAAATAAATTGCTTAATTTTCTTAAAAAAAATAATGTTCAAGCAAAGTTATGGAAACCTATACATTTATATAAGCCATATTTATCAAAATTTAAAAAATCATCTTTTAAAGTAGCAGAGGAAATTTTTAAAACTCATTTAAGATTACCTATAAATAATAAAATTACATCTCGTGATGCATTATATGTTTGTAAAATTATAAAATTAGCCAAAAAAAAAAGAATAATTTGAAAATGATTAAAGGCAATATAAGAAAATTTCTTCTTATTAAGATGAAAAATATCGTTTTATTGTATTGCTGGGATTTAAAAAGAAATAAAAAACTTAAGATTGATTTAACAAAAAAAAATTATTTTCTTGTAGGATATAAAAGCAAAATAGATTCTACAAATGATGAATTTATCTCTATTGAAATAAATAAAGAAATTTCTATAACAAACGATATTTTTGGATCGCAATCACTTTATCATTATAAAAATTCAGGCAAAGACATATTTTCAAATTCAATTGATGAAATATTTAAATTCCATAGAGATATAACAATTTCAAAAAATGAAATTTATAAATATTTTTCATTTGGATATTTACCATTTTCACAAAACACAATTTATAATAATATTAAACTAGTTCAAAGATGTAGTAAAATTGAAATTTCAAAGAAAACAATTAAATCTTCGTTAAATTTGATAGATTTATTTAAGAAAAAAAAAGTTAATTTGCCTCAAGGAAAAAAAGATTTTTCAAAATTATTTAAAAAAAAAATCGACAAAAGTAAGTTTAGCAAGTCTGCATTATGTTTAACAGCCGGATACGATAGTTTAATTAGTTTACTTTATACAAAAAAGATGCCTCTAGCGACATTTGGTAACAAACATTCAATTGATATCATTGGAGCAAAAAGAAGAAAAAAAAAATTTGCTAATGATCGGAAACATTATATTTACACTACAAAAAATCACTTTCTAAAAAATTCAAATTTTGTAGCATATTCAAGGTTATTAGGAGGTATTGCTAATTTATCTTCTGTTCAATATTTAAACTTTATTAACTATTTAAAAAAAAAAAACGTTAATTACCTGTACTTTTCTGACCATTTTGAAACAGCGAGAAGAAATTTTACAAATGTTAAGTCTTTAGTAAAGAAATATTTAACACCATCAAACGTTGTAGAAAAATATTTTATAAAAAAAAGATTATATAATTTCTTAAAAAAAAATTTTTTAAAAAAAATAAAATCTAAATATAAAAATAATATAATGAACAATTTTTATTTCCATGATAGGTTTATTAAAGGTGCTTTTTGGAAAAATCAAATTTGTTCAAATTTAGGAATTATTAGAATTAGTTTGCCTTTAGATTTAAAGTTTATTAATAATAATTTTAACTTGTTAAAAAAAAATAAAGAAAATCTTTTCTTTTTTAAATTATTTCCTAATAAGGATAACGTTAAAAAAGAATTAGATTTTACTAGAAAAATTTATGTCAAAAGTTTAGAAATTAAAGACAAATCGTCCTTAGATATTCAAGATATCTTAAATTATCACAAAAAATACTTTTTAAAAATAATTAATAGCAAATATTCAAATCAATTTTCTACTTATTTTAACTTAGATTTAATGAGAGAAAGTATTCAAAATTCAAATTTTGTACATAAAGAAGAGTGGTTTCTTTTAAGATTTCTTTCATTAATAATATTTACCAAAAAGTACAAAATAAAGATCAAATGAGAAAGAAAATATTTTGTGATATAGATAACACTATTGCTGACCATTATTCACATTATATAGATTGCTTAAAAAAAAATAAAAAAATAAATTTATTAGATTTAAAGCCTATTAAAAATTCGCAAACTTTTTTTAAATTCTTTAGTAAAAACTATGATATTTATTTTATTACCCGTAGAAAAAAAGAAGAAAAAAAAAATACGATTAGCTGGCTTAAAAAAAATAATTTTATTTTTAAAAAAGTTATTTTCATAAAAAATGATATATCAAAATTAAATTTTATAATCTCAAATAACGGTTTTATCTATATTGATGACTTAAAATATAATTATGAAAATAAAAAACCAAAAATAAAGACTAAATTAATTAGAAAAATCAAACTTAAAAAGATAACATTTTTTCGATTTAATAGTAATTGGGTTGAATTAAAAAAAAAAATATCAAAACTTAAGTTCTAAAATTAATATCTTTCCATATTAAATAGTTTAGAACTCTAAAATAGAATACAGATATTTTATTAAATTCTTTTTTATTTCGATCTAATAGAAATTTTTTTAAAATTTTTTTTTTATCAAAAATACCTAAATCATATTTTTTAAGCAAAGTTTTGAACTGATTTGAATAAAAATTTAAAATTCTAGAATTGTTACCTGGTCGGTTGACTTTTTTAAAATCAATATATTTTTTTGGAAGATAACCTACCATAGCCTTTCTAAGCATATACTTAGAAACCCCATTTTTAAAAAAATATTCTACTTTGTGGCTTAACACATATTCGATAAATTCATGATCTAAAAAAGGACTTCGATTTTCCAAACTATTTGCCATTGAGATTCTATCTTCAGCCCTTACAATATGTGGTAAATCTCTTTCTAATATTTGTTGTTTTAAGCTTTTTTTCAATAGATTTTTTTCACCGTAAAAGAATGGATTTTTATATCTTAAATTCAAATTAAGTTTTTTTTTCTCTCTAAGGAATTCAAACGGAGTAAAGTCTTCAATATCATTTTTTATTTTTTTTTTACTTTTAAACTTAATAATTTTATCTCTAACTTGTAATTTGTTTAGATTAAAATATTTTTGTAAGTTTTTATAAATGTTGTTTATATTATGTTGTGTGTTCAAACTAGGATCACATAATTTTGTAATAGCTAATCGTGCATAACCTCCCAACACCTCATCTCCACCCTCACCCACCAAAATTACTTTAAAACCTCTTGATCTAATCTTTTTTCTTAAGAGATATTGATCAAAATGAGACGCAGACAATAAAGGCTCATCTTGAAATTTAATTAAATTTCTTAAAGTTGTATTTTTGTATAGTTTTTCAGTATATATATAATGGTGCCTGATATTTAATTTTGATAATAAACTATCAATTGTTTCAGACTCATCGCTATAAGAGGAAATACAACTAAATGCAGTGATATTTTTATTATATTTTTTGGATATTGCATTTATTGATCCACTGTCCAATCCTCCAGATAGTGTAGTTGCAATAGGTACGTCAGATCTAAGATGTAATCTTATATTTTCATTAAATTTTTTTTTGAATAAAATATGATTAAATTCTTTTTGTTTTTTAATATTTAATTTCCAATAAAATTTGGGTTTTGATAAAGTTTTATTTTTATAGATTGAGTATGTTCCAGCGGGAAATTTAAAAATATTTTCAAAAAAACTACTATTACTATCATCAGCCCAACCTCTTAATAAATACTTTTCAACCACTTCTTTATTCTCAGAAATTTTAAACTTATGTTTTTTAAGCACAAATAGAATATCTTTTATTTCAGAGCTTACAATTAGACTGTTTTTCATATAAGTGTAAAATAAAGGCTTTTGACCAAGACGATCCCTAATAAAGAAAGTTTTTTTAAGCAATTTGTCATATAAAACAATGCTAAACATACCTCTTAATTTATTAATAAATTTTATTCCCCATTCCTCATAACATTTCATTATTACCTCTGTGTCGGAGGATGAGGAAAATCTATATTTTTTTTTTAATAGAATTTTTAATTCAACAAAATTGTAGATTTCACCATTAAAAACTAAACATTTTTGTTTATCCAAACTATAAAAAGGCTGGTTAGCATTGCTACTTGTATCTAAAATTGAAAGCCTTCTAAATAAAACTGAAAAATTTTTATCATGTAAAATTTTGATATTATCAGGACCACGGTGTTCGTTAATTTTCTTTAGTAAATTGAAAGTTTTTTTAAGACTTTTATTTTCTTGGAAATCTATAATTGTTACAAAACCGCACATATTTAAATAATATTAATTTTATTTCTCTAAAACATAATGAACTTCACTTGATAATTTTTTTTTATCTAATATTGATTGCAAATCATCAACCACATCCCCAAAAAATTTATTGTAATAGTTTGTAGATTTATTTGACTTAAATTTTATCGATTTTTTCATAACATTACCCAAGTCTAAAATGTCCAATCCATACCACCACTCTCCAATGATTTTTAGATTATTCTTCTTGAATATATATTCTAAAGACTCTTTAGTATATAGATGGGTGTGTGAACCACCAATTAGTTTCTTATCATTGTTTTTAAATGCATTCTCCATTAATGCCCTTAAACTGAACAAAGGAACATTAATAAACATATATTTTGCGCTTGAGTTTTTAAAATATTTAAATAATTCATTTGGATTTAATAAATGTTCGAGAACATTAATTACAGAAAGACAATCATATTTGTGATTTAATACAAAATTATTTATCTGATTTTCTTTTATTAATTTAACATTATTTGTTTTTAATTTTTTCTTAGAATAATTGACTAATATTTCGTTTATTTCAAGACCCAAACATTTAATTTTCAATTTTTCGCATGCGGATTGAAAATAACCTGATCCGGAACCTAAATCCAAAATTTTTTTTCTTCCAATTATTTTTTTTAAAAATTTAATTTTAGGTATATATATAGTTTTTACTTTTTTATCATAGTTGTTGCTTGTATAACCTGTTACAAAATTTTTCCCTTTTTCCTCTACATAGATCTTATTGAAAAATTCTTTGGTTTCTTCATGTATACCGTTTAGATGGTTGCAATACTTACAAATCTTAAATCTGATTTTATTAATCTCAATATCGTAACCAACTATTCTATTTCTACAATTTTTACAGAATAATCTTTTCTTTTGTTTTAAATATATTTTTCTTATTCTATCTATTTCTTTGAATCTAGCTTTGTTGGTGGCAGGTCTGGAAAATGATAGCAAGGTATAATCACTACTTTTTTTTGAATAAAATATCTTTTTTTTCATTGAATTAAATTAAATAAAATTTATATAACTAACAGTTGTTTATATATTATTTAAAAATTAACTAAATAGTAAATGTATATGAAGATTTTATCAAAAAATGCATCATGGAATTTTAAAAATCAGGTTCCAAAAAGATTCTCTCATCACATAAAAAAATCTATTCCATTTTACAAAGACATGCACAACATGGTTTGTGAATTGAGTGATTTTTTTTTGAAAGAGAAATCAGTATGTTATGATTTAGGGTCATCTACCGGTCTTCTTTTGAACAAAATAGGTGATAGACATTCAAATAAAAAAATAAATTTGATTGGGATTGAGAGTATTAAAGAAATGATAGTTCAAGCAAAAAAAGAAAATAAAAATAGAAATAAAATTAAATATATTAATAAGGATGTCAGAAATTTAAAATTTAAAAAATCAGACTTAATTACTTCTTGCTATACAATACAATTTATTGATGCAAAGTATAGACAGGATGTAATTAAAAGAATTTATAAATCACTCAATTGGGGTGGAGCATTTATAATATTTGAAAAAATCAGGGCCTCAGATGCTAGATTTCAAGATATTTTTAATCAAGTATATCTAGAATTTAAGTTAAAAAATAAATTTTCAGAGCTTGAGATAGTCAATAAATCAAAAAGTTTAAAAGGTGTCCTGGAGCCTTTTTCAGAATATGGAAATCTTGGATTACTCAAACGCGCAGGCTTTGTTGATATTATTCCAATATTTCAATGGTTTTGTTTCAAAGGTTTTCTCTGCATCAAGTAATTTTAATGAGAGATAATAACTTAACTAAAATTGTAAATAATTATTTAAAATATCTAAAATACAAAAAAAAAAATACTTACAAAAAAAGAAGCTGTGAGATATGTGGATCAAAAAAAAATACTGTTATTAGAGAAAAAATTTCCTGGAATAAAGGTATATATGGTATTTTTCCAGTAGTTGCTTGTAATTTTTGTGGCTTTTTGTTTCAATTAATTAAGTTTAATAAAAAATTTTATAACGATTTTTATTCTGAGTATTATAGAAAAATAATTTATAGCGACAAAATTCCCTCGAAAGAATTTCTTAGAGATCAGAAATTTAGAGGAAAAAAGTTATATAATTTTGTTAAAAAATTTTTTAAAAAAAAAGGCAGTATATTAGACGTTGGTTCATCAGTTGGTCTAATGCTCCAACCATTTAAAAAAAAAGGTTGGCAAATTAATGGAAATGATCCTGATACGCCTTTTGTTGAATATGCAGTTTCTAAATTAAAATTACCAATTGATTTATGTCAAGCTGAGGATATGAAATACGATAAAAAATTTGACTTGATAATTATTATGGGCTCTTTGGAGCATTGTTATGATCCAAACATAGTTCTAGAAAAGTGCTCAAAATACTCAAAAAAAAATAGTATATTGGTTTTAGAAGGTAGAGGAGACCCAATTGGTAAAATTAAAGATTTTTTCAATCACAATCATCATAGGTATTTTAATGGTAATTCATTAGAGTTGATGATGATCAAACATGGATGGACACCTTTTCTAACTACTCAATATCCAATCTATGGCCCAAGTAGATTACCAGGCTTTTCTGTGTATGGCAGATTTTCTGCAAAAAAGCCAACTATAAACAGTTTAAAAAAAATTATTAAGAATGGAAAAAAAGAAACTATCGATAGTGTTAAATATAGGTTTAAATATTTTGAATATATAAATAAAAAAAAAAAATTTTAATTTTTTAATGCAATTAGAACAATTTTACAAAAATATTAAAAGTAATAAAATTAAATATTTTTTTAATTCTAAAGAAATTTATCAAGAAATTCACAAAATTTTAAGAAAATTACCTATAAAAAAGATTGAAAAAATACTTGATTTAGGTTGTGGAGACATGAAAAATTTCCATATTTTTCAAGGATTAAAATTTAGATCTTATACTGCAGTTGATTGGATCGATTTTAAAAAGATAAAATTAGACTCTAGAGTTATTTTTAAAAAAAAATCTATACAATCACTTAAATTAGACAGTCAATTTAATGTAGTTTTATCTATTGGAACCTTGGAGCATTTTAAAGACCCATGGAAATTAATTAGAAAAATTAAAAATAATATGTGCCATAATTCCAAAATTATATTTACAATTCCAAATTATATTAATCCTAGAGGCCTTGTACTTTTAACTATAAAAGAATTATTTAACAAAAAAGTTTCTAAATCAGATGTATATTTTTTTAAACCACGAGAAATTAAAAATAAATTGAAAAAGTATGGATTTAGAAAAATTAGTATTAAAACTATAAAACAAAATGAAGGATATGGTAACATAGCAATTCTGGATTTAAAACAACGTTTATCCAAAATTCTTGGTAAAACAAAAAAAAAAAAAATTAAAATATTATTAGATTATTTTAAAATATATTCATCTTTTTATAAACTCAATGAATTATCAGGAAGAGTATTTTTAGTTACAGCTCAAAAACAATGAAAAAAATAAGCAAGTTGTTTTTATATAATAAAACTAGTTTCTATATAATTTTCTATTTAAGTAGTGTAATTGATTACTTTAAGGATATAAAAATTATAAATGTAACATCGAAGTATAAATGAATATTTATATAATTTTAGAAAACGCTAGTAGAGAATTGGAGTATAAAATTATTTTAGCAAAAGAATTAGTTAATCACGGTCATAAAGTTTTAATTGGTGAAAAAAATGAATTTAGAGACAAGATCAACAAACTTCCACCAGGTGTAATTATTGAAAAAGGTATTAGAAAAGGTTCAATTAATAGATTCAAACAATGGAAGTTGAAAGGTCATGTTATTACGTGTTTTGATGAAGAAGCATTAACCTACAGAGATGACAAACAATATTTTGGTTCAAATTGTGATAAAGGAATTGAAAAGTATGTTGATATTTTTTTTTTAGCAAGCAGAAGACATTTTGAAACTGTTAAAAAGATATTCAAAAAAAAAAAATTAATAATAATTGGAATACCAAAATTTGAATTGCTAAAAAGACCCTTAAAAAAAATTTTTATTAAAAAAGCTAATGAATTTAAGAAAAAATATGGAAATTATATTTTAATCACTTCAAGATTTGCAAATGTAAATTACAATCAAGAAAAAATAATCAAACAGCCTAGTTCAATTTATGGTGATTATTTTTTATATTCAAAAAAAATATTTAAAAAATTTAAACTAATTCCTAATATAATTAATCAAATATACCCACAAAACAAAATTATAATTAGACCTCATCCAAGTGAAAACATAGAAAACTGGAAAAAAATTGTAGAAAAAAATAAAAATTGTGAAGTGATTTATGATGACTTTTTGTATGCGTGGATATTGGGCTCTAAATTTATAATACAAAACAGATGTAGCACTGGCATAGAAGCTTTTATTTTGAAGAAAAAAGTTTTCTCTTTTGACCCATATTATTCAAAATATCCATTACATAACATTTTTTCTAGAATTGGAAAAGTTTTTCCTGATCTTAACAGTATAAATAAAAGAAACATAGAAAATGAGAAAAACTTCAAAAAGCTTTCTGCATTAAATTTTATGCAATATTATATTCATAATGTAAAAAGAAATAACTCTTTTAAGTTAGTAGTAGAAAGTATTAACAAAGTTTCAGAAAAAAATTTAATGAATAAAAACAAACTAAATATTAAATATTCCTTAAAAGATAGAATTATTAACTTCAAAAATAATTATTTTAATTCTAGATCTAGTTTCAAAAAATATTCTTATCAAAAAATTGGTAATTTTAGCATAAAAAGAATAAATGATATTTTAATTAATCTAAACTTTCTTTTTAGAACAAATAAAAAAATAAAAATTGATCAAGTAGGAAAAAAAATATTTTTGATACAATAACTCAAATATGAGAACAAATATTTATCTCCCGATAGAAATGAAAAGAAGAGAGTTATATTCAAGAATATATTTTTCAGTAAAAGCATCAATTCAAGGTTATAAAGTAACAATTGGAAGAAAGAGTAGATTTCATGAGTTCTTGTCTAAAATACAACCAGGTAACTATATTTCTAAAAGTGCTGGAACCCAAAACTTTAGTCACATAAGAAGACTAAAAAAAGAGGGACATAAAATTTTCTTTATTGATGAAGAAGGATTAATGTCATTTAATAAAGAATTTACACATAGAAGATTAAGCGAAGAAGGTTTGCAATTAATGGATGTAATATTTACTTGGGGCAACAATCATAAAAAAGAGCTGATTGATTTGTATCCAACTTTAAGCCAGAAAATAAAAATAGTTGGTAATCCAAGGATTGATATTTTGAAAGATATATCAAAACAATTCTATTCAGAAGAAATTAAAAAGATAAAAGATAGCTGTGGTGATTTCTTCTTATTAGTCACTAAATTTGGAAAAATAAACTATGTTAAAAGAAAAAATATAATAGATTATTATACTAGTCACCTTAGAAGTGGATATTTAAATACTGACAAGTTAAAAGAAATTTGCAAAAGATCAATTAAACACGAGGAAAAAAATTTTATTAATTTTATAAATTTTATTAAATTATTTAATAAGTCTTTAAAGAATAAAAAACTTATAATTTTAGTTCATCCTTCAGAAGATATAAAAATCTATGAGGATATCGTTGTAAACATGAAAAACATTCAATTAGCTTTTGGAGAATTTTCAAGCAATAGTTGGATACTTTCATCAGACCTTGTAATACAAAATAACTGTACGACCGCATTGGAGGCATATTTAATGGGTATTAAACCTATTCAATTAAATTTTTTTCAAGATGAAGACGTTGAATATCCAATACCTCATAAAATATCAAAAATTTTTTCATCTAATGAGAAATTAATTTCTCATCTTAAAGGCTTTCAAAAGGAAAATATAACTAAAGAAGATTACATTAATAACTTAAATTTTTTAACTAGTTATATTGAAAATGTTGATAAAAAAAATTCAGTAAATTTATCTTTGGAATACATGTTTGATGATTTTAAAATAAAAAATAAAAAATTTTTACCTTTTCTAGAAAAAACACTTTTTAAGTTAAAAACTTATAAACGGTTTATTAAAAACTACATGAATGACAAAAATTCTATGATTTTGTCTAAAAATAAATTCTCGGGTTTAGACATTGAGGAAGTAAGAGTTTTTATGGAAAAAATTATAAGTGTAGAGAATTATAGATTAGAGGATTTCAAATTAAAAGAAAATTTACCAGGTTTATTTACAATTGAATATTTAAAATAATTTTAAAAAAAAGTTAAGCAATTTTTGCTTTAAAGAAATTTATTAAAAGTTTAATTGTTGATTTAAAATTTTTAGGCTTATAAATTTTTGTATATTGTCCATTTTTATTCCAAACTATTTCTGAATTCTTTTTTTCATAATAATCAAAATAAGTATTTGCATCTTTTTCAACTTTTTCAGGTATCGCCCCAAAAGTAATAACCATTACATCTCTTTTACCACTTTGAACATTTTCAGCCTTATGCAAACATTTCGTAGTATTCGCAATTACAGTTTGACCTTTGTCTCCAATATTTTTAAATAATTTATCTTGCAAATCATTAACTTTATAATTGAGTCTATTTTTATAATTGTTTTTAATAATAAATTCTTTTGAAGACTTTATATTATATATATTTAATGGACCATTTTTTTCAGAAACATCTTGAAGGTTTATAAACATTTTAAAATAGGTTCCGACGTAATAATCAACATGATAATAATTACTATAAAACTCTTTACTTTTATCTCTAATTGTATTTTGATAATAATTTTCTTCTGAACTTATTGGAAAATGTCTTTTAATTATAATTTCTAAAATGCCTATCTTATTATTATAATATTTTTCTAAATCTTTAATTATTAAACCATAATCTTGATGAAGTAATTTTAGTATTTTTTCTCTACATTCGTCTGGGATAGAAAATAAATACTTGGTTTCATTTTCTGAGATATTATTTTGTTGTTTATTGATGATGTTGTTATTAATAAAATCAACTAATTTTAATGATTTGTCTTTAGTTTTTACAAAACCATTTTTATGAAATTCCAAAGCATCATCACCAAGATCCTTTATTTTGGAAATAAACTTAGAATAAAATTTGTTAAATATAATATAATTAATAGTATTTGGATTGTTGAATAAAAGAAGCCCTAGATTTTTATTTAATTTTGAAAGCATGAAAATAAACTAATTTAATATACAATAAAAAAAATGGTATATAAAATTTGATAATGAAAAATAATATCAAAATTACTAGTCGATCGCAATTAAAAAAAGGTCAGGAGTTTTCATTATCAATTTTTAAAAACCCTTTTTGTTTTAATGAATCTGGGAAATATAAGATATATGAAATGCCTAAATTTAAAAACTCCTTTTTTTATAATGACATTGTAAAAGATTTGTCAAAAAAATGTATTTTCATATCTGGGCCAGCTAGAAGTGGAAATCACTTACTTTTATCAATGCTTGATGATCATCCACAAATAGATTTTGAAGTTGGAGAAGATGACATGTTAAGAACAGTATTTTCACATGTAAACTTAGATGAAAAATCAACTGTTAAAAAATTAGTACAATTAAATATAGATTATATTCTAAAACTTTCAGGACAACCCAAATTTGGAAAGGGAATGGGAATTAATAAGTGGAAAAAACTTTACAAAATGTATAATGAAAAAATTAAAAGCAGCGTTTGGTCTGGTAATCAGCCTGAAGGTGAATCACATGTGACAGATTTTCAAGGAATTGTTCAAAATATTAATTATAGTAAATTTGAGAAAAAGTTAATAAAAATAAAAAAAAATAATTTAAAAATTACCAATTTTTTACAATTTTTTGATATTTATCTGATGTCAAAAAGTTTTTTAACTAAAAGTAAAAAAAAAAGCAAATATAATTATAGATGGTGTGGTTCAGGATTAAGAAGAGAATTATTTTATCTCTTAAAAAGAAGTAACAAAATAATATGCCTCACACCCATAAGAAGATTTGAAAATTTCTACTATTCATATGCAAAAACAAGACACGGAACAACAAAAGTAAATCAAAAAGCACTTAATGACTTATGGGAGCATTGGAGACATAAGGTCATAGATTATTTATTATTAAAAAAAAAATATCCAAATAAAATACATATCGTAAAGTTCGAGGATCTAGTGAATTATCCAGAAAAAACTGCAAAAAAATTAGCTAAAATTTTAAAAATAAAGTACACAAAAAAAATGTTGTCACCATCAATTTTGGGTGAAAAGAGTAAAGGAAATTCTTCATACAAAAAAGATGAAGGGGTAAAAGGTAAAATTTACAAAACATCAGTTAATAGAACTCTTGTTAACGTAAAAATGCCCAGGGAATATTCAAAAATAATTACTTATATTAATAAAGTAGCTATATGATCAAAAAAATAAAATGAAAAATATTCTTATCTTCGGAGCGGGATCTATTGGAAATCACATGTCATTTGCGTGCTCGAAGCTCGGTTATAAAATTTTTATAACAGATAAAGATCCATCTGCTTTAAAAAGAATGAAGGATATTATCTATCCTCAAAGATACGGAAAATGGAACAAAAAAATAAATCAAATTAGTTTTAAGGATGTATATAAGTTAAAAATTAATTTTGATTTAATTATAATTGGAACACCACCAAAAACGCATTTAGATTTAGTAAGGAAATGTAAAGAAAAAATGAAGTATAAAAAAGTTTTAGTAGAAAAGCCTCTTTCATCATATTTAGAAGATTTTGAAAAATTAAAAAAAGAAAAAAACATATTTTGCGGTTACAACCATTCAGTTTCACCTTCTTTTCAAAAATATTTAAATTTAATTAAAAAAGCTGACAAAAATAGAAAAACTTTAATTACTATTAAGTGGCAAGAAAGTTTTAAAGGAATTTTAGGTGCTCATTTTTGGTTGAAAAATGAATACGATTCATATCTAGGTGATATTAAAAAGGGAGGCGGTGCAATTCATGAACACTCTCATGGTTTACACCTTGCTCTATTTATCTTAAATCAACTTAAAATAAAAAAATATAAAATCAAAATTAATAATTTTTTTAAAAAAAAAAAAAATAGACCAATTTATGATGTTATGTCTTTAATAAATTTTAGTAGTAAAAATGTAAATTTAATTTTAGAGACAGATTTGTTGGAAGATAAACCACTTAAGAAAATTTTATTTTATAACAATCAAGAAAAAATAACTTGGCAAAATTCATATTTAAAAAATAAAGATGGCATTATTTATGAAAAAAATAATATTTATAAGGTTTATAATTTTAAAAAAGATAGAAGTTATGAGTTTGAGAGAGAAATAAAGCATATTTTTAATTTAAAAAATCAGAAGCAATACGATAATTCACCACTTAATATTAAATATTCAATTGAAGTTATGAGAATAATCAGTAGAACATTGATGAATGCAAAAAATTTTTAATAATCTTTATGTATTAGATCTAGCAAACAATCACTTTGGTGATCTAAATCACGCAAAAAAAATTGTCGATAAATTTTCGTTAATTATAAAAAAATTCAAGATCAATGCGTGTATCAAATTTCAATTTAGAGATTTAGACACATATATACACCCAAATTTTCAAAATAAAAAAAAAAATAAATTTGTTAAAAGATTTTCATCAACAAGACTTCATAAAAAAGAGTTAAAACAACTTTTTATGTATATAAAAAATAAAGGAATTAAAACTTGCTGCACACCTTTTGATGAAAAATCAATAGATATTATTGAAGAATTTAAATTTGATTATTTAAAAATTGCTAGCGTCAGTTCAAATGACTGGACACTTATGGAGAGAGCAGTTGAAAACAATATTCCAAAGATAATCTCGACTGGCGGAAGAAAATTATCAGATATTGACAAAATAGTAAGTTTTTTTGGTCAAAAAAATCAAAATTTTGCGATTATGCACTGTGTTTCTATTTACCCTACAGCCGCTAAACATATTGAACTCCATAACATCACTAAATTAAAATCTAGATATGGAAATGAAATTAAAATTGGTTGGTCAACTCATGAGGATCCTGAGGATATTTTTATTGGTCCACTAGCATATTCCCTAGGTGCTAGATTATTTGAAAAGCACATTGGCATAAATTCAAAAAAGTATAAATTAAATAAATATTCAATTACACCCGAACTCTTTGAGAGATATTTAGAAAAAATTAATGAAGCTAAAATTATAATTGGAAGTGAATCAGAAAAAAAAGTTTCAAAACTTGAGATGAAAACTTTATCGACTTTAGAAAGAGGTGTTTATTTAAAGACAGATATTAATAGAGGAGATTATTTATCAAGCGATAAAATTTATTTTGCATTCCCCAAATTAAAAAATCAAATTTCATCATCTGGATTTAGTTTTAAACATAAAAAATATAAAGTTACTAAAAATATCAAAAGAGATAAACCAATTTACAATAATATCTTAAAAGTAATTGAAGATAAAAGATTAATAAATTTAACTACTTATATTCATGAGGCTAAATCAATTTTAAAAAGTAATAAAATTGATTTAGGTAATAATTTTGATTTAGAAATTTCTCATCATTATGGGATTAATAAATTTAGAAGTTATGGATGTTTTTTGTTTAATTGTATCAACAGAGTTTACGCAAAAAAAATCGTTATGTTGCTTACTAGACAAAAACACCCTTTACACAAACATCGTTTAAAAGAGGAAACATTTCAAGTTCTTGCAGGAACTTTGGAAAGCACATTGAATGGAAGAAAATCAAGACTAAGACCAGGAGATACTATATTAGTTAAGCCAGGAGTATGGCATAAATTTAGAGCTCTTAACAGTCCATGCATTTTCGAAGAGGTTTCTACAACAAGTTACACAAATGATAGTTTTTATAAAGATTCATCAATCAATAATTTAAAAAGAGAAGATAGAAAAACACGATTAAATAATTTTAATACATCCGAATTATAATTCTATGATCCAAGATAAATCTTTTTTGGTATTAATACCAGCAAGAGGTGGAAGTAAAGGTATAAAATTTAAAAATATAAGGAAAGTAATAGGTAATAAAACTTTATTAGATTTATCATATTCTTTCGCAAAAAAATGTAAATTTGTAGATAAAATAATTGTTAGCACTGATCATAAAAAAATTGTGAGAGAGTGCGTGAAAAACAATTATGAATATATTATAAGACCCAAATCTCTTTCTAAAGATTATGTTTCTGCGTATAGAGTTATGGAAAATGTAATTAAGAAAATGAAAAAAGAATATGATTATTTAATATATTTAGAACCCACTTCGCCATTTAGAAAAATAAGTGATTTAAAAAAATCATGTACAGGAATAATCAAAACAAATGCTGATAGTTGTTGGTCCGTAAATAAAGTCTCTACAAAATATCATCCAAAAAAACTATTTATTAATTCAAGAGGAAATTTGAAGCTTTATGAAACAAAAGGTGAAAAGATAATTGCTAGACAACAACTCAACGAAGTTTTCCAACGAAATGGAATATTTTATATTTTTAATATTAACAAATTAGTCGTGCAAAAAAAAATCTATTTAAAAAAGACTATTTTTCATGTAATAGATTACCCTTACGTAAACATCGATACTTTAGATGATTTAAAAAAAACAAAAAAATTATCAAAAAAATTTAAATTTTATGGTTAAAATAATTGCTGAACTTTGTCAAAATCACAAAGGTGACAAATATTTAATGAGCGATATGGTTGCTGCCGCAGCTGAAGCTGGAGTTGATTATGTTAAAATTCAGTCAATGCAATCTATTGATTTAACTAAAAGAAAAAGATTTGAAAGCGGACTTATTGAAGGAGGGGTTACTAAAACAATAAAAAGACCTTATGAAAAAGAATATAAAAGACTAAAAAAATTGGATTTAAACTTGGACAATCAAAGCTATTTTATTGATTTGTGTTTAAAGCATAATGTAAAACCAATGACGACTGTTTTTTCTTTAAATAGAATTAAAGAATTAGACAATTTAAATTTTGATACTTTTAAAATAGCAAGTTTTGATTGCTCATCTTTTAAATTAGTTGAGAAATTAGGAAAAACAAAAAAAAAATTAATTATTTCTACTGGTGGAACTTTTTTAAGGGAAATAATCCAAACCTCAAAAATATTACGAAATTTAAAAAAGAAATTTACTTTTTTACATTGCATTTCAATATACCCTACACCTTTAAAAGAAGCACATTTGAGTAGAATAAATTTGCTAAAAAAATTTGCTAACAATGTGGGTTTAAGCGACCATTCCTCTCCTGATACAAACGGAAATGATCTTAGCCTGGCAGCAATTTTATACGGAGCGTCTATAATAGAGAGACATTTTACTATTCTAAAAAAAAACCAAACCAGGGATGGTGTAGTATCTGTTAATTATAACCAACTTAAATCTCTAGTTACCAATTCCAAGAAAAATTATAATGATATCAAACTAAGTTTCAAAAATAAAAAAATTTTACTTAAAACAATGAAAGGCAATCCATTTAGAGAGTTATCTGAAATAGAATTGTTAAATAGAGATTATTACAAAGGTAGATTTGCAATGAAAAATATTAAAGGTAAAATTATTTATAATTGGTAGTATGAAAAAAAAAAATATTTGTAATCATCACTTCTAGAAGTAGCTACTCTAAATTTAAACCTATATTATCAGCATTTAAAAAAAAAAAAGATAGTTTTTGAAATTATATGTTCCTCATCAAGTATTCTTGAAAAATATGGTAATTTAGATAATCAAATAATATCTGATGGATTTAAAATTTTCGAAAAAATTTACAACAATATTGAGCATGAAAGTTTAGAAAACAATTCTAAATCTGTGGGAATGGCGGTGATGGATTTTTCGAATCTATTTAGCCGTTTTAAACCAAAAATGGTTATGATCATGGGAGACAGGTATGAGGTAATTGCCCCTACAATTGCTGCCAGTTACCAGAACATACTAGTTTCCCATGTTCAAGGAGGAGAAATTTCAGGCAATATTGATGACAAGGTGAGAGACGCAATTTCCTGTTTGTCCGATTATCATTTTCCAGCAACAAAAAAGAGCGCAATTAGACTTAAAGGTTTTGTTAAAGATAAATCAAAAATTTTTCATGTTGGTTGTCCTTCAATCGATTTAGCTAAAAAAATAAAAAGATACAAAAAGTTGTCATTTAACTTTCACAAAAAATATAGTGGTGTGGGCTCTAAAATTAATTTTTCAAAGAAATATATTGTGGTTATGCAACATCCCGTAACAGATGAATACGGTTCAGGCAGAAAACAAATATTAGAAACATATTCTGCAATAGTAAGATCTAATGTGCAATCTATATGGTTTTGGCCCAATTCAGATGCAGGAACTTTTGACATCTCAAAAATTTTACGAACAAAAAGAGAATTAAACAAAAAAGAACTAGGTAATATCTTCTTCTTAAAAAATATGTCCCCAGAACATTTTTTGGAATTGTTAAATTTTAGTAGCGGTATAGTTGGCAATTCAAGCTCTGCCATAAGAGAATGTTCTTATTTAGGTATTAGAGGTATAAATATTGGTAGTAGACAAAAAGGACGAGAAAAAGGAGAAAATATTATATCAATAGACTATAACAGATCAAAAATTTATAATTTAGTAAAAACCAAATTAATCAAAAATAATTATAAAAAAAGTGATAAAATTTATGGCGATGGCACCGCAGGGTTAAAAATAGCACAAATAGTATCTAGATTAGTATAGTTAATTTAAACTGTGTAAAAAAAATATGAATTTGAAACATAAGAATATTTGTGAGTTATAAAAAATCATGAAAATATGTGTAATTGGTTTAGGGTATATTGGCTTACCTTTATCATACTCTTTAGCAAAAAAATTTAATGTAACAGGTTACGATCACGATAAAAATAAAATATTGCAATTAAAGAAAAATAAAGATTATACTGGCGAAATAAGCAATAATAAATTGAGTAAAGATCAGTTATATTTTACCTCACAAACTAACAAGCTTAATAATTTTGATGTATATATTATATGCGTTCCAACACCAGTTTTAAAAAATAATAAACCTAATCTTAATTTTGTAAAGAAAGCTGTTACTGTGATAGGCAAGGCATTAAAATTTAATAAAAAAAAACCTACTATTGTTTTGGAGTCTACAGTTTACCCTGGATGTTCAGAGGAAATTTGTATTCCAATACTTGAAAAATATTCAAATTTTAAACTTAATAATGAATTTTTTTTTGGTTATAGTCCTGAAAGGGTCAATCCTGGTATTTCAAAATATAAGCTAAATAATACAACTAAAATTATTTCAGCATCAAATAAGAGAAGCTTAAATAAATTAAAAAAAATATACAAAATAGTTACAAATAAAATTTATATTGCTAAGGATATTAAAACTGCTGAGGCAGCTAAAGTAATAGAGAATATTCAAAGAGATTTAAATATTGCTCTTATGAATGAATTATCAATGATTTTTAATAAAATTGGTTTAGAAACAAAAGATGTTCTTAAGGCGGCAGCTTCTAAGTGGAATTTTTCATACTATGAACCTGGTTTAGTTGGCGGACATTGTATAGGAGTAGATCCTTATTATATGGCATATTTGTCAAAAAAAATTGGTATTAAAAATTCCAATATGATTCTAGCTGGAAGAAATACAAATGAAAATATGAAAAATTTTATTATTAAAAATTTATTTAAATCAATTAAATCAAAAAAAATTAAACTATCAGACAGTAGAATATTAATCTTGGGTTTTACATTTAAAGAAAATTGCAATGATATAAGAAATTCTAAAATTTTGGAAATATTTGATAAAATTAAAAATAAAGTAAAAAAAGTAGATTTATACGATCCAGTCGCTTTAATAGATAATGAAACTTTACCTTATAATAATAATGTTTTAAAAAAGCTAAATTATAAAACGAAATATGATGTTGTAATTCTGGCTGTTAAACATGATTTATTTAAAAAAATGAAAATAAAAAAAATACTGAGTTTATGTAATAGAAATAAATTATTTTTTGACCTGAAAAGTCTCTTTGATAAAAAATATTCAACTTTTAGGTTATAAATGAATGTGTTGGTAACAGGTTGTGCGGGATTTATTGGTTTTCATTTTTGTAAAAATTTATTAATAAAAGAAAAAAAAATCAAAGTATTTGGAATTGATAACTTTAATAATTATTATGATGTTGAATTAAAAAAAGATAGAGCAAAATCTTTAAAAAAAATTCTCAAATCAAAAATAAAAATATTAAAAATTGATTTATTAGAAAAAGAAAAAATAGAACATTTAATAAAAAAAAATAAAATCAGAAAAATTGTCCATTTAGCTGCGCAAGCTGGTGTTAGATATTCTATTAAAAATCCAGACAAATATATTAAAAGTAATATTATTGGATTTCAAAACATAATAGATTTGTCAGTAAAATATAAGGTAGATCAATTAATTTATGCGAGTTCAAGTAGTGTTTATGGAGGTTTAAAAAATAAAAAATTAAAAGAAAGTCTTAATACTAATGATCCAATTCAATTGTATGCAGCAACAAAAATCTCAAATGAAATGATTGCAAATGCATATTGTAATCTTTATAATTTGCCAGTTGTTGGATTGAGATTTTTTACAGTATATGGACCTTGGGGGAGACCTGATATGGCACCACTTATATTTACAAAATCTATCCTCTCAAAAAAAAAAATTGAAGTTTTCAACAACGGCAAAAATTACAGAGACTTCACTTATGTAGATGATGTTGTTGATGGAGTTATCAAAGTATTTAAAAATTCAAAAAAAATAAAACTGAATAATAAAATTTATAATATCGGAAAAGGCAAACCAATTAATGTTTTAAATTTCATTAATGAATTAGAATTACAGTTAAAAATAACAGCAAAAAAGAAATATTTGCCTGCACAAGCTGGAGATATGGTTAAAACAGCCTCAGATATTTCAAAATTATCAAGGGATTTTAATTATAATCCAAAAACTGATTTCAAAAAAGGTATTCGTAAATTTCTTTCTTGGTATAAGGAATATTATAAATAATTAATTTATGTGTGGTTTTTTATTTGTATTAAATAAAAGTAAAAATATGGAACCTAAAGAAATTAATAAAATATCAGAATTACTAAAACATCGTGGTCCTGATGACAAACACACATTCAATAACAATGAGATTAGTGCTGTTTTTTATAGATTAAGTATTAGAGATACCAGTAAAAGAGGAAGACAACCTTTTTTTTCAAGATCAAAAAGATATTTAATGTGTTTTAATGGAGAAATATACAATTCCGAAAATTTAAAAAAAAAACTCAAAAATCAATTTTTTAGAGGAAACTCAGACACAGAAGTATTAGTACAATTATTTGATAAATTTGGTCTAAAAGCTATTGATTATATAGAAGGTATGTTCTCGATAGTCTTGTACGATTTAACTAAAAAAATTTGTTATGGAATTAGAGACAGATTGGGAATTAAACCTTTATATTATACAGAAGATAAAAATTATTTCATATTTTCGTCCGAAATAAAACCTTTGTTATCATATTTAAAAATGAATAATCAATTAGACAGAAACACAATAAAGGATTTTTTATTTAAGGGTTATTTGAGTCACGGACAAGAAACTTTTTTTAAGAATATTAAATCAGTTGAGGCAGGTCATATAATTACTTTTTCAAATCTACTAAAGCTAAAAAAATATTATGATATTACTAATTTCAAGGAAACTGAAATAGATGAATACAAGCTAGATAAATTAATTTCCAAAACTATTTCGCGGCACTTAATTTCAGATAGAAATATAGGGCTTTTTTTAAGTGGTGGAACAGATAGCACAGCTCTCGCAATCTATGCAAAGAATTGTCTTAAAAAAAGTTTTAATACTTTTACATATGATTTTGTAAACTATGATGGTGGAGAAAGTATTAAATCAGAAAAAATATCAAAGGATTTAAATTTAGAATTTAATAAAGTTTATATAACCCCAAATAATGTGATTGATAATTTTGATAAATTAATAAAAAAAATCGAGTCCCCCATAACATCTATAAGATTATTTGGTATCGATGCATTATATGAATTAGCAAAAAAAAAGAATATCAGTGTAATTCTCGAGGGTCATGGAGGAGACGAAATGATGGGAGGATACGATTATAATTATTATCCATATTTGATGGATCATTACAAAAATAAAAAAAAAAAAGTAGAGAAATATCTTTTAAAATCTCTCTCAAAGGCAAAAATTAAAAACTTAGAGTTAAGTTTTAATTATCAAGGATTATCAACAACAGATGGAACTCCTTTTTTTGATAAAAAATTTTTTAATAGAGATTTTAGTTTCAATAAAAAGGATTTAATGTTTGTAAATTATCCAAATTTGAATAATCTAAAAAACTCACAAATAGAGGATATTAAATACATAAAATTACCAAGAATGCTCCAATATACCGACAGAATATCAATGTCACATGGTATTGAGGCGAGAGTGCCCTTTCTTGACTCAAAATTATTTCAAATTTGTTTTAATTTAAAAAATAAATATAAATATAGAAAAAATACATCAAGATGGATACTGAAAAAATTATTTGATAAAAAACTAAATAAAAATAATAAATATTTTACTAGATATAAAAAAACTATTGTAGATCCCCAAAGAGATTGGTTTAAAACAAACCTAAAAGATTTCGTTTTTGATAATTTGAACTCATTAGATTTTAAAAATATGGGATATTTTGATCAAAAATATATCTTAAAGTATTTTGATAATTATTTAAAAAGTGAAAATGCAACATCATTTAATTTAATACAGGTCTTATCATTTTATAGATTTTATAAAATCTTTATTAAAAAATATGTTTAATTTAAATTTATATGAATAAAAATTATAGTTTACTGTCAAATTTTATTTCTCTTTGGGGAATTATGACACTCAATGAAAAAAGAAAATCTCTATTGTTTATATTTTTTACTTTTGTTCAGGTCTCATTAGAAACTTTAAGTATTGGATCATTATACCCTCTTCTTTTAGGAATTTTTAATAAGGATATGAATATTTTTAATAATAATTTATTTTCATTAGATTATTTTAAAAATTTTGCGGTAAGCGAAAATCAAATTCTATTTATATCTATTATAATTTTATCCATGTTTTTAATAAAAAATTTATTTCTAGTTTTTTTAGTACATTGGACACAAACTTTTGAAAGAAATGTTAAAGTAAGACTGAAGCAGCATCTCTTAAAATCATATTTAAATAATGATTATCTCTTTCATGTGAATGCTGATACTGCAAAATTAGTAAGAAATATAAGCACTTCTACATCGACTATAATGGGATCTATGAGAATGTCTATGACTTTTATTAATGATTTTTTATTATTTTTTTTTTTATTATTGTTTATGTTGACAATAAATACCGTTTTAGTTCTATACTCGGCAACTGCTATTTCTATTTTATCATTTCTATATTTTTTATTTTTTAAAAAAATGTTAATTAAATACGGTCAATTTTCTTTTGAACACGAAGGAGAATCTTTAAAGAGATTGCTGCAATCATTTTCCCTTATAAAGGAAATCAAATTGTTTAGAAAAGAAAATTATTTTTTAAATTTTTTCCACTCCGAAGAAAAGTCATATCAAGAATTTCAAAGAAAAGCGTTTATCATAAGAAGCTACCCACGAATATTTTTTGAATTGATATTTGTGTTTGGAATTTTAACTTTTATAAATATTAATATTTTAAGTCATCAAGAGTCGTTTAGTGAAATTTTACCTAAGACTGCTTTATTAGCAATTATTATAATTAGAATGATTCCTTCTCTGAACAAAATTATTTTTTCAGCACAAAAGATTAATCAGCTTCAAAAATCTAATGACGAAGTAATAAAAGAATTAAGGGAAAATGTTAATTTAGAAGAAACATTAGAAAAAAATACTTTAAGTAATTTTTATGAATTTAAAAAAATAACATTAGAAAATATTGATTTTAAATATCCAACTAAGAACAATTATATTTTTAAAAATTTTAATTTAGAAATAAAAAATGGTGATTATTTAGGTATTGTAGGTTCCTCAGGTAGTGGAAAGTCTACCTTAGTAGATATAATAACTGGATTATTAAAACCTTCAGCTGGCCATATTAAAATTAATAATGAAATTGCTAAATTAGACAGTAAGGAATGGAAGGATATTTTTGGTTATGTTCCACAGGTTGTAAATTTATTCAATGACACGATTTTTACTAATATTACTTTTGAGACAGATATAGATAAAATAAATTTAACTAAATTAGATAAAGCAATAGAGATGGCTGGTTTATCGTCATTTGTAAAAAGACTTACAAAAGGGATACATACTAATGTTGGAGAACTTGGTTACAAAATATCTGGTGGAGAAAAACAAAGAATGAGTATTGCAAGAGCTCTCTATAAAGAATCCCAAATATTAATATTTGATGAATCATTTAATTCTTTAGATAAAATCATGAAAGATTCTATTTTAAGTGAAATAAAACACATTTCAAAATATAAAACGGTTGTGATTATTTCCCATATTATCGAGGATTTAAAAGATTGTAAAAATCTTGTATATCTAGAAAAAAAATAAAATTATTTTTTCAAAAGTATATTTAATTCTAAGAATTGATTTTTTAGTTCTTCAAATGAACAATCAAATTTTTTATATTTTAAAAATGAGATTAAAGCTTTTTTTAATATCTCAATTCTTTCATGAAATATATTTGATGAATTGTAATTAACATCATTGAAAAAAAAATTTACTTTTATATTTGATTTTTTATAAAAACGATTAATAAATAAACTCCTGCTATAAACGTCTGAGTTTCCTACTTTTACACCTAAATCTAGCATCAGTGTTTTTTTGTAAATGTTTGAATGCAATAAATCTAAAGGCAATTTATTATTTTTTTTGTGATAAAAATATTTAAATTTTTTTAAATGTACGACTAAAATAGTTCTGACAACTAAATTGACCAAATGATATTTAGTATGAAATTCTAAATTTTTAAAATCATCGAGATCAAAAAGATTAAAAAAATCCTCAATATGATTAATATCATCAATTTTTTTGAAGATTTTAGAAAAATTATGCAATAGTTCATTATTAAAAGAAAAATGTTTTTGTAATATTATTAAAACTGATTCAATATCAGCTTTACCGACAAATATTACTCTTCGATTATTTATAAGGTATTTTGAATAACTAAAATAACGAATAAAATTATAAATTGAATAAAAAACAGGATAAAAATATTTTATCTTTTTAAAATAAGTAATACCATTTATTTCACGTAAACTTCTTTTATTTAAAATTTTATAATCATTTAAACTTATTATATTTTTATCGTTTAAGTAAAAATTTGATAAAGAGAAAATATTTACTTTATTAAATTTTAATTTTAATTTTTCTAAATTCAATTTATGAATTTCGAAGTCAATTCCATCATTAAATAAAATAATATTAATTTCTTTATCATAATTTTCAAACTTAAAATCAATAAATTTACTTAATAAATTTTGATCAATAATAATTTCACAACTTTTGTTACTTATTAAATCTAAATTTTTAATAATATTTAATTTATTAATATTAAAAACGTAATCAGAATAAAAAAAATAATGAAAAAATCTATGTTCAGGAGAAAATAAATAAATAATATTATTAAATTTTTTTTTCATTAATAATTTAGATTAATTTTTTTTTAATGATTTTATTTATTCTGAAAATATTTTTTATAAAATCTTTTTTTGATCCATTATTTGTTATTTTTAATGAAGCGGTGTTATTGATTGTATTTTTAATTCCATACCCAACAACATTAGACAAATTCTTTGATTTATAGATATTTTTTTTATCTCTTTTTTTTAAGGTTTTGTAATCTGTATAAATACTTACCTCCAAGAATTTTTTAAACTTTTTTTTACAATATAACCTGTATTTTTTTGATGTAAGATTTGCAGATACAATCACATTTATACCCTGCTTATTTAAGAAGGTTACAAAATTAATTATTCTTACCGCATTCTTATCTCTATCTTTTAAAGTGTAACCAAGGTCATTTCCAAGCATTTTTCTAAAAATATCACCATCAACATGAACTAAATTTTTTTTGGTTTTGTGTAAGA
>MDTG01183555.1_pt1 | contig 27660 bp, 21 predicted proteins | sample 811421 | NCBI WGS metagenome assembly MDTG01 (sample SAMN05326645, study PRJNA326480) | marine metagenome | isolation source: seawater | place: Pacific Ocean: South East | collected 2011
ATACCTCCAGGAGGTGAAGTAGGAGATTCAGAAGGTGATCTTGGTGCATAAGCAGGTGATGTAGGTGCATAACTAGGTGATGTAGGTGCATAACTAGGTGATTTTGGAGAATAGCCAGGAGATGTAGGGACATATGATGATATCGGTGGAGGGGGTAAATTTCCATATCCATAACTACTGCCATATCCGTAACCCATATCATATCCATAACCACTTTCATACTGTTTGGGTGATAAATCAGAAATTTCTTCTAAAGCATCACTAAATCTAAATATTTCATCTTCTGCTTTAATTTCTATAGATTCTAAATAATCAATCATTTGATATTCATCTTCTCTCATAAGCTTAGTTATGGCAATCTGTGCATTATTAATATCATTTTTGAAACCAACTATTTTTATTAATTCATTTTCATTTGTGAATTCTACATAACTTTTATCATTTTCTTTTAACCAATCTAGAATCTCTTTATCACTAACTTTTAGGTATAATTTTACTCCTAACGTCTTTTGTATTTTATTAGTAGCATTAAATCTATTTTCAATAAATCTTCTAAAACGTTTTTTGGGTATTTCCATAAATACTCCTATAGAATTGTTTATTTTATTAATAATCTCTTCTGCAAGTCTTACAGAAGATTCACCACCCTGGACACTTACGTGATTATATACAATTCCATCTTCAACAAAATCTCTTTCAATTTTTGATACATTTATTTCAGTATTAGTTATATTCATAATATTTTGAATGTTTTTTCCATCCTTACCAATAAGAATACCCATGTACTCTTTTTTGAATTTTATAGTTATTCTTGCACCATCTTCTGATATTGTATTTTTAAATATATTTTCATTTACATAATCATCACTTAAATTATATCCTATCTCATTCATAACAGCGTGTAGATAATCAATTACAAAATCTCTATTAAATATAGATTGTGTTGTTTTATTATATTTGTTTTCTTCTAGTCTAGATGCTAGATTAGGATACCTTTTTAATATACCTAATGCATTGTCTAAATCAGTATTTAGATTATCTATTCTTATATAATCTGCAGTTATTTTATTAAATTTACCATTATATTTACTAAAATCTGTATCTAAATCAAGGGGTTCAAGTAAATCTTCATACCAATACTTAGGACTATCATTATCTTTCATAACAATGAGTACACATCTTGTTGCTACAGATTTAGTATATATATCATCACTTCCGTTACCATCTAGATATACAATGATTTTGGAATCATATGGAAAATTAGTATAATCTTTATCTATTTTAGTAATATTACTTATATGATTTTCTTTATTATAAAAAGAAATAGTATTATCTGTAAAGTAATTAGGTAATCTATCTATATGGAGTTTAGTAACTAAATCTAAATTGTATTTTTTAATTTGTGCACTAATTCTTTCTATATTTTCAATATATTTAATACGTTTATTATCAGACATATCTCCATCCAGATTAACAATAAATGCTACCTCATCGTTTTTATTACCTTTTTCTATGGATTCTCTAAATCTTTTAATATCCTTATCAATGATATTGCATAGAGGAGAAATAACATAATCATTGCATAGACTCCACTGTAATACCGTTGGGATAGATACATCCAGATAATCTGGTTTCATTGTAGGACCAATAACAGGAATTATATTACCATTAATATGTATATTAGCTCCCTCATCCTTTAAAATATAGTCAAATGGATTGATAAGATTATTATTCGCATCTATTTTTGTGATAGGATGATTTAAAACATTTATTACAAATTCAGAATTATTTAATTTATTACTACTTTTATCACATACAGAAGTTAGCATATCCATATATAAAGAATATTGTGGTATAAACTTGTTCATAACATCGACACCTATGTATACCTGTTTACCATCAATAATAATATCTTGGTTACCTTTATGATTCTTTTCATTGGTAATGTTTGTTTGTTGTCTGTTTGTTAAATCTTTATTATACCAGTTTTTGTATATATCTGAATCACTGTATTTAAATTTTATATACTCAGCAATATCATTATGATCCATTTTTGATACTAAGTTTTCATTATCAATGCTTCCATATTCTATATTAGGCCTGTCTACACTTCCTTTGTATAGATTATTAGATTTATGACCATAATTGAGAAGAGGAGTAAACTGAACAAGTGTTCCATTTACAATTCTACAGTAAATACCTATTTTAATATATTTGAATATATATTCCATAGAGTTTCTATAACTAGTATTATCAAGATTATGATAAAATTTGTTTTTTAATCTTGTCATTGTATTATTTTTGACTATATTATCTTGTTGTCTCATAAATATATTAGTTTTTGCATACCCAACATCGACCTTATTAATAACATTGCCAATTAATGCTCTTGGTTCATTTACATATCTATTCAATAATGTAATATCTAATGCCATTTTAGTAGGAACATTTATTTTATACCTTTGTTCATAAAATAATTTACCAGATTGTATACAAGTTCTATTATCATCGTAACTATATTTATCTTTATTATTTACATTATATTTGAATATGTAATATCTATGCATATTAGAGTATCTTTTTAAATCCTCATTATTTCGTGTTGATAAATTACGTATATCTTCATTGTTTTCAAAATGATTATAAAATTCTCTATATATATCTTTGAAAAGTCCAGTTCCATTTTTAAATAATTTGAATTTTGATTGTACTTCATATGAATCTACAAGCTCAAGATTATGGCCAGCTGCTTTTGATATAATAATAGAAGGATGTACAAGCGATTCTTCATATTCAGCACCTATAGATTCAAACATTACATTTATTTTATTACCAAAACCATCTTTATAATTACTTGGTAGTTTGTCTCTTTTAAGATTGAGTGAAGCATCTGCACTTATTTTCCATACAAGAACATCCGTGCCTTTGTCTTCATCAAATACAAAACCTTCAAGCTTGTTATTTTTTGATTTTTTTAACTCATTAAAAACAGTTGGACCATCAAGTGTAGTAATTAGAAGATATCCCCCTGGAAGTATATTTTCTCTAACATTTGTAAAAAATCTATCTAATCTATTCATATCATCAAATAGATAGTGAATAGCAAATTGCATTGAAACTGTATTAAAAGAGTTTTTAGATAGGCTTTTTAGTACTTCTTGTAGTTTACCTTCATATGGAGTATTTCTTGAAATATCTCCATTTAATATGAGTTTAGATGCGTCACCCTGTAAAAGATTTATTGTAGATACATTAGACCACTGTTTTACTTGTTCATTTTCACTAATTTTCATTTCAGAAAGCCTTTTATTTGCACCATTTTCTATATTTTCAAGATCTATATCAAAACCCAATATTTTAGAATATCTTGAAGAATACCATTTAAGTAAATCTCCTCCTCTGCCACAAGATAAATCTAACAATGAAGCATTATTTACACTCGCACCTCTTATTAGATGCAGTTTAATTCTATTATGAAATGCTCTTAAAGGCATAGTTAAACTACTATCAATATCTTTATAGTACCCTTCATTTAATTTTGCCCTCATTTCTGATTCTACTTTTTGAAATTTAGTAGGTATGTCATCATTATCAATTTTTTCCCATTCTTCAACAATAGATTTTGATATAAGTCTTAAACCTATACCCATAGTTTCTATTTCTTGAAGAAGTAGCTTAAATGAGTAGGGAGATTCAATAGCACTAAAATCACTTATATTATTTTCAATTTGTCTTTTCACTATATTATTGTTATGATCTTTATATTGTATGGTTTCATCTGAAACAAAGTCTCTATATAAATGTCTTATTGGATTAAAAACTGAAATCATACCTGTTTTATTAGATATAAAAAATTGAAATTTATCTGATCTTTCCATAAAACTTTCTTTTATGAAAGAACTTATTCCATGAGACAACATAGCATCTCTTTCCATTTCTCCTAATCTTCCACCTCCACCAAGAGCTCTTCCACTTACTGGTTGGTGAGTAAGAGCAGTTTTTGCACCATCATCACGAGATTGATATTTATCAGATACTTGTTGTGTAAGTCTTTGATAATAGGTTGGTCCTACAAAAAATTCTACATTTAATTGTCTACCATCTACCCCTGAGTATAAAATCTCATTTCCATATTTTTCAAATCCACAACTATCCTGTAATAATTGTGATATACTCTCAATATCTATATCAGAAAATGGTACTATTTCTGATATTAAACCCTTGTTTACACATAGTTTTCCTAATAAAAGTTCAAGAAATTGAGCTATAGTCATTCTACTAGGAAAGGCATGAGTATTAACAATAAGGTCAGGAATAATTCCATCTTTTGTTCTTGGCATATTTTCTTCATCTAACAACATACCTATAGTACCTTTTTGACCATATCTGGAAGTAAATTTATCACCAATTTCGGGAATTTTTTCCTTTCTAATACGTACCTTTACATATCTTTGATTATCATTGCCTGTGTTAGAGTATACTTTATCTATAAAACCTTCCTCTGTTTTTTTTACAGCCTCACTTTTATCTAATATTATTTCATTTCCATCCATATCTTTTTTTCCTGTTTTAATACATTTACCTACAATGATATCATTAAAATTAACCCAACTTTCCTCTTTTATTATACCATTATCATCTAATTTTGAATAGTTACCTGATTTTATGCCTTGTACTGTATTAGGGTCTGGATTACATATATACTCTGTTATTATACCATTTTTGATCTCCTCTCTATCGCTAAATGTTTTAAATTTAGCAGTCCTGAATAATCCTCTTTGTACAGCAGCCTTATTAAATATTATACTATCTTCTTGATTATAACCTGAAAAACAACCTAATGCAACTATAGCATTTATACCGTGGGGCAATTCGTCATAACTTAGATATTTGCTTAATCTATTTTTTACTAATGAAATTTGTGGATAATACATAATTTGTCCTTTAGTGTCCATTCTATTTCTATAGTTTGTTGCATACATACCCAATGCTTGTTTGCTCTGTCCAGTTGAAAATAAATTTCTAGGTTGTTGATTCATTTCAACTGCTGGAATCATAGATGCCAATACACCTAAAGATAATGACGGATGTATTTCGCAATAGTTGTATTTATCAATTGTGTTTTTAAGATTATCTAAATGCATAGCAATAAGAGATACATTTGATTCCTCAGCATCGATGTATTCTATTATACCAGCAGTTTTTTCAAGAAGCTCTAGATTATTTTCATCATAATTAGTATAATATGTTCCATCGTTATCATCATATGGTACATTAAGATTGCTATTTCTAAATCCTCCTATAAGATGATACCAATTTAGTTTATTTGTTTTTATATCCTCTAAAATTTTATTTGTCAGTTTAGTTTTACTATCTTGTACTACTAAGACAGGTCTAACTGCTCTTCCAGAATCAGTAGAAATCTTTATAATAGATGTATCAATATACCAGGCAATAGATGTATAAACATTAATTAGTGCATTTCGTTTTAAAAGCTTCAGTTTTGTTGTCATGAAAAGTGGTTTTTTTGTATAACCAACCAGTCTCTCATTTAAAAATACCCTTGTATATGCTAATTTATCATTCTCTATTTGTAATATATCTTCTAAACCAGATGTGTATAATAATTTTATGAGATTCATAGAATTTGTTCCAGATGTGATATTACAAAATAATGATATATTTTTTCTTAAACCTATATTTGCACCATCAGGTGTTTCGTATGGACACATATACCCAAATGAGGATAGATGTAACATATGGGGTGCTCTTACCTTAGCACTGCTTGAAAGAGGAGTATTTACACGTCTTATGTGCGAAACAGCGCCTGCAAAACTTAGTCTATTCATATCTTGAACTATACCCTGCTTACAGGGTGCATTTTTAAGTCCCCAACAATTCTTAAAAGCATACAAAAAGCCTTCATTCATTATGCTTTCTTCAAATACGTCTGATATAGTTTTTATTCCATTCTCTTCATCATCATATGCAATTAATTTTAAAAAGTTATAATCTTTATAATTATCTTCAGATGTTGTATAAATTTGCCAATACATACCAGAATTTACATCATCTTTTGAACTATATGCAATATTTATATTTTCTATCATTTTATTCTTAACACGAAAGTATAAATCTCTAAATATTGCTGATATCAAAAACCCAGATGTATCAACTCTTTTATAGATATAACTATCTCTATCAGTCTTTTTTCGTAAATTCAATCTTGTATATATTAATTCACCTATCATATATCCCAGATAATATGCTTTTTCATAGTTATTTGTCCCACAATGTGGCAAAAAATAATCACGAAGTATGTGTAATAAATAATTTAATCTAGTATTTTTATCTATACTAGGTGTCATAAAATTAGTTGATATAATAGATTCTAAATATCTTAAGGCATCCTTTTGGTTATTTATCAAAATACCTTCTTTGATCGTAGGTTCCAAAAATTCTATAATTTTTTTACCTATTGCAGAATCTATGTTATTAACAATAGTTTTGCATATATCTAAATCAGTAATAATACCTAAAGCTCTAAAAACTATAAATAATGGGATTTCGCCATTAAGATTAGGAATTGAAATACGGATAGTATCATCATTAATTGTTTCTGATGGTGTTTTTTTATGATTAAGAATATAACATCTTGTTATTCTTGCTGGTTGAAACTTATTTTCAGGAGCCGAACGAATTTCTGAATTAAATTTATATCTATCACCTGTTTTATTCTCATTAATGTATACTTTATTTTCAATTTGTCTTTCTTGTGCAACTATGACTTTTTCTTTGCCATCTATTATAAAATATCCACCATGATCATATTCGCACTCTCCCATTAATCTTAAAGTTGAACCTTTTGTATTTCCAAGAGAACAAATTTGTGATTGTAACATAATTGGAAGATTACGAGTAAGAGTTACATTTTTAAAATGTTTAGGTTCTTTTAAACCAGGCTCTAAACGACCAGATGTCTCATTATATACTAACATTTCAACAAATATATCAACATTTATTTCGGTTTTGTATGTTATGTTTTTTAAACGAGCCTCATTAGGATATAGTGTTTTTTGGTGAATAGTTAAAACATTATCTTCATCCCTTTTTACTTCTTGAATAATTGGTTTACCGATGAATATAGAACTTCCATCATTTAAAATCTCTTTTTTGTCACTATCATAACTACCTCCTACGGTTATTCTTAATTCAAACATATACTCTAATTCTTCTGATTCAGTAGAAATACTTTTTGCATAAGGTAGAACAATAGGGTTAAACTGTCTTATTGTTTTTGAAATATTTTTATTGAGAAAAGTATTGTATGAGTCAATTTGATGTTTAGATAAATAGTTATTGGTGTTGGTAAAGTATGAATCAATTATATTCCATATTTCATTTTCCCAATTAACTTCTGCCATTTTATAATATATAAAAATATCTTATTTTTAAATACTATACTTAATTATTATCTTACTTACTTTTTTCTATGTATCTGGACTTTGATCACTCTCTCTGCTTTTATCATCTGTTTCTATATTTTTTTTTACTCCCAAAAAAGTAAATAAATCTATATATTCTTCTTTTGTTTTATGTCCTAAAAGATAATGTAACCATATATTCTTAATATAAGTATCATATTCATCTTTTTTTTTGAGAGGATCAAAACGACGTATTTTATCTATCATATTATTTTTAAAATCATCTAATACATCATTATAGTCTTTGTTTATTCTATTTATATATGCATTTTGTTTTATTTTATTAATCTTATCTTGATTTGCTAATAGATCTAATCCAATATTAGAATCACATTCTTTGTTTATATATTTATCCATAATATCAAATTATATCTTTATTTTAGATTTATAACGACTTAAAATATCTCTGTATAATCTATAATGGAATTAGATAATAAACTTTTAACAATAATTATGATAGTTTTATCTATCATTATTGTAGTTCATATTACATTTACAGTATGGTCATATTTACAATTAAGAAATAAACAAGGACCTACAGGACCAAGAGGAATTAGAGGTCCACGAGGTCCACCTGGTCATTAAATGTTTTTCTATTAAAATAATAATATGTTAGATATGGTAATATTTCATCTATTATTACAGATATTTTTTTTTCTTCTCTCACCTGTTCTAATATGGTATTAGATAATTTAAAATCATTTTTATCAAAGTGTTCCAACAAAGATAGTATATTATGTTTTAATATATTTATATTATTTGAAAAACACATTAGCTTAATGTTAAAATTGTATCGTGAAACTTTATCTAAACTATTGATAGCTTTTCTATTATCTTTCATATTTTTAAGAATATGTAAAATATTATCTAGTTCTGTGATACTATTATCAATAAAGCACTCCATTAATATTAACTAGAATAATAAAAAATATATAGTACGCAATTATAGATATTTAAATCTATTTGATAAATTGTATATTTTCACTAAAGTTTGTTTATCAACATTATTGATATATTGTATAAAATCCTTAATTCTATTGTATTTAACAATATCTTCAATATTTTTAGATAATCTATTAAATGTTAAAGTATTTTTATCTATTTGAAATTTATGTAACTCATCTATATTATAGATAATATTAGTTTTCATTTATATTAACATAACATAATATCTCTTCGCAATTATTATTTAAATATGTAGTGATATACAATTATAATATGAGTTTCTTGCCTAAAATATTAGATGATTTTGTTATTAACAAGCATATAGCAAATACTATGAAAAAATACACCTCTAATGATATACCAAATATTATCTTCTATGGTGTAAACAATGCAGGTAAAAAAACACTATCTGATTGTCTTTTGAATAGTATATTCAATGATGATGTTAAAAACAAAAAGGTAATATCCCAGTCTGAGATTCGAATAGGTAATAATAAAGTGGAAATAGACTATCTATCTACCAAGTATCATATAGAAATTAATCTTTATGAATATGGATTATATGATAAGGATATATTAACTGATTTTGTCTTTGAATTAATATGCAATAAATCCATATCTATTCATCCATATAAAATCTTAATTATAAATCACGCCGATAAAACCTCTATTAATTCTCAATTAATATTACGCAGAATAATTGATAAATGTAATAAAACAGCACGTTTTATACTTATTTGCGAAAATCTAGCTAATATAGATACTTCATTAAGATCTAGATTTAATATTGTTAGAGTACCTAAACCATCACATAATGATATAAAGGAATATTTAATGCACGTATCTAAAAGACATCATAAATTAACGGTTCCACAACAAAATAGAATTTTAAGTACATGTAATAATGATTTATATCTACTTAATCAAATTATTATGGCAACTATTGAAAATCCTAAATTTAATTTTAATAAATTAGAGGATGTCAATAGAGATGTAAATAAAATATTTAAATTAATTGAATTACCAAATATAAAATCAATTTTAGAAATAAGAAGCATATGCTATAATCTACTGCTTCTCAACTTCTCAATGAAAGACCTATTTATAAAAATTAGTAATCATTTTATAGAAAAAATAAAGCAAGAATCTAAACCATTATTTGCTGAATATGTTGCTGAAGTAAATCATAATATGGGAAATATAGAACACGATATCATTTGTATAGAATATTTAGTACTTAAAGTTAAAAAAGAACTATTATTGAATAAATGAATTATTATGATATACTTGATGTATCACAAGATTCAGATATAGATACTATAAAAAAAGCTTATAGAAGGCTTGCAGTAAAATGGCATCCAGATAAAAATCCAAATAATATAGAGGAAGCTACAAAAAAATTCAAAGACATAAGTGAGGCTTATCAGATATTATCAGATAGTGAAAAAAAGAAAAACTATGATATGTATGGTAAAACACCTAATCATTTTAGATCCCCTGAAGATTTATTTACACAGCTTTTTTCTAATTTTGACCCTATAGTAAGTGATTTTTTAACTAATACATTAACAAAAATAACTAAATCATTCACTAAAGACAAAAATAAGAGTGTCTGGGATGTTGTTAATGAAATAAATAAAGAAGAATTAATTGAAGGTGGTAGTACTGTAGTTAAAAAAATGCTTATGAAAAATTTTGTAAAAAATAGTAAAAAGAAACAAAACGATTCTAATACGTATAAACTAACGTTACATATAGATGAGATCGATTATGAAAATGAGATTGGAATGGATATTAATTTTTCAAGAGAATATACGCATATAGAATTAGAGTTAACTAATGATGATATTTCTAAAACCTATATAATAGATACAGAATACATAGAACATACAATAACATTCAATGAAAATAAATACTTATTTTTACTAGTAGATAAATTTCCTCCAGGTTACGAAAGATATAATACTCAAAATTTAGTATTAGAATATAAATTAGATATTCAATATAAAGACACTGGATTTAGATTATACTATCCATACACTAAAAATGAATATTTAGATTGTAATATATGCTTTATATGTAATTCTAATATTGTAAAAATACCCCAAAAAGGGCTTCTCAAAGGTATAGATAATTATGGAGATCTATTTATAATATTTATATTTACAGAAAATGGTATAGATAATGTAAAAGAAGAATCTATAATGTTAAACTATAAAACATATTATAGTATTGATCCTAAATTACTAATAGACAATATATAGATATTATAAGATATATCTAAATATTATTATAATTATCTATATTAAATGAGGCTTTTACATAGAGTATCTGAAACCAATACAAATTACGATATACTAGAAAAAATTGGGTATAATATTAATAGTTTGTATGATAATATTTTACATACTATCAAATATGAAAATACATCACCTAGATATTTACCCAAGATTGATTTACCTAAAAATTTACATATTAATAATAGAGAATACGATCTAAATAGTAATATTTATAGCAGTCTAATAGGTAGTTTTTTAAAAACACATAATATAGATGTATTTGATAGTATAATATCCAGATTTACACCTATTAATATAATCAAAAGTGTATTAAAAAAACATAATACTGAGATTATATACACTTTTAAATATAAAAGTAACTTGTTTAAAATAATTGTTTTTTTGGAGAATAAGGTTGTATTATTGGACCTTATAAATAAAGCGATTAAGGCCTTTCTATTTATGGAGATTTTTGGGTTTAAAAATCAGAATATAAAAGTGTTTTATTACCCTACCAAATTTAAAAAACTAGATTCAAAAAATAGATTTATAGGAATATCATCAGTTAATAGTGGATTTACAACATTTAAAGATGTTCCAGAAATAACTATATTTCGTAAAGAGGAGTCTGATAAGGTATTGATTCACGAATTAGTTCATTTACTAAAACTAGATTTTGCATTATTAGATAACAATAGCATAGATAATATTATAATTAAAAATGTAAATATAAATAAGGAAAATCAATACATTAATTTTTTTGAGGCATACACAGACTCTATTGCAATTATTTTTAATTCTATATTTAATTGTATTATTACTAAAACACATATAAGTAGTTACTTTAAACTAGAATTATTACACTTAGAAGATACTGTAATAAATATATTAAATCATTTTGACATGGAATCAATAAATGATTTATTAAAAAAAGATAATGATAGAATGTTAATACAAAAAACATCGGTTCTATCATATTATATACTTAAATATGGACTTTTATTACAATCATCAATCTTGTTAACTACGTTTTATCCTGGTATAAAATGGACTGATAATCAAATAAAAGAGTTATATAGTCTTAGTATAAATTCATTAAAAAAGGCTAAATTAAATCATAATAAATTAAATTTAGGTAGTATGAAAATGTCATATAATGAGTTAATATACTAAAAATATTTACATAATAGGTGATTATTAGAAGTTACTAATATAAACAAATATTAACATTGTCTTAATATTAAAAATCATATAAGAGTATTTATTTATATAATAAATATATACTTGATTTATGGGTATAAAAAATCTTAATAGTCTCATCGAAAAATATGCCAATAGTGGAAAATCAAAAAGACATCTATCATCTTTTAATAATAAAGTATTGGCTATTGATACAAATGTTTATTTATATAAATATTTATATGGTAAAAGCAATCATATAGATGGAATGTTTTTTATGATAAATAAATTCAAAAAATTCAATATAAAACCAATATTCATTTTTGATGGTAAACCACCTAATGAAAAATTAGATACTATTAAAAACCGAAAAATAATCAAAGATAAACTAAAAGAAAGATTATTAAATTTAGAGGCTCAGCTATTATTGAAAGAGGATTTGTCTGAAATAAAAATGCTAAAGGATGAGATAGATAATATAGAAAAAAAAATTATGTATGTAAATAAGGAGGTTATAGATAAAACAAAAGAACTATTTGATCTTATGGGAATAACATATGTTAATGCTGATTGTGAGGCAGAACATTATTGTTCTAAACTATGTAAACTTGATCTTGTAGATGGAGTAGTATCAGAGGATATGGATACAATTGCTTGTGGTAGTAAATTAGTAATACGAAATTTTACAAATAAGGATGATTTTGTAGATAGTTATAATTTAGATAACATATTATATGATTTAGATTTGTCATATAAATCCTTTGTAGATTTGTGTATACTATTGGGTAATGATTATAATCATAGACCTAGAGCTTATAATCCTGATGAGATATATGCGATGATTAAAAAATATAAAAAAATAGAAAATATACAAGATGAATCGCTAATTAATAACTGGAAATGTGAATATGTTAATATAAGAGATATAATAGAGTTAAAAGAAATAAACATAAATGTACCAAGATTAATTAATCAATATAATAAAGATTTTGATATAGAATCACTTACAATATTTTTAAAAAATAACTCAACTATAGAAGAAAAAACATATCGTCATAGAATTAATTTAATATTTAATAATAAAAACTCTTCTAAAAAAGTAAAAGCACTATCTGTGTTAGATAATAAATATGATATGAAATACAAGGGGTTTACTAATTTTAATATTGATGACACAATTAACTATTAATTATATTTATATAATATAAATGTATAAATACAATCAATATGGTAAGGGATATTATCCAGACTTAAATATAAATGTAGCTGGAATTGCAGGCATAGGATCATATGATAAAAATAACCCACCCATTTTTATAGGAGAATTAACAAGAGATATACAATTTGGTGGATATCAAAAATATAATTATATAACTAATCCACTTACTAATAGAAAATGCAAAATAGATAGTGCTCTTGGAAAAAAAATACTTAAAAAATATTATAACAAATCTAAAGACATATAAAATATGGTTTATGTTTCACTATCATTATTATATTTGTCTTTTAGGCAATCTAAACACATATAGTGACCATCGTATTTACCTTTTCCATAAAATTTAATGATATAATTAGAATCTTCTAATTGCCAGGTACTACAATTACACCATTGACATCTATATGCAAATCCATTTTTTAACCATAAAAGTGTACTTAAAAGGCATACCATATATTTTTATAATACAAAATAAAATTATACAAAATATAATTATATTTTAGATAAATTAGTTTACATATAGTATCTTCTATTATATTCGCTTCTATATGAATTATTATATCCCTGGTTAAATACCTGATTTATGTTATTTAGTCCTATTTTAGGTAAAATAACCTTTATATCTTTTTTTTGATTAAGAGGTTTTCTTTCACGATTTTGATATACTCTATTTTTATTTAATGGATAGGGTAGGCAATTTCTGTTGTTACCTTGAAAAAGTGCGTTTTTTTTTTTTCGTTACCAGGTATTTGTAATTGAGGTAATTTATGATTATATATATATTTTTTGTATCTATTTTTACTATCATCAAAAACTGAACTTGGTCGTTGTTGTACTTCATATTTCTTTTTAGAAGGGCTCTCTAATGCAGATATTGGTCTTAATTTTGTTTTTTTATTTATGTAACTGTTATATTGATACTTATGGTATTTAGTAATATTAGGTTCTTTGATTGTAGGTAGATCATATGAATAATTATTATAATCACCATATTTTTTCACCTTATCTACATTATCTTTTTTAACAAAATAGTTTTCTAGAGGTCCTTTAAATTCATTTTTTACATTTTTTTTAGGTACTTGTTCATAATAGTTTTTTTGTTCATAGTTATTTTTAATATTATTTTTTCCAAAATCTGAAATATGCTTATTTTTATCAATACTAGGCATTATTTCTTTAGTCTTTTTAGGACTTATTACTGATGGTTTAAAAGATGAAACTGTAGTTTCAATAATTATACTATTAATTTCTTTTATTACATTTCCCCATAATATTGTATTTTGTGGACATTTAGGTATCTTATTATTATTTTTATGGATATCATTTGCATATTCTATACTACTTCTATCTAATCTGGCATATTGAAATATTAGTTGATTATTAATAATATCTTCTGCAGAACATCTTCTATATTGGTCTTTATTAAGCATTTTATCTAGTAAATTATTAAAAAAAGCATTATTATCAGAACAGTATATTCTTGGGTAAGGGGTTGTGGTTACTTTATATGTTAAATTTGCTAGATTATGAGCTTCAAAAGGATGGTTAAATGTGATTAATTCATACAAAAAACATCCTAAAGACCATATGTCTGTCTTTTCACTGTATTGTTCTTCTTTAAAAAGTTCCGGACTCATATAGTAAGGACTGCCTATGCAAGTATTTGCCAACATCACTTTATCAAATGGTTTCGCTATTCCAAAATCACCTATTTTAACATTATAATCTTTATCAAGATAAATGTTAGAAGCTTTAATATCTCTATGTATGACCTTATTTTTGTGTAAATAATTAATTCCTATACACACTTGTAATAAAAATCTACAAATCCAATGATTACTTAATTTTTTATTTCTTAAACGTAATTTTCTTATATAATTGTGAAAATCGCCTTTTTCGGCATATTCAGAAATTATATAGATATCGTTTTTATAATAAAAACTATCATAATATTTTATTATATATTTTGACTTGTGTAATTTAAGAAGAGATATTTCATTAATTATGCTTTTTCTTTCGCCTTTAGATATAGAAGGAACGTGGATTTTTTTCATAGCATATACATTTCCATATTTATCGTCAACTTTGTATACTTTTCCATATGAACCACTTCCAATATGTTTGATAATACGGTATCCGCATATTTCACTCATTACTAAACAGTAATAAAATTTATCAAGATTAATTTTCGGGGGTTTTAAATTATAGTCATAAATAAAATAATTTTTTTTAGGGTGTAAATCTATTCATGACCATATTCGGTCTTTGATTTATCTAGTAAAATTCTTCTCTCTATTAGACTATTTTTTTGTTTTTCTCTACTATCAAATATTTTTAATAGTTTATCCTCTATTCTTATTATTGAGTCTCTATTATCGCTGTATATATCTATGTTAAGATTTCTATTATGTTTTTTGTATTTCTTTTTTTCTATATCATTTATTGCTATAGTATTTTGTTCTTGAATTCCTACATTTGGTTTAATCTTTGGTATAAGTGACTTACTTTCTTCTATGCTTTTTTTATTTTTTGTGTAAGACACTCTTATTGAAGTGTTAATTGATAGGTTATTAAGCGTTTTAAACGCATTTCTACAAAGCATATAGATATGTTGTTATTTAAATGAAAAAATAAAAACGTATCAAATTTATATTAATACGATATGATTTGCAAGTAATTTTTACTAGAAATTCCCCAAATATAATGTTTTTCTATATCTTTTTCAATTTCAATTATATCACTATTATAATCTGTAAATATATTTCTAAAAATGCTAAGTCTATTACCAAATATAACATGTACAAATCTATTATCGCTAACCTTCCATTTAGTTTTATCTTTTATAATCTCGTTTATGCTTAAATTAGATGAATCTACTTGTTTTGTTGCAAAACATTCATTTTTAACAGTTGTTTTTTTAGAATTTTCTTTGATAATCTTATTTATACTCATATTGCTCAATTTTTTAAATATATCATTTTCAAAGTCAATATCATTACCTATACCTGTATGACCACAATATAAAAAATTATATAATTCATCATCATCTTTTCTAGTTTTATATCTAGATGAAGATCCATCATACTTAGAATAAAAATTTTCTAAAAATTCACAACCAGCAACACGATTCAGGTATTTAAATACCGAATCATTAGATGTTGCATCAATTATATATTTTTTTGATCTACCATAAAAATCAAATATATTATGAGAAAAAAACTGTATTTCAGGTAAATATGTTATTGTATCTTTATTAAAAAAACGACCATTTAGTTGTGAAAACGCAGCAAGATCATTTAATCCAGATTCAGCCATATCTTTTTTCATTTTCTCAAATAATCTATTATCAAAAATTGATATAATTTTACTATCACCCTTATTAAAGTATCTTTTCAATTGATCTATTGTTGCATTTACAACATTTCCTTCAAATGTAGATTTAGGTGGCCCGTCGTCTAAATTAATTGACGCAACTTTACCTAATCCCAAGATAAGATACATTGTGTTTAAATATTTTAGTAATCTTTTGTCAAAGTTAAGACATTTTAGTATTGTTTTAAATTCAAAATCATATTTTTCGGAACCTCTACCCTCTTTCCAATCATGCCAGGTATCTAGTATACTCATAGTTAGATATAATATTTGTTTACATTCTAAATCTGTAACTACAGGAATATCACTATTATTTAGTAATTTAAGTCTTTCAATAAAGCTTGCTTTAATGAAACTATAATATTCACCATCAAATAAGTATTCACAGTCAATTTTTCTATTTTTAACTCTGTTCTCTCGAGGAGAATATCCTGATTTATATGGATTAAAACATATATATGAGTAGTGGTGAATAATACATTCGTTTGGTTCTTTTCTTTGCAATATAGAGGGTACATTACATAATATGGCGTAAACAAACGCTAATCTATCAAAAGTTATAAAAACATAGCCATTTTTTTTGGCTGATACTACTTGTCCCCAGTCTCCCTGTCTTTTCAGTGCAAAAAATTCTCTATTTTTGTCTTCATCTACTGTAATGTATTTTTGAGGGTTTGCCTCTACTACTATATTGCCTTTATTGTATTTTAGTATTCTTCTACACTGGCCAATAAATATAAGAGAAAGTAAATTGTAGAGTAAACGTATATATTCTATTAAATAGTCACCTCTTACTATAGATATTTCGTGATCTTTGGGTAATATATGCTGTCTAAACTCTGAGAATACTCTATTAAATTCGTGATCTCCATCTATCCATTTGTTACATATATATTCAATTTGTGCAAGGTATTCCAAAGTGGTATTATATAATTCTACATCAACACAATTAAAGCTAAAATATTGTGAGTCAAAATCGTTTTTTCTATATAGATACTTATTAAGATTATTAAATATGTATAGTAAATTTACGAAAGTATTACCTATAGGTATTGTTTTATTCAAAACACTATTTGTATCATGAACATATATAGATTTAATATATTCTTGAAGTGTTTTTGTAGTCGTTTCTTGTGAAAATACTTTATCAAGTCTTTCTTCTATTTTTTTGATACGCTGTATAATAAATCCAAATAATAAACATATAATATTGGGTCTTCTAAGTGTAATGTTTTCATTATTTCCCAGACAATACATTCCGATACTTGTATTGACATCTACTACAAATCTATTTATATTATCTACTAATATTGTTTGTTTAATCATATTATTTGCAGTTCCTACTCTAACTGGTCTACCAGTTTTACTTACACCATCAGTTGGACAGTTATTTGTTCTAAAATGATGGAATAATTTAATAGATTCTTCTGTTATATAGTGTAGTGTTTTTGAGTCAATTTTTATACCATTATCATCTTTTATATTCGTATTTATAATAAATAATTGGTCTAGGTTGTTTTTTTCTAGCTGAATATCATCTGCTAATGTTTCACAAACAGCTGGTTTTGTATCAATAATATTAACTAAAAGATCAGTAGGTTCTTTTATTTCTATAATTGAGGAGCTTTGATATTGTGTAATAAAATTTTTAATACTTTCTTCTAATCTATTGAAACAACTAGAGTCAATATATAAAGGAGTCCACATAGGAGTCCACATAGGAGAGTCGATCAAAGGTCTAGTAACATAAGGTGTAATAATAAGTCTCATCGAGTATTGCCTTTCAATAAGAAAGTGGGATGCAGCATTCTGTAGAATTTTTGTATTTATATCCTTTCTTTGTGCTTTTATACTCCTAGAATAAAATTCTTTTTCTAATTGTATATTCTTTTCTTGTATAGTTTCTATGTTTGAATCATACTCTAAATCTAGGATTTTATATGCATATCTAACAGTTCTATCTAATCTAGACAGAAATTTATAGGTTTTATCTATAACCAGTCTTTCCAGAGGATGGGTTCCATATTGTCTAAGCTTTTCGTTATTTATTTCTGCAAGATTAGGTAATTTCTTATGTTCTTTGAAATAATCTATGAAATTGTACCTACATAATGCAAAGTATAATGAATTTCTATTTATTTCTGAAAATCTAATCAAATCAGTTATAAACTCTCTATCTAAAAATTCTGTAATACTGTAATCTATAGAATATCCAAAACCCATACTTTCAACAAGGCATTTTGTTTTACCTGTGATTCTAGGGTTGGTTACCATTGAAAACTGTTGATCAGGACAATCAGGATAGTTGTTTCTAAGTTCTCTCTTTGTTTTTTTTGAAGATTCAAGAAAACTGTCTGATGATCCATCTTTTCGTTTTTTAGATTCTATAACATCCATTTATAATATAAATACAAATAAAAAATTTTATTTATATTTAGACTACTATTATATTACTCAGGCTACTGTTTATTCCTTCTTTTTACGAGTAGTTTTTGCTTTTGTCTTTTTTGGAGGAGGAGTCGGTTCACGCTCTTCTTCTTCAGATTCCTCGTCATCTACATCGAGATCGTCTTCAGAACCAGACTCTGATGAGCTATCTTCGACAGTGTTGTTTTTTGGCTCAGGTGCACTATCATCTGAGTCTTCCTTATCAGCCATACGCGATTGAACAGGCTTGGTATCATCCTCGTCATCTGCTAGAAACGCATATGAAGGAAGTCCCTGGGGAGCATACAAACGCAATTGATTTGCCTGGAATGAATATCCAACCTTACCACCAGCGAATGTTACACCTGTAAGCTTGAGAATGCCGATTGCTTGAGTACCACGAACAAGGTAATCTCGCAAATCCTCGATTTTATTTTTATCCTCATCGAATGCATTTACCAAAAATCGATCCTCCCAAAATCCAAGCTTAGTCTTGAAAGTCGGCGGATACTTAGTGTTAATCTTTTTAGTTTGTTTGTCCTTAGGAAATTTAACCAAATCACGCGTAAGGGCTTTAGCTACACCTTCACTGATATCATCCATATCTAGCCAGGTTTCACTATTCTCGCACGCAGCTTTTACTAGCATTTTCTGCATTTTCATTAGCATATCATAGAATTCACGTACTTTAGGAGCTACAGGGTTTCCATCCTCACCCTCTTCATATCCTGCAAATGAGAAGTCGAGTGAATACTTAGTTTTAATAACGCTGCCACTTTTGTCTTTCTCCTCGTAGACTCCCAGTCCAAAAGGAAGTCTCATACGAGGGGTTTGAATCATAAAGTCTTTGCCATCATATCGTACTCTTGCACTTTTGCCTCCATATTTATTAACAATAGGGTCGGAGAAACTAAACTTTGAAAAATCAACTTGATTTGCGCGGAGAATTTGACCAGACATTGCTGAAGATTTGTTCGCTGTGTTTGACATTAGATTGTATATTGATAACATAAAATAACTTTAAATATTTATCATCAAATTTTTTCAATCTTTCCTTTAAAGATTAGAAGAACTTAAGGATAAAGAGCTGGCTGACGGTTAGTTTAAAATAATCTTAACACCTACCTTTGATAGGTAGGATATTGTTTAATAGATATACTATTAGCTGAGTCTTTATTTTTAATATCATTTTTAATGAGATTATACCATTTTACAATAAAGTATGCATTTACACTACTCATATTAACTTAAGTATATATTTAATATTTAGATAAATATTTATTTAATTTTTAGTAGTTATGATTATGTAGTAAATATTTTATAATTTATAAAATGATTATAAAGAGTAGATGAACTATTTTTATGTGCATTTAAAAATGTATTCTACAGTGAAGATAAAATTTGAAATAAATATTTAAAAATTTTATTCACATAATATTTATTCAATGGAGGTTGTTCAAAATGATACGACTAACAATATTAATCCTAATCTATGTAGTGTAATTTTACCAGGTAAGAATAGACAATGTAAAAATAAAATAAAACATACTGAAAATGGTAAAGGATTTTGCACTATTCACTATAAAACACTTATAAAACAAAATACAATTAATGATACAGATAAACCAAAATTGTATACAAAGAAAATATATGTAAAAAAATTATCCCAACGAGCATTGTTCTTAAAAAGGTTAGAAAAGTATATAGAACACATTGATAAGATTGTAAGTATTCAAAAAATCACCAGAGGGTTTTTGGTTAGAAATAATATCAAAAACCGAGGAATATCTTGTTATTGCAGACATATTGTTAATAATGAAACTGATTTTCTAACATTTGATAATGTCGATAGTATACCTAATAATAATTTCTTCTCATACAAAGATGATTCTGGATTTGTTTGGGGTTTTAATATTGTAACATTCAAGGAACTTATTAATAACGAAGACATTAAATGTACAAATCCATATAATACTCAAAAAATAGATAATAGTGTAATTATTCGATTTAATAATTTATTATCAGTATTAGAAAAAAAGAAGAGTATTCAAATAGAAAAGGCAGTCATTATAGACCCATTCTTAAAAATGCAACAAAGATGTATTACCATATTTCAGAAAATGGATAGTCTTGAACAATATACTCAATGTGAATGGTTTACAGACCTTAATCTTCCAGAATTAAAAGAACTTTATAAACAAATGCTAGATTTATGGGATTATAGAATTAATCTAAGTGAAAGTGAGAAAAAAAACTTTGTACATTCAGGAAAATTGTTTATTGAAAATATAAGTTTTATTAACAAGTGTACTGACAAAATAAAATTATCTAATATTCTACTCGATAATTTTGAAAAATTAGTAAATGAGGGAAAAACTAAATCTGACCAAACCACGGGGGCATTATGGATTCTATCAGGTTTGACACTTGTAAGTATGAATGCTCGAGATGCCCTTCCTTGGTTATTTCAATCTGCCAATGTATACTAGCAATTCTTTGTCTAAAGATTGTGTGTATAAAATATTTATTTTTATTTGTTTTCCTATTATATAATGAAAATTCAATCAGATCATCTTGATAAAACAAATTATACCTATTTTGAGCATGCTTCAGAAGCATTAGGTATATCATTTGGATTATTTACTACTAGCTTAAAAATGCTTGTACACGCTGTTGTACCGGATGTATTTACTACATCCGCATCAGATTATGCCGCTGAATTAAATAATAAATTAAACAAAACACCTAAAAATACAGACAAAAACTATGGTACCTTTTCTTATGAAAAAATAGATGAATCTAAAGAAGAGAATATAAAAGATGATAATGAGGAAAAAGCAGTAAATAATGAAGAATGCGTTGAACAGCCTGCAGAATCAGAATAGATATTTAAAATTCTATAAATTTACATTTTATAAATTTACAGAGTTTTGTTTTTTTAATGAGCACTAGCAGATGCAGATGCTGAAGAAGTAATATGGGGTGTAATGTATCTTTGCAAATTGAAGTAAGTGAAACCCTTGCCCTTATCAACCTCTTGTAGTGGTCCTAGGATAGAACCTAGTTTCTTATCAGGAACAAATGATCTACGGTTTTCAGGAACTTGAAGATTTTGCTCTCTGATGTATGAAGTAACCTTACGAGTTACATCAGTACGTGATAGTTTAGTATCGTGAGGTACACTCAAAAAATCACATAGTTTATTGGAAAGGCTGGTTGGAACCGCAAATCCACTTGGCTCACGCTTCTTTCTGTTAGGGTCTTTTCTGGCACGTCTACGTTCGCGAGCAGCATTTTTCTCGAAATCACGTCTATCACGAGAATATAACTTGAATACTCTTCTCATATTAGCAAGCATCTGTCTCTGTGTGTTTAAAATATTATCATTTTGAGCAATTAGGCTTTCAAAAATAGAGTTGATTGAACCCATAAATTGTTCTGAATTGTTATCAGTTGTGTTTACGGTAACCTCTTCTTCAACAGGAGGACTAGCTTTTTTTGCAACAGACTTTTCTTTGGTTGCAACAGCCTTTTGAGCCGGTGAGGTTGATGATTTCTTTGCCTTAACTGGCGTTACGCTTTTGTCAGATGTTTTCTTTCCCATAATATCTTTTATAACTAATTTACACACGATAACTTTAAGTAAATTATTTTTATGATTAAAATATTATTAAAATAATTTAAAGAATCTTAAATTTATATTTTTTATATTACAATCTCATAAGTAAATCTCACATATATATATACATGTCTTACTTTTTACATCCAGTTACAAACAAACCTATTGAAATATTTTCAAAAGAGGGCGAAAAATTCCTATCTAAATATATTGACAAAACTCCAAAATATACAAAAAATAATATTATAAAACAAAATGGTGGATCAAATAATATGAATTTAATATATATGGCTAAACCACCCTATGGTGGATGGGTTTCATTTACTGCACATATGGCTCAAAAATATAATGCAAATCTATATAAAATTGGAAATAAAACAGAGGTAAAAAAAACTGGTGAACCTACATTAAGAGACTTTGGTTATGGTGTTAAATATCAAAATATATCTCCCCAGGATGCACATAAATTAAATAATGTTCTTATAACTGCAATTGATAAAAACTATTATCAACATCTTGATGGGTTTAAAAAAGGAACATCGCTTGTAATTCATGATCCTACAGAAATAAAAGGTAAAAGTACTCAACCAGTTTTAGATAATATGTCTAAATTTAATATATTAACAATTAGAGAAACTGTAAATAGTATGTTAAAAGGAGGACGGTCAGAGCCATATGGTTTTAAACCAAAACAAAACAGGTTTCTTGTCCATCCATTTTATCAATACACTAAATCTAATGTAAATAAAACCAGAGCGGTATCAATATCTAGAATTGATTTTGATAAACATACTGAAATGATTTTAGAAGCAAATAAAATCTTGGAAAAAAAAGGCAAAAAACCAGTAGATATATATGGCGCTAAAAATGATCTATATGTATTTCATCATCTTAAAAATAAATTAAATCTTAATCTAGATAAATACTATAAAGGAACTTTTAAAAAAGATTTTAGTGCTGTAAATGATTTACTCAAAAATACAAAATTTGTAGTTGATATGTCAGCTATAAAAGGCGATGGTGGTGGAAGTCAATATACATTTTTAGAGGCTATATACCAAGATTGTGCTTTAGTTTTAAATAGTAAATGGGTTGAAGGAGTTAAAACACCGTTCAAAAACAAATTTAATTGTTTTGTAGTTTCAAATGAAAAAGAACTCGCAGACCTATTATCAAGTAACCCAGATACAACAAAAATAACTCAAAATGCAAAAAAATTATTAGAACCACATATAAATGTTAATTGGGTTCCTCATATATAGACATTGCTTATATAGATGAATAATAGATAATAATATTTAACATTTTTATTATCTATTGAAAAAGAGGCCTAATATGGTTTTTATGGGTATCTGTTAGAAAATGATCAATTTTATATCTTTTACGGTTATTTTCTATATTACTGCCTAATTCTTTGTGAGAAATACGTACTGGATTTACTACATAACAATTGCCATTTTTTTGATAATGATTTACATACATTAGATCAATTGCCTGGGCTCTCATTTTGGGTACTCCACTTCTCCAGTCTTTATGTTTATCATGTCCTTTACCGCCATTAAAAACCGACATAAGTACATTATATATTTCAATCATTTTTTCTCTTGTTGGTATTATGTAGGCAAATCCACCTACCATTTTCAATATATCACCATCTATAGATATATATGGGGTCCCTGTATCTACCAGACTGTTTTTCTTCCAAAATGAACCACCTAAATAGAATATATCTGTATTAGTTGGAATATTAAATTTCTCATTCACATTTTCCAAGGGGTCGATATCGTCCTCTAATATTAATACTTTATCTAATTTCATATCAATGGCTTTTTTTATGGCAAGCAAATGACTTAAATAGGCACCAACTTTAGGTAAAACTGCACTTTGATACTTTGTCATTGTTTTAAAATTGCTTCTATTCATCCAAAAGTCTATTCCCATTTGAACAGGTGGTACTCCTATTTTTCCAGCAATTGTATTTCTATAAATATTATTTTCTAGATTTTTACCATATACAGCGTCTTGGCGAGTATTCTTGATTTTCAGGTTTTTAAGTATTTTTTCTATTCTATTTCTCTTTTCACGATCTTTTTCTAAATTAATATATATTGCATGAATATCCTGAATCTTCATTTAGTATTAAACGATAAAATAAAATTTCTATTATATCAAATTTTTTGATAAAAATTTTTATCAATAAATTTTTAGAATCTAATTTGCATACGCAAGACCACCCATACCACTTATTATTCTTAAAAGGTTATATCCTAAACCATATACTCTTGCAAAAAGATCACCATCTATTAAGTCAGGCTTGGTATAATTAAAATTTAATTTTGCATCATTAATCATAGAAAAATTACAGGTACCAGATGGTTGGTATTCTTCTGGATTTTCAGCAAAACTATATATATGAGGTACTAGGAGACTACTATTATTAGAACCACCGTGATATTGATATCTTTGAACTTGAGTAAAATATTTACCACTTCTTCTATTAAATCTATCATATCCATTTATTTGAATTACTGCATCATCTATAGTTAAACCAACATCATCCTTATTTTTGACTGTCCAAAAAATCTCTTTAATAGGATGATTAAATGCAAGTTTAACTTGTGAAGTCTGTTTACTATTACCTGAAAGATTGCCTAATGGATGAAGAGGTAACGTCTGTACATTTTCTATTAAGTATTCGTGAGATTCTTCAGCAAAACGCCTTCTTTCATCTTCATCTAGGAATACATAATCACAATATACCTCTAGCAAACTATCATTTCTTAAAGAATTTGAAAATTGTATATGTAATTTTACTTCGTGATACTGTAATGCTATTAATGGAAGTGCAAGACCAGGATTTCTGCAAAACCAGAATTGAAGTGGAATATAAGTACTGTTCTCTGTATCTAGAGAGGATAATATATTTGTTTTGTCTGTATTGTTAGTTAAGTCTGTCCATATCATCATCCATTCACCATATTGTTTATCTATTATTTGTCCACCTATTTCACACTCTACAAATTCTATATCTCTATAAATATCTGTTCTACTTTGCTGATCATCTAAACCAACTGATTCTATTGGTGTTCTTCTTATAGTTTCATTAGAATTAGATACATTTTCGTTATAAAATCTTAAATCACTAAGGCTTCCTATAAAATAATTTTCATCTTCACCTTGGTCTCTACATATGTATATATCCTTTGTAGATGCTACATATGACCCATTTGGTGAATATGTAGATGTGTTAGTACCATTATTATTTTCTCTATAATACAAGGTTGTATTACTGACTAATATAAAATACCAAAGATCATCATTTATGGAATTTTCATCAGTAGTGAATGATTCTATAGATGATCCATTTCCTATTGAAAATTCTAATCTACGATTTGGGAGTATAGAAACTCTGTATCCCGTATTGTTGTCAGTATCAAGTGTACTTAATATTGTTTGCGCTCTTGTACCAGTATTAGCTTTAATCTTTATATGCATCGATACGGTAAACTCGTTAGAATATAATTCAGGAAAGGATATAGTATAGGGTATATGCAAAGGAATAAGATTATTCTGATTTAGATCACTAATATTTATTGATATTGATTTAAAATCAGTATTTTCTATAGGTATTTCAGAAGAATAGGTTAGATTAACAAAACCTGAATTTGAAACAACAAGATCATTGTTATAATTGTTACCCAAATCATTTTCAGTAAATTCCTTAAAATAGTGAGATGTTGGATAATTAATACCCGTTTGTGTAACTGGTTCTATTTTTTTATGAATTATATTTAACCATACTCTAGAAAGCAAATCACCTTGTCTTTCTATATCTACAGTTACCTTATTGCCTGGATTTACTGTACCAATATAAGACTGTTTAATACTCTCTATTGTGAAAGGCGTAATTTTTCTATATACTACTTTAAAAAAAGTAATTTGTGGATTACCAGTAATATATATATCTTGTTCACCATTAGCTACTAGCTGTAATAATCCTCCAGCCATTATTATATAATATAGATATATTTATTCTTAATATAAAATTTATTAAGAAAAATATGCAAAACTGAGGTGCTTAGTTAGAGTAGGCGAGACCACCCATACCGCTCATTACTCTTAATACATTGTAGTTGACGGCGTAGATTTGAATGGCGTCACATGTGTCAGGTGCAGTGTAGTTGAGTACAGCGTTGTCAATTCTGGAGAAATTGCAAGTTCCTGATGGTTGATGTTCTTCAGGTTTGAGAGCGAATGAGTATACTTGGATGTTTGATGGTACAGCCGTAGTTCCAGCTACTGGGACAATAGTAGCGTTGGCGTCTTGTGAGACTTGTTTTGTTTGTAAACCACCACATCCGCTGTGATGTTGGTATCTTTGTACAACGGAGAAGTATGCGGCATTTCTGGTCTTGAATCTATCGTGACCATTGAGTTGTAATGTAACATCATCAGCTTGTTGATCAGCACCTGCGACGGCATTGTTATTTCTCATTCTCCACATTAATTCCTTAACGGGATGATTAAATCTAAGCTCGTGTTGATTACTTGAGTCAGCATCTACTGATAATTGATTAGAGTATTGAGTTTGTTCAATAAGATATTCGTGGGATACTTGAGCGAATCTTCTTCTCTCATCAGTATCGAGGAAAATGTAGTCACACCATACCTTTGTGAGAGTTCCACTATTGGCCATTTGAATGTTAAGTTTTACTTCATGGTATTGAAGAGCAATAAGAGGGAGAGCAAGACCGGGGTTTCTGCAAAACCAGAATTGAAGTGGTAACATACTTCCTGTGGCACAGGCAGTTAATAAAGCAGCGCTGTCGAGATTGTGGGTTAATTCAGTCCACATTGTCATCCAGGCACCATATTGTTTATCGATTACTTGACCACCGATTTCACATTCTACGTATTCAATTTTGTCGTAACTGTCTAAACCTTGTACCCATACTCTGTGGAGTAAATCACCATTTCTGGAGACGGTTACGGATACCTTTGAGGAAGCACTTCCGCTGAAGGTTTGTTCAATTGATTCTACTGCGAAGTTAGTATGTCTTCTGTATACTACCTTGAAGAAAGTAATTTGAGGATTACCTGTAAGGTAAATGTCTTGTGCGCCATAGGCTACGAGTTGCA
>MDTG01081096.1_pt1 | contig 27659 bp, 16 predicted proteins | sample 811421 | NCBI WGS metagenome assembly MDTG01 (sample SAMN05326645, study PRJNA326480) | marine metagenome | isolation source: seawater | place: Pacific Ocean: South East | collected 2011
CGACCCGGCCGGCGCCGCGCGTCCCTCCGCGACGCGGCGGCTCAGGGCGGCAGGCGCATGGGGATTCCGGCCCGCGCCACGCTCCCGACCCGGCCGGCGCCGCGCGTCCCTCCGCGACGCGGCGGCTCCGCGAGCGCCCCGGCGCTCCCCCGGGCGCACCGAGTAGCAGCTCGGGGCCCCTCGCCCTATGGTCCGCCCCCATGTCGACGACCCTGCGCGACCGCGTGCTCCGCGCCCTGGAGCGCGGCGCCCCCGCCGAGGCCTTCGAGGCGCTCGCCCCCCGCCGCGCCGAGCTGGGCACGGACCCGGAGCTGGACATGCTCTGGCTCCGCGCCCTCGAACGCACGCCGAGCCGGCCCACGCTCGTGGAGGAGGTCCGGAAGGTGCTCGCCGGCGCGCCCAGCCCGGCCCACGTCGTCGCCGCCTGCGCCGCCCTGAACGCCGCCGCCCAGGCCTTCCCGCCGGACGCCCCGCCGCCCGAGCGCGGCCCCGCCACGCTCGCCGCGGAGATCGCCGCGGCCACCCTCGAGCAGCTCGGCGAGGGGGACGCGGAGGCCGCCGCCTACCTCTGGATCAACCGCGCGAACGCCCTCCGCGCCATGGGCCCCGAGCACGACGAGGCCGCCCGGGAGGCCTACGCCGAGGCCCTCGAGCGGCACCCGGAGAAGGGCGGCTGGTGGTTCGACCTCGGCGTCCTCCACAAGTGGCGCGGGCGCTGGCAGGAGGCGCTCGACTGCGCCCTCCGGGCCCGCGCGCGCCTCGGAGATCAGCGCGCCGTGCTCTGGAACGCCGCCCTCGCCGCGACGGCGCTCGGCCAGGGCGACGTGGCGGCGGGCCTCTGGCGGGACCTCGGCATCGAGGCGCGCCTGAGCGAGGGCGGCATGCCCATCGTCGAGGGCGTGCCCGAGGTCCGCGTCCGCGCGCCCTCGGTCGCCAGCGGCCACGGCGTCCTCCCCGAGCCGGAGCGCTCCTTCGAGGTGCTCTGGGTGGCCCCGACGAGCCCCTGCCACGGCGTCGTCATCAGCCCGAGCTTCCGCGACTGCCCCGTCGACTGGGGCGACGTGGTCCTCTGGGACGGCGCGCCCGTCAGCCAGGACCCGCCCGTCTTCCCGCTCCTCGAGATCCTCCGCGAGGGCGACGAGCACCGCTTCCGCTTCGTGGCGCTCGCGAAGCGCGGCGACGTCGAGAAGATCGTCGAGCGCCTCCCCGAGGGCGTGCAGGCCTTCGCGCACCCGGTCGGCGTCGAGAAGGACGGTGACGTGCTGGCCTACGGCAAGCTCGTGGCGCCGGCGAGCGTGGATCTGAAGGCGCTCCGTGGCCGCTTCGAGGCGGCGCTCGCCGAGCTCCGCACCATGCGCCTCGCGATGCCCGAGCTCTACGAGAAGACCGGGCCGACCAAGCGCGCCGGGCAGGAGCACCAGGCTTGGCGGGGCATCGAGCGGGTCGCCCTCAAGCGGGGGCTCGTGCCGGAGGCGCGGGCCGACGAGGAGCGCGACGACGCCGACGCAGAGGAGGGCGGCGCGGCGTGATGGAGAACGACACGCCGATCCCGAGCGAGGAGCACGCCTGGGAGGGGCTGCCGGCGCTCGGCGAGCGGGAGGTGCATCGGCGCCGCGAGCTGGTCTTCCTGGTCCTCTCCGGGCTCTTCCTCGGCACGCTCGCCATCCTCAACATCCTCGGCATCACGCGCTTCATCGACCTCGGCTTCGAGGTGATGGGGCAGCCCGTGATGATCGCCGTCGGCGTGCTCCCCTATCCGCTGACCTTCCTCTGCACGGACATGATCAGCGAGCTCTACGGGCGCCGCCGCGCGGCCGGCGTCGTGTGGGTCGGCTTCGTGCTGAACCTCTGGCTGATCTTCATCCTCTGGCTCGGCGGCGAGCTCCCCGGGGTCGACGCCGGCGCCGACCGCGATCCGCCGGTCCACGTCTTCACGGAGGTGCGCACGCTGACCAGCGCCGCCGTGACCGCCTCGATGATCGCCTACCTCTTCGCCCAGCTCGTCGACGTCCACGTCTTCCACTTCTGGAAGCGCCTCACGGGCGGCCGGCACCTCTGGCTCCGCAACAACGGCTCGACGCTCCTCAGCCAGCTCGTCGACACCACGACGGTGATCCTCATCACCCACTTCTACGCCCGCGCACTGCCCATCGATGGGGACGCTCCGCTCTGGCCACAGCTCGTTGCTTTCATCGTCGCTGGATATGTATTCAAACTCTTGACAGCGCTGGCCGATACGGGTCCCTTCTACCTTGGCGTCCACGTTTTGACCCGCTACCTTCGGCTACCGTCGGCGACGGTCGAGGCCGAAGCGAAGCGGGCGGTCGCGTCCCCTTCCTGAGTCCGACACCGTCGCGCGAGCACGCGCCGCGGGGGGAGGTGGGCCCCTCCGGCTCATCGTGTGGAAAGGTGTACGGATGACTTGTCGGATGGATCGAAGGGCGCGCCGCTGGTGGGCGCTCGGAGGGGTCTTGGTGGCGCTGCTCTGCGTGGCGCCCCGGGCCGAGGCGACCGTGATGGTGGAGGTCGCCCTGGAGGACATGGTGCGCGACTCGGTCGCCATCGTGCGCGGCCGCGTGGTGCACGTCGGATCGCAGGTCGTCATGAACGGCGACAGCCTCGACCCGCACACGCTGGCCACCGTCCAGGTGACCGATTGGATCAAGGGGGAGGGCGGCCAGACGCTGACCGTGCGCGAGCTCGGCGGCACCTACGGCCCGAACGGCCAGGCCGGCGGCATGTGGATCGACGGCACGCCGCGCTACCAGGTCGGTGAGGAGGTCATCGTCTTCCTCGAGCGCGACCCGAACGACCCGCACTACTTCCGCACCTACGCCATGGCGCAGGGCAAGTTCGTCGTCACCCAGGGCGTCGGCGGCGCGCCGGCCACCGTGAGCCGCGACGCGGCCTCCGTCGGCTTCGCGCGCTGGCTGGACGGTCGGATGACGATCGAGAGCGGCGGCCACGAGGTCATGCCCCTCGACACCTTCCTCGCCACGATCCGCGGCGTGACCCAGGTCTACGCGCCGGGCCACGACGACGTCCTCGGGGGGTCGCGATGAGCCGCCGTACCCCTCTCTTCCTCGGGGCGCTCCTCGCGGCGTCGGCGCTCGCCCCGAGCGCGCCGGCGCACGCCTACGAGTGCCTGACGAGCGCCTGCCCGAAGTGGTGCACCTTCCCGGTGCCCTACGGGATCACCATCACGTCCGACGACCTCGGCGAGGCGACGACCGTCTCCGAGACGCAGCGGGGCATGGACGACTGGACGCTCCGCTCCTGCACCAGCCTGACGGCCAACTACACGGGCCGGAGCGGCGCGACCGCCGGCAGCGGCGACGGCAACTCGGTGATCGGCTGGGTGGAGTCCGGCTGGCGGCACAGCGGGAGCGCCATCGGCGTGACCGGCCCGCGCTGGGACTTCCGGAACTGCATCCAGGAAGCCGACATGGAGATGAACGGCGTCAACTTCCGCTGGATCACCGGCGCCGGCTCGGGCTCGAACGTGAACGCCTACTCGATCGCGCTCCACGAGGGCGGCCACTACTACGGCCTCGGCCACTCGAGCGATCGGAACGCCACGATGTACTTCGCCTACACGGGCGGCATCGACATGATCGGCGCCGACGACCAGGCGGGCATCTGCACGCTCTACCCGGGCGATGGTCCCGTGGACTGCACGGAGACGGGCTGCCCCTCGGGCCAGGAGTGCGTCGACGGATCCTGCCGGCCGGTGACGGGCGACGGGACGGTCTGCTCGCCCTGCAGCTCGGACGCCGAGTGCGGCGGGCCGAACGACTTCTGCCTCGGCTACCCGACGGGCGGGAGCTTCTGCGGCAGCGCCTGCACCTCGAACGCGGACTGCGGCGACGGGCAGGTCTGCGCGAGCACGACCGGCGGCACCGGCCAGTGCGCGGGCATGAGCGGCGGCACCTTCAGCTGCGACGGCGTGACGCCCGAGCCGACGGGCTGCCGGAGCGACTCGGACTGCGCCGCCACCGAGCGCTGCAACACGAGCACCGGGGACTGCGAGGCGCGGCCGACGGACGGCCTCGACCTCGGCTCGCCCTGCACCAGCAGCGACGAGTGCAACTCCGGGCTCTGCGCGACGACGCCGGAGGGCTCGGTCTGCTCGCAGTCCTGCGACGGGTTCAACCCCGCGAGCTGTCCGGGCGGCTTCTACTGCGACGGCGAGGCGACGGGCACCTGCGGCATGGGGCTCTGCCTCGCGGGCGGGCCCGGCGCGGCGCCCCTCGGCGCGACCTGCGGCACGGACACGGACTGCGCGAGCCTGATGTGCGATGGCGGCGTCTGCGCGACGCCCTGCCGCCCGGAGGCCGGCGTGGGGAGCTGCGCGGACGGCTTCGTCTGCCGCCCGGGCGCGACGCCGGGCTGCGGCGCCTGCGTGAGCGAGGGGAGCCTCGGGACGCCGGGCGACTTCTGCACGGACAACGCCGACTGCGCGTCGGGCCTCTGCGCCGTGCGCGGGGAGGGCGACCAGTTCTGCACGGACCTGTGCAGCGACGCGACCGAGTGCCCGGACGGGTTCGCCTGCGTGCCGGTCGGCTCGACCAGCATCTGCGTGCCGCCGGACGGCGGCGGGCGGGGCGACGACGGCTGCGGCTGCCGGGTCCCGGGCGCCACCGGGAGCACCACGCCGCTGCCGCTGCTCTTCCTGATCGTCGTGCCGGCGCTGGTCTTCTGGCGTCGCAGGTCACGGGACTGAGCGAGCGCCGACCAAGCGCATGAGACTGGCCGAAGGCCCGCTCGACGAGCGGGCCTTCGGCGTTCATGCCCCCAGCTCCGACGTCGCCGCGCCCCTCCCGGGGCCGGCCCCGGGCCATCGAGCTCCCGCCCCGACCCGCCCTTGAAGCCGACCGTCCCGATCCTGCACTACCTGCGCCCCTACCGGCTCCGTCTGGCGGTGGGCGTCTTGCTCCTCCTCGCGACGAACGCGATGGACAAGGCCATCCCCTGGCTGCTCCAGGGCGCCATCGACGCGCTCGAGAAGGGGCGCCTCGAGCAGGTGAAGGACTACGCCCTCGGCGTCGTCGGCCTGGCCGCGGGCCTGTGGATCGTCCGCACCCGCTCGCGCGTCCAGGTGTTCAACGTGGGGCGCGACGTGGAGTTCGATCTCCGAAACGAGCTCCTCCGCGCGATCCACGGGCTCGGCCCGCGCTTCTTCCAGCGCGTCGCCACCGGCCAGCTCATGAGCCGGGCGACGAGCGACCTGGCGCAGATCCGCCTGCTCGTGGGCTTCGGCGGGCTGAACGTCGTCAACTCCCTCTTCGCCTTCGTCGGCGCCGTCGGCCTGATGCTCGCCATCAGCCCCGAGCTCACGCTCTGGGCCCTCGCCCCCTTCCCGCTGGTCATCGTCCTCGCCCAGCTCTTCGGGCGGGCGCTCTACGGGCGGAGCCGGGCGGCCCAGCAGGCGCTCGGGCACCTGGCAGACGTGGCCCAGGAGAACCTCGCCGGCGTGCGGGTCGTGCGGGCCTACGCGATCGAGGACGCGGAGGAGCGGCGCTTCGAGGAGGCGAACGAGGCGGCCATCGACGCGAACATGCGCCTGGTGGTGCTGCGCGGGCTGATGTGGCCGCTGCTCATGCTCGTCGGCTCCATCGGCACGCTCCTCGTGGTCTGGAAGGGCGGCGAGCGGGTCGTCGACGACACGCTCTCGGTGGGCGAGTTCGCGGCGTTCCTCGCCTACCTGGCGCAGCTCGTCTGGCCGACCCTCGCCTTCGGCTACCTCCTGAGCGTGGTCCAGCGCGGGCGGGCCTCCTACGAGCGCATCCGCGAGGTGCTCGACGCCGAGCCGGAGATCGTGCCGCCGGCCGAGCCGACGCCGCTGGCGGGGGAGGGCGCGCTCCGCGTGGAGGGGCTCCGCTTCGCCTACGAGGGCGCGAGCGAGCCGGCCCTCGAGGACGTCTCCTTCGAGGTGCCCGCGAAGGGCTCGCTGGCGATCATGGGCACGGTCGGCTCGGGCAAGAGCACGCTCGCGGCGCTCCTCCCGCGGCTCGGGGGGACGCCGCCGGGGAGCGTCTTCGTCGACGGCGTGGACGTGACCGAGACCGAGCCGGGCGAGCTCCGCCACGTGGTCGGCTACGCGCAGCAGGAGCCCTTCCTCTTCTCGACGACCGTGGAGCGGAACATCGCCTTCGGGCTCGACGATCCCGAGGCGGAGGGCGCGGCGGCGGCGGTGCGCCGGGCGGCCGAGGAGGCGGCCGTGCTCGACGAGATCGAGCAGCTCCCGGATGGCTTCGAGACGCTCGTCGGGGAGCGCGGCGTGCAGCTCTCGGGCGGGCAGAAGCAGCGCATCGCCCTGGCCCGGGCGCTCCTCCGCGAGCCGGCCGTGCTGGTGCTCGACGATCCGATGAGCGCCGTGGACGCGCGCACGGAGGCGACGATCCTCCGGGCGCTCGACCGGGCGGGCGAAGGGCGCACGCTGGTGCTCGTGACGCACCGGGTCGCGGCGGCGGCCCGGGCCCAGCAGATCGTGGTGCTCGAGAAGGGCCGGGTCGTCGAGCGGGGCACGCATGCCGAGCTCTGCAAGCACGGGGGCGTCTACGCGGCCCTCGCGGCCCGGCAGAGCCTCGAAGAGGAGCTCTCGACGCTATGAGCGAGCCCCGCCCGAGCCGCCTGGTGGTCGACGCGCTCGCCGAGCGCGTCGTGGAGGACGAGCGTCGCCGCGACCTGGCGCTGCTGAGGCGCCTCGTCCCCTTCATGAAGCCGCAGCGCTGGCTCTTCCTCGGCGCCGTGGTCCTCATGCCGCTCGCGGCCATCGCCGGCCTCTTCCAGCCGCTCCTCGTGAAGGAGGCCGTCGACGGGGCCGTGCTCGAGGGGGAGGGGCTGCCCATCGAGCAGGTCGTGGTGCTCTTCGCCGTGGCCATCGCCGTCGAGTTCGTCACCCGCTTCGGCCAGACCTACCTGATGCAGCTCGCCGGGCAGCGCTCCACGGCCGGCCTCCGCTCGGCGGTCTTCCGCCACATCCAGGAGCTTCGCGTCGGCTACTTCGACCGCACGCCCATCGGGCGGGTCGTCACGCGGGTCACGAACGACATCGACAGCCTGACGGAGCTCTTCGCCTCCGGCGCCGTGACGGCCGTGACCGACCTCGTCACGCTCCTCGGCATCGTCGCCTTCATGCTGGGCATCGACTGGCAGCTCAGCCTCGTCACCTTCACGGCGCTCCCGCCGCTGGCCTTCGCCGTGAACCTCTTCCGGCGCTGGGCCCGCTCCGCCTTCCGGGACATCCGGCTCCGCATCGCCCAGCTCAACGCCTACCTCGCCGAGCAGGTCGCCGGGCTGCGCGTGGTCCAGGCCTACGGGCGCGAGGAGGACTGCGCCGCCGAGTACGAGCGCATCAACGCCGCCTACCGCGACGCGAACTACCGCTCGATCCGCTACGACGCGCTCCTCTACTCGGTCGTCCAGTCGGTCTCCGCGGCCTGCGTCGCGCTCGTGCTCTACTTCGCCGCCGTGCGCGCCGGCTGGCTCGAGGGGAGCGGGGCGTCCGCCGCCTACGTGGGCACGGTGGTCGCGTTCTACGACTACATCCGGCGCTTCTTCATCCCGGTCCGGGACCTGGCGACGAAGTACACCATCATCCAGTCGTCGCTCGCCTCGGCCGAGCGGGTCTTCTCGCTGCTCGACACGGACGAGCCCGACGCGCCGGCCGGCGCGCCCCCGACGTCGCCGCCCGCCGTGCCCGAGGACGTCGCCATCGCCTTCCGGGGCGTGACCTTCGCCTACCGGGAGGGGCACCCGGTGCTCCACGACGTGAGCTTCGACGTGAAGCGCGGGGAGCAGGTGGCCGTGGTCGGCGCCACGGGCTCGGGGAAGACGACGCTCACCTCGCTGCTCCTCCGCCTCTACGAGCTCGGCGAGGAGGGGCACGTGCTGGTCGAGGGGGAGGACGTGCGCGCGCGGGATCGGCATACGCTCCGGCGGCTCTTCGCCGTCGTGCCCCAGGACGTCTTCCTCTTCGCCGGGACGCTCCGGGAGAACCTCGCGGTGGGCGATCCCGCGCCGGACGACGCGCGCATCCGGGCGGCGCTCGCGCGGGTGGGCGCCGAGGGGCTCGTGGAGGCCCGAGGCGGGCTCGACGGCCGCGTGGAGGAGCGCGGGCAGAACTTCAGCGCCGGGGAGCGGCAGCTCCTGGCCTTCGCGCGGGCGCTCTACCGGGAGGCGGACCTCCTGATCCTCGACGAGGCCACGGCGAACGTGGACAGCGAGACCGAGCACGCGCTCCAGAAGGCCGCGGAGGAGGTGATGCGGGGGCGGACGTCCATCGTGATCGCCCACCGGCTCTCGACCATCGAGCGGGCCGACCGGATCCTGGTGATGCACCGGGGGCGCCTCGTGGAGGAGGGCACGCATGCCGAGCTCCTCGCCGAGGACGGGATCTACGCGCGCCTCCACCGGCTCCAGAAGGCCGGGGGCGCCGCCGCCTGAGCTCCCGCCCACGCCGCCGCCGCTCCTCCCGGCTTCGGATCTGGATGGTATCTCATGCGGTCCGCAGGACACTTTCCGGAGCGCCTTGCATACACGGGGGATTCCGTGTGTCCCTCGCGAGGGACGCACCATGCTGACTGGAAGAATCTCGACACGGCTTCGGCGCGCGAGGCTCCCTCAGCGCGTCCGAAGGCCCGCCCGCTGTTTCGGCCAGGTTTCGAGCGCGCAGACGCCGACCCACGCGGCGTGAGCTTGCGCTCAGTCAGTCGATCGACTCACACGGAAACCCGCGTGCCGACTCGGAAAACCCGGCGCAAGGGCGGCGTGTCGGTGTAGACTTCCATCGGACGCGCGATGGCGCGGGTCCTCTCCGGGGGGCGGCCGCGGGCCGTCGCTCGGCGGCGGGCACACCGGCGCTCACCCGAGGGACGGAACGGGGGGACCGGCGGCTCGGCGGCATCGAAGCCGGAGCGTTCGAGAGGGTCGTGGCGGAACAGGCGCCAGTCGTCTACGGGAAGTATCAGCTGCTCGAGCTCCTCGCTCGAGGCGGCATGGCCGAGGTGTTCAAGGCCAAGGCCCACGGCGTCGAGGGCTTCGAGAAGATCCTCGTCATCAAGCGCATCCTCGCCGAGCTCGGAGAGAACCCGCAGTTCGTCGAGATGTTCATCAACGAGGCGAAGATCGCCGTCACGCTCTCGCACGCGAACATCGTGCAGGTCTTCGACCTGGGCAAGGCGGACGAGACCTACTTCATCGCGATGGAGTACGTGGCCGGCGCGGACCTGGCGACGGTCCTTCGCCGCGCCCGAAAGTACGGCAAGGCGCTGCCGACGGAGCTCGCCGTCTACGTCGTCAGCGAGGTCGCCAAGGGCCTCGACTACGCGCACCGCCGCCGCGACGCGGACATGCAGCCGATGCACATCGTGCACCGGGACGTCTCGCCCCAGAACGTGCTCCTCAGCTACGAGGGCGAGGTCAAGCTCACGGACTTCGGCATCGCCAAGGCGCGCACGACGGTGCCGGAGGGCACGGAGCACGGGGTCCTCAAGGGCAAGTACGCCTACATGGCCCCCGAGCAGGCCCGGGGCGGCGAGGTCGACGCGCGCACGGATCTGTTCGCGCTCGGCGTCGTGCTCTACGAGAGCCTCGCCGGGGTGAACCCCTTCCTCCAGAGCTCCACCTACGACACGCTCAAGCGCGTCCGCGAGGGCACGGCCGAGCCGATCCGCTCCGTCGCCGAGGAGGTCCCCGAGGAGCTTGCCGCCATCGTCCACCGGGCCATGAGCCCGAGCCCGGCCGATCGCCACGAGAACGCGGGCCGCTTCTACGAGGACCTCATCCAGTTCCTCTACTCGAGCGGGCGCCGCGTCGGCGCGCACGACCTCTCGAACTACCTCGACCAGCTCCGCGCGGCCGCCAAGGCGCCGGGGCCGAAGTCGGAGACGGACGCCGGGCTCCGGGCCGCCTTCGAGATCAGCACGAGCTCCGGCCGCCCCGATCCGCAGGAGGTCACGCCCGCGGAGGTCCCCTCCGCCCGCTCCGGCGCCGGGCGCGTCACCACCGGGAGCGGCCGTCGCCGCACCGGCACCGGGGTGGGCCCGCCCGTGGAGCGCCGCGACGTCACGGCCCTCGTGCTCTCGGGCGGGGACGCGGACGAGCTCGCGGGGCACATCGAGCGCGCCGCCGGCGAGGTCGTCGCCCGCGAGCAGGACCGCGTCGTCGGGCTCTTCGGCCGCAAGGATCCGGACGGCCGGGACACGGAGCGCGCCGTGCGCGTGGCCCTCCTCGCCGTCCGCGGCAGCGCCGGCTCGCGCGATCGCATCGTCTCCGCCGCGCTCCACGCCGGGCGGATCCTCGTCTCCGCCGAAGGGGAGCTCGAGGAGGACGAGGGCCACGAGCGCCTGCTGCGCGTCGTCCGGGCGCTCGCGGATCGCGCCGAGGCCGGGCAGGTGCTGAGCACGGCGAACGCGCAGCGCGTCGCGCGGCGCTTCTTCGACCTGCGCGCGTCGGGTGAGGCCCCGGAGGACGCCGGCGAGGCCTACGAGGTGCTCGGCGAGCGGAACCTCACCGACTCGCTCGGTCGCTTCGTCGGTCGCCGCGAGGAGCTCCGGCGCGTCGGCGAGGTGCTGGCCATCGCGAACAAGGGGCGCCAGTGCCTGCTCTCCCTCGTCGGCGAGGCGGGCAGCGGCAAGAGCCGGCTCCTCAGCGAGACCATGCGCCGGCTCCGCCTCGGCGGGCACGACGTCGGCATGCACGTCTGCCGGGTGCCGCCGGCCTCGAAGGACGTGCCGCTCGCGACGGCGCAGGAGATGCTCCGCGTGCTCCTCGGCATCGAGGAGTTCGACGAGGAAGAGGAGATCGTCGAGAAGATCGGTCGGCTCCGCGAGCTCGGCATGTCCAAGCCGGAGCTCGAGGCCGTGACCCTCGCGCTGGGCCTGAGCGTCGAGGACGACGAGCACGGGGGCCGGCGCCCGCTCCGGGCCGCCATCGCGCGCATCGCCCTGAAGCTCTCCGAGGACCGGCTCTCGGTCTTCGCCTTCGACGACTTCGACGGCGTCGACGAGGAGAGCCTGGAGCTCCTCGACGCGCTCGTGCGCCGGCCCGCCCCGAGCCGCATCGTCATCCTCGTCGCGCACCGCCCGGACGGGCGCATCGACTGGAGCGACGTGCCCAACTACCACGAGGTGCGGCTCGGGCCGCTCTCGGACGAGGACGTCGCGCGGCTCACGGGGGCCCGCCTCGGGGCCGAAGAGGTGCCGATGGAGCTGCTGCGGGAGGTCCGCGCGAAGAGCGCCGGCAACCCGCTCTACGTCGAGGAGTACCTCCTCGCGCTGCAGGACGCGGACGCCATCGACCTGAAGGACGGCCGCCTGGTCTACGCGCCCGACACGGCCGTGGACATCCCGCGCTCGCTCCGGGGCATCGTCGCGGCGCGCCTGAGCCGGCTCGCGTCGAGCCACAAGCAGGTGCTCCAGGTCGCCGCGGTGATCGGCGGCCGCTTCCACGACGCGATGGTGGCGCGGGTGATCGAGGCGCCCGTGGAGGAGGCCAGCGAGGCGCTCGAGGCGCTCGTCGGGCGGGGGCTCCTCGCGCGGACCGGCGCCCGCGAGTACGGCTTCGCGCACGGGCTGATCGCCGACGTGGTGACGGGCACGGTGCCCTTCGAGGCGAAGAAGGAGCTCCACCGGGCCATCGGCGAGGCCTTCGAGGCGGTCTACCCGGACCACCTGGACGAGCTCGCCGAGCGCCTCGCCCACCACTACCGCGAGGGCGGCCGGCGCGAGCGGGCCATCGACTTCCTGGTGCGGGCGGCGGATCGGCTCGAGTCCGAGCAGTCCCTCGGCGGCGCCATCGGCTACCTCCGCCGGGCCCTCGAGATGCTGCTCCAGGGCGCGCAGCCCGACCGAGACCGGCTCCTCGGGCTCTACCGGCGCGTCGTGCAGCTCTGCTTCCGGGCGCGCGAGCTCGAGCAGGGCCTCGAGGTCGTCGAGCATGCGCTCGAGATGGCCGAGGGGCTGGGGCGCGACGAGCACGTCGCCCGCTTCTCCCTCTACAAGGGCCAGCTCTGCGCCTTCATGAACCGCTTCAGCGAGGCGCAGCAGTGGTTCGAGCGCGCGCGGCAGGTCGCCCGGAGCGTGGGGAACCCCGACCTCCTGCGCCTGGTGACGGCGGCGCATGCCGAGGCGCATACGCGGAACGGCGAGTACGGGCGGGCCATCGGGCTGCTCCGCGAGGCGCTCGAGCTGGCGCGACAGGCCAACGACGTGCAGGCCCAGATCCGCTGCCTGATCCCGCTCGCGCACTCGTACGGGGGGAGCGGGGATCGGGACGCGGCGCTGGCCGCCCTCGAGGAGGCGCGGGAGCTCGCCGGGGACACGCCGGATCGCATCATCGAGGTGGAGCTGCTCAAGACCGAGGCGCTCGTGCGCTACTACGTCGGCGACCTCCAGATCGGGCTCGAGGCGGCGCACCGCGGCATGGAGCTCGGCAAGGAGTACGGCTTCGCCTACGAGGCGGCGGTGAACGCGCACAACCTCGGCGAGTTCCACCTGCGGCTCGGCGACTACAAGCGCGCCTTCGCCATGCTCCGCTACAGCTACGACGTGGCGCGGGACCACGGCTTCGTGAAGCTCCAGTACGGGAACATGCGCGTGCTCGGCTTCATCGACGCGGTGAAGCTCGGCTCCGAGGAGGGCCGAGCGAAGATCATCGAGGCGTGGAACTACGCGCGCGAGCACGGCTACGTCTGGGACCTGGTCCAGGCGCGCTACATGCTGGCGATCGTCGACCACGCGCAGGGCCACCACGAGGACGGCCGCACGGGCCTCCGCGAGGTCCTCCAGCTCGCCGGCGAGTACGGCATGCAGCACTACGAGCGCGCCGCCGAGGAGGCGCTCGCCGCGATCGAAGCAGGCCTGCCGGTCCCGATGCCGTCCTGACCGTTCGGGTCAGCCGTGCCCCGCCCCTGCTCGTGCCCGCGGAACGCGAGGGCCCGAGGGGCACCTCCGTCGGCCCCGTTCGCGCCCGCGTCGACCCCATTCGCGCAGCACGAGTCGGCCGCTCGACCTCCGTGGCGACCCGTGCCCGTGCACGGTCGGACCGAACGCGCAGCACGAGTCAGCCGCTCGACCTCCGTGGCGGCCCGCCCGTGCCCGGTCGGGCCCATGCCCATTCGCCGGAGGGTCGAGAGCCCGCTTCGTGAAGCGTCCTCGCGACGCGAGCGCACTTCGCCATGTGTCGGCACCGCTCTTGCTTTGCGGGGCGCATCATGCTGCGCATCCCTCCTGCCCTCCGCTCCACCGAGACGCGCGTGTCCGAGCCCCGTGCCAGGCTGGCCCACCGGGTTGCTCGCGGACTCCTCCTCGCGCTCCTCGTCACCGGTTGCGGCCGACACCTCCCGAGGCCATCGACGATCGCCCGAAACGTGTCCGCGCGGCGCGCGCGTCAGCGGCACGCGCGCCAGCTCGCCGAAGCCGAGCGTCGCGCGCGCATCGGCTACGAGTGCCGTGACGACGACGATCGGCGCATTCACATCGCCACCGCGACCGCGGCAGCCGCCTACGAGCTCTGCGCGGCCGCGGGATTCGAGGGGTGCCGTTGCGCGCCCGCCGGCTGAGCGGCCCCCACGCGAGCGCATCCGGGAAGCCACGGTTAGGCTCCCCCGTAGGAGGAAGGGACATGGCCCGCACCATCGCGACGATCGCCGCGCTCTCTGCGCTCTGCTTCTCGACCGGATGCATGACGCTCCTCGGCGCGGCCGTGGGCGGCGCCGTCAACGGCCGCGAGGGAGCCTCCCGCGGGGCCCGGGCCGGGGCGCATGCCGACGCCGCCATCCTGCGCGGCGTCGCCCGCTCCAGCCGCGAGGCGCGCCGGTCCAGCTCACCGAGCCGCCGCGCCCGCCGTCGCGCGCGGCATCGCAACCGCCAGCGCTACGCCTGCACGGACGCCACGGGGCTCCAGTACGGGGTGCGCGCCAAGAACGCCGTCGGCGCCCAGCTCGCCTGCGAGGACGCCGGCTACACGCAGTGCGTCTGCACGCCCTACTGACGACCCGAAGGCCGGCCCGCTCGCGTCAGGGCGATCGCGTCAGGGCGACCCCGGCGGGAGTCCCGCGTGGCGGCGGCCGGGGGACCGTCGCTACGCGCGTCGCTCGCGCCGCCGCGCCCGCTCGAAGTCGCGGTCCCAGAGCCGCACGCGCCGGAGCAGGAGGTCCAGCAGGAAGAGCCCGAGCGCCAGGTAGAGCAGCGTCGGCCAGAGCTCCTCGTGCGCGCGGATGGTCTCGCCCTCCGGGTCGAAGAGCGCGCCCACGTCGGGCTCCACGCGCCCGCCGGTCACGCTCGCGGCCCGCGTCAGGAGCGCCTCGTCGGGCTCGAGCGTCCCGTACTCGGCGGGGTAGGGGTGTGCGAGCTGCGTCGCGCTCTCGGCCACGAGCCGCTCGTCGCGCCGGTGCTCGGCCGTGAGCACGAAGGAGCCGAAGGCGTCCAGCGGGAAGCGCGCCTCGTAGCGCCCGGGCGCCGACTGCCGGAGCGGCATCTCGCGCGTCCGCCGGAGCTGCGGATCGTCCTCGCCCTCCCGCGCGCGCCGCGCCCCCATGGGCCCCTCCACCCGCAGGGTCGAGTCGAGCCCGTTCATGAAGGCGTCGTCCCCGCCGATGGCGTCGACGACCACGTGCACCTCGTCGCCCTCGCGCGTCGCGACCATGTCGAGGCGCTGCCGGCGCCGCTGGCGCATGTGCTCGCGCACGAGCTGCGCCCAGAAGCGGCTGAAGCCCCGCCAGCGGACCCACTCGACGGCCCAGCGGTTCTTCACGTCGCTCGTCCACGCCATCGACCAGCCGAGCCCCACCCGCCAGCGCGCCAGGATCGGCTCGCCGAGGTCGCTCTCGAGGATGACCTGCGCCGGCGTGGGCTTGGGCCGCGTCGCCACGTAGCCGTGCAGGTAGGGCGCCCCCTCGATGCCCGTGCCGCGGAGGAAGTCCGCCCGCTGCACGACCATCGGCTGGAAGTACTCCTCCACCGCCGAGGAGCGCGCCACCGTCGTCGTCTCGCGCATGAAGATGCGCGGGATGTTGTGCGGGTCGTTCGTCAGGTAGCTCCGGCCGCCCCCGAGGTTGGCGATGCTCTGGAGGAGCGCCCGGTTCACGTCCGCGCCGAGGCCGATGGTCGACACGGTCATGCCCTCGGCCCGCATCACCTGCGTGAGCTCCGTGATGCCGCGCTCGGGCGCCTGCCCGTCCGTGAGCAGGATGACGTGCTTCACCCGCGCCCGCGTCACGGCGAGGTCCTGGTAGGCCATGTCGAGCGCCGGGAAGATGGCCGTGCCCCCCCGGGCCGTCAGCCGCGAGATGTCGCGGAGGATCCGCAGCCGGTTGCTCGCGCTCTGCATGCGCACGACCCGCTCGGGCCGGCTGTCGAAGCCGATCACCGAGATGTAGTCGTCGCCGCTGAGGAGCTCCGCCGTGGCCTTCGCGGCCTCCTTCGCGAGCTCGATCTTCTGGCCGTTCATCGAGCCCGAGCGGTCGATCACCAGCGCCAGCGCGAGCGAGGGCTGGTCCCGGCGCCGCTCCGAGTCCATGCGCACGGGGAGCAGGCGCTCCATGCGCGTCCCCTGCCAGCCGCCGAGGCCGTAGCCGCGCTCGCCGCCGGCGAAGAGGAAGCCGCCGCCGAGGTCGCGCACGTAGCGCTCGATGGCGTCCATCTGGCCGAGGCTCACCTGGTCGGCGGAGACGTCGCTGAGGATGAAGAAGTCGTAGCGCTCGAGCTCGCGCACGCTCGTCGGGATGGCGCGCGGGCTCCGCACGTCGACGTCGTACTCGCCGGCCGTGAGCGCGCGCGCCAGGTAGCTCGCGCGGCCCCGGGCGCCCTCCACGTAGAGCACCGTGGGCTTGCCGGGCACGACGACGGAGGTCTCGTACTCGTTGTTCGCGGCGAAGCGGTCGAGGGGCGAGGCGCTCTCGCCGGCCGCGACGGCGTCCTCGCCCCCGTCCTCGCCACCGCCTTCCTCGCCCCCGTCGCCGGCCTCGCCCTCGGGCTCGAGCGTCAGCCGATAGGTCACCGGCCCGGCCACGCGCACCACCGAGCGGAACTCGACCTCCGTCTCGCCGGGCTCGAGCTCCACGTCGCGCACCGAGTCGAGCCCGTTCAGCGTCTCGCCCATGTAGAGCCGCAGCCGCGCCGCCGCGGGCACCGAAGCGAAGAGCCGCGCGCGCACCGGGAAGGGCTCGCCGACCTTGATGCGCTCGGGCAGGACCAGCTCCCGCACGGCGATCTCCGCCGGCGCCCCGTGCCGGTCCGGCCGCACGTGGATGCGCACGCCGAAGCCCTCGGCGCGGCTCGCCTCCGCGAGGAGATCCCCCTCGGTCTGCCCGCCGTCGCTGATCAGCACGACGCGGCGGAGGTGCCCGGGCGGGAAGAGGCCGTAGGTGAGCTGGAGCGCGGCCTGGAGGTTCGAGCCCCGGCCGGCGTCGGCGGGCTCGGCGTGGCGCTCGAGGGCGGGCACCTCCTCGAGGTCCCGGGGGAGGGCCACGGCGCGGGCGCCCCGCGCGAAGGTCACGAGCTGGACGTCGTTCTCGCCGCGCGCGTCCCAGGCCTCCTGCACTGCCTCGCGTGCGTCCGCGAGCGCCTCGTCGGTCACCGAGTCGCTCACGTCGACCAGGAAGACCGTGCTGATCCGCGTCGCGTCCGTCGTCCGGGCCAGCCGCGCCACGGCCAGCGCCAGCGTCGCCGCCAGCGCCGTGCGGAGGAGCACGCCGAGCCACTTCTGGAGCGGCGGGAGATCCGCCAGCGAGCGCGAGGCGGCGAAGACGAAGAAGGGCGCGACGGCGAAGACCACGATCCACCGGGGCTGCAGCAGCTCGTAGCGCTGCCCCTCCGCCGTCGCCTCGAAGCCCTGGCCGAGCGTGCTCCAGAGGAGCCAGCCGAGCGCGCCCGAGGCGAGCAGCGTGATGCCCAGAGCCGGGAGGTGCTTCCGCATCAGACCGTCACCCGGCGGTGGTAGCTGATCCACTCGACGGCGAGGATCGCCAGGACGAGGAGCACCAGGTAGAGCCAGATCTCGCGCCGCACACCGACCTCTCCACGCGTCGGCGCCCCGGCGTCGATCTCCCCGACCGTCAGTGATTCGGCCGGGGCGATGCGGCTCTCCTCGCCCGGCCCGAGGTTGGCGGCGAAGGTCTCCTCGCCCTCGGGCGTGCGCACCGTGTAGAAGCCCGCGTGGCGCCCCGCGTAGACGGCGCGCCCCTCCACGACGGGCACCTCGCGCGCCTCCCCGGTCGGGTCGACGATGGTCACCTGCTCGAGCCCCGCCGGCACGGGCACGCGCCAGGTCTCGCCGGTCTCGAAGCTCGACACGAAGCCCGCGTCTTCCTGCACGAACCAGTCGATGGAGTTGAGCAGCAGCAGCGGCCAGGCGACGCGGAGCGGCAGGTCGCTCTCGCGGAGATCGAAGGTCATGGCCACGAAGGGGTGCCCCTCCTGGCGGCCCGTGACGATCAGCGGGCCCCGGTCGTCCCAGGCGACGGCGCGCTGCCCGTCGGCGAGCCGCACCTCGAGGGCCCGGGCGACGTTCACGTCCCGGAGCGCCGTGAACTGCACCAGCGGGTGGCGCCGGTTCACGTGATCGAAGAAGGGGCGCTCGATCTCGCCGGTCACCTCGATCGGCCCGGCCCGGTCGTCGGCGTCCACGTCCGGGTAGAGGTAGAGGGCGGCCGTCGCGGGGGGCGTCGGGGGCACGAAGCCGTCGAAGACCGTGACGTCGTGCTCGCCCTCGCAGGGGTAGGCGTCGGGCGTGACCTCGTCGACGTCGAGGTACTCGTCGAGGAGCAGCGCCGCCTGCAGGTAGAGGTTGCCGGCGCTCACCACGCAGACGCGCGCGCGGCGCCGCTGCGGCAGGCGCGCGTAGGCCCGGTCGTCGGCCTCGAGCGGGTCCGTGGTCCCGTCGGCGCGGCGGAGGCGCGCCTCGAGGGTCTGGTCGACGCCGCTCACGTTCCGGAAGAAGCGGCGGAGGCGCTCGCCCGCGTGCACCGTCAGGCGCTGCACGTCCACCGTGTCGCCGTCGCCGAGGAGCTCGAGCTCGACCTGCTCGTCCTCCTCGCCCGGGTTGTAGAGCTCGACGAGGACCTCGCTCTGGCTCTTGTCGAGCGGGTAGCGGCGCACGCTGAAGGCCCCGACGCCGACGTTGTCGCCCCGGCGGCCGACCTTCATCCAGGAGAGGCGCATGCCCGCGCGGCGGAGCTCGCCGGCGAAGGCGTCCGCGTTGAAGCGATCGCTCGTGAGGTTCCCGTCGCTGACGAGCACGACCTCGGGCTGCGGCTGGCCCCGGAGCACGTCGAGGGCGAGGTGGAGCCCCGCCCGGAGGTTGGCGGCGACGTCGGTGGGCTCGAGCTTCTCGAGGGCGTCCCGGAGCACGCGCGGCTCGCCGCTGAGCGGGCTGAGCGGCGTCGCCGAGGCGTCGAGCTGCGCGATGAGCATGCGATCGGCCGGGCCGAGCTCCTCGACGAGCCGCTCGACCTGCTGGCGGCCGCGCTCGAAGCGGCTCGGCTGCACATCCGTCGCCTGCATGGACGCGCTCGCGTCCACGAGCACCACCAGTGAGCGCCCCTCGTCGAGCGCCCCCTCGGGCCGCGGGTCGCCGAGGGCGAAGGCCAGCAGCGCCACGACGGCGAGCGCCACGAGGAACGAGAGCCAGCGCTTGAGCTGCGAGAAGAGCCGCGTCGTCTGCTTCTCCGCGAGCACCGTCTCCCAGAGCTTCACGAAGGGCACCTCGACCCGCCGCCGCCGGAGCTTCAGCAGGTAGAGGACGAAGACCAGCCCGCCGGCGACGCCGAGCACGGTCAGCACCTGCGTCAGCGTCAGGCCCGTGAAGGCGATGGCGTACGTAGGCGCGGCGCCGCTCACCGCACCAGCCCCCCGCTCCGGAGCACGCTGAGGATGGCCTCGTCGAAGGGCACGTCCGTGCGGAGCGCGTGGTAGGCGACCTGCTTCTGCCCGCAGAAGTCGGCGATCTCCTTGCGGTAGGCCTCGTGGGCGGCCTTGTACTTCGCGAGGATGCGCGGCGTGATCGTCACGTCCCGCGCCTCGCCCGTCTCGTGGTCCACGAGGCGCACGTCGCCGTGGAGCGGCGGCTCGACCTCGATCGGGTCGAAGAGGTGGATCACGTAGGGCTCGAACTTCGCGTAGCGGAGCTGGTTGATGCCGTCCTCGAAGCCCGCCGGGTCGTAGAGGTCGCTGATCAGGATGGCGATGCCGCGGCGCTTGTTCTGGGCGGCGAAGGTCTTCAGCGCGTCCTGGAGGCCGGTCTCGCCGTCGGGCTGGAGCGGGCGGAGGAACTCGAAGAGCTTGAAGATGCGGTTCTTGCCGCGGGTCGGCGCGAGGCGCTCCTCCATGCGGTCGGTGAAGCTCAGGATGGAGACGCGGTCGAGGTTGGCGAGGGCGACGTAGCCGAGGGCGGCGGCGAGCTTCTTGCCGTAGTCGATCTTGCGCGGGCTCCCCATGCCCATGGAGCGCGAGGTGTCGAGGAGGACGTAGACGCTGAGGTCCTCCTCCTCCTCGAAGAGGCGCACGAGCAGGCGCCCCGTGCGCTGGTAGACGTTCCAGTCGAGGTAGCGGAAGTCGTCGCCCGGGACGTAGTCGCGGTGGTCGGCGAACTCGATGCCGGCGCCGGTCTTCTTCGAGCGGCGCTCGGCGCGCATGCGCCCCGCGTAGACCCGGCGGGCCACGATGGCGAGGTACTCGAGGCGGCGCTGGAACTCCTCGTCGAAGAGGTCCTCGTCGCCGCCCCGCTTCGCCTTCGCGGGGCCGCTGTCCTTCTTGCCGCGGAGCCAGTCGAGCAAGGCGGGGGTGCTTCCGTCGTCGGAGAGAGCCGGCGGGCGCTCAGCCCGCGCTCTCCTTCGTTGTGGCGAGGATCTCCTCGATGACGGCGTCGGTCTGGACGCCCTCGGCCTCGCCCTCGAAGTTGAGGATGACGCGATGCCGGAGCGCGGGGAGGGCGGCCCAGCGGACGTCGTCGACGCTCACGGCGAAGCGCCCCTCGAAGAGCGCGTGGATCTTCGCGGCGAGGAGCATGGCCTGGGCGCCGCGCGGGCTGCCGCCGAAGCGCACGAAGCGCTGCACCTTCTCGGGCGCGCCCTTGCGATCCGGGTGCGTCGCCTCGAGCACGCGGATGGCGTAGTCCTGCACGTGGCGGGCGACGGCGACGTCGCGGACCACCTTGCGCATGCGGAGGATCGCGGCGGCGTCGAGGACGGGCGTGACCTCGGGCGTCTCGCTGCCGGTCGTGCGGTCGAGGATGGCGTGCAGGTCGTCGCGGGAGGGGAAGGCGACCGTCAGCTTGAAGAGGAAGCGGTCGAGCTGGGCCTCCGGGAGCGGGTAGGTACCCTCCATCTCGAGCGGGTTCTGCGTGGCGAGCACGAAGTAGGGCTCGTCGAGGACGTAGGTCTTGTTCGAGACCGTGACCGTGTGCTCCTGCATGACCTCGAGCATGGCGCTCTGGGTCTTCGGCGTGGCGCGGTTGATCTCGTCGGCGAGGACGATGTTCGCGAAGACCGGGCCCTTTCGGAACTCGAGGCGCGTCGAGCCGTCCTGGCCCTCGGTCAGCACGGTGGTGCCGAGGATGTCGGCGGGCATGAGGTCGGGCGTGAACTGGATACGCGCGAAGTCGAGCTGGAGCGCGTTGGCCAGCGTGCGCACGAGCATGGTCTTGCCGAGCCCCGGGACGCCCTCGAGGAGCGCCTGGCCGCCGGCGAGCAGGCAGGTGAGGACGCCGTCGACGATGTCGTCCTGGCCGACGATCATCTTGCCGACCTCGTCCTTCACGCGGGCGATGTCCGCGCCGAAGCGCTCGACGACCTCGTTGGGGGTGCTCTCGCTCATTCGCTCTCCTGGGCGCCGCCTTCGGGCGCGTCGCCGCCGCCAGCCGGCGCACCGTCCCGGGGACGGATGAGCTGGAAGTAGCGGCGGACGTAGAAGCGGTAGCCGGGCGGGACCTCGTCGCGTTCGAGGACCTCCTCGGCGTGATCCGAGTAGTCGGTGTAGACGTCGCGGTAACCGCGGCCGACGAAGCCGCGGTCGGCGGCGCCGAGGATCACCTCCGAGCGGGAGGGGCCCTCGTCGGCCTGCTCCCCCTCGACGCGGGTGTTGCGGGTGCGGCTGTCGAGGTCGGTGGCCTCGCCGGTCATGTTCGGGTCGTGGCCCGTGCCGGCCTGGCTGCCGCCCTGGCCCATGCCCTGACCCTGGCCGCCCTGCTGCTGGCCGCCCATGCCGGGCATCTCGAGGACGGCGTCGCCGCCCTGGCCGCCGGGCTGGAGCTCGAGGACCTGCTGGCCGCCCTGACCTTGGCCCTGACCCTGACCGCCGCCGGCCTGGCCTCCCTGGCCGCCCTGACCCTGACCCTGCTGGCCCTGACCTTGGCCTTGGCCCTGCTGGCCCTGACCCTGGCCCTGCTGGCCCTGACCCTGGCCCTGCTGACCCTGACCCTGGCCCTGCTGGCCCTGACCCTGGCCCTGCTGACCTTGGCCCTGGCCTTGCTGGCCCTGACCCTGCTGACCCTGCTGACCCTGCTGGCCCTGCCCCTGACCTTGCTGGCCGGGCATGCGTAGCCGGGCGCCCTGGCCGCCGGCCTGGAGCACGAAGCGCCTCAGGCGACCCTGGCGCCCCTGGCCGTTCTGGCCCTGACCGTTCTGCCCCTGGCCGCCTTGCTGCTGTTGTTGCTGCTGGCGCCGGATCATCTCGCGGAGCTGGCGCATCTGCCGCTCGAGCTGGCGGCGCTGCTCCTCGCTCATCTGCTCGCGCGCCATCCGGTTCAGCTCCTCGGCCATGCGGCGGAGCTGCTCGGAGGCCTGCTGCCGATCCTGCGCGTTCCGGTTCAGGTTCTCGGCGGCCTCCTGCATCTCCCGGCGGAGCCGGTCGAGCTGGCGGCGCTGCTCCTCGAGCTGCTGCTGCTCCCGCTGGAGCCGCTCGAGCTGGCGCTCCCGGCGCTGCAGCAGCCGCCGCTCCTGGGGCGTGTCCGGCTGCTCCTCGCGCTGCTGCCGGAGTAGCCGCTCGAGGCGCTCGCGCTCCTGCTGGAGCTCCTCGCGGCGGCGCTCGTCCCGATCCCGCGACGCCCGGTCGAGCGCCTCGCGCAGCCGGTCGAGCTCGCGCCGGCTCGGCGCCTCGGTCTCGAGCCGGGTGGCCAGCTCGCGCACCGCGTCGGCGGCCTCGGAGGCGTTGGCGTCCCGGAGCGCCTCGGAGGCGGCCTCGGCGAGCGAGGCCCGGTCGAGCTCGCGGCCCACGTCGCGCAGCGACTCCTGCATGGCCTGGGCGTCCATCGGGCGCCCCTCGGCGAGCTGCTGCTCGAGCGCCTGGATGCGCCGGAGCGCCTCCGCGCGGTCGAGGCGGCGGTCCGCGATGTCCTCGAGGATCTGGTTCAGCTGGCGCGCGGCCGTGCGCACGTCCTCGCTCGTCTCCCGGTCGCGGAGCACCGGGTCGAGGCTGCTGTCGAAGGCGTCGAGCGCGTCCGAGTCGAGGAGCATGGGCGCGAGCTGCGGGGGCAGGGCCACCGCCTGCCGCTCGGGGACCTCGAGCTGCGCGAGGCCGAAGACGCCCAGCCCCAGGGCCGCGGCCGCCAGGAGATCGCGCGGCGCCCGGAGCGGCATCGCGCGCTTGGCCTCGATGTCCTTCGCTCTCGCCTCGGCGTCGGCGATGGCCGCGTCCATGAAGGGCGTGCGCTCCTCGGCCTCGGCGAACTCCTGCGCGTTGGCGAGGCGCGAGCGGAGGCCGTGGCTGCGATCGACGAGCTGGGCCGGGAGCAGACGGGAGACGGGCCGGAGGGCCCCGAGGAGCACGCCGAGGACGGGGAGGGCGGCGGCGACCCAGAACCAGCGGGTGCCCTCCGGCTCGGCCAGCGCGCCCGTCTTCACCAGCGTGAGGACGATGGCCGCGAGCCCCAGGCCGGCGACGAGGAGCACCGAGCCGGCGTCCAGCGCGCGCTGCAGGCGCACCCGGCGCCGGACGGTGGCGAGGGCGCGGCGGACGTTGGAGGGAAGGGCCATCTGGAAGTGTGGGACGCGGCGGGCGGCGAGAAGTTTCCGGGTGAGGGCTTTTCGGGGGGCCGGGGCGCGTCGGGAGCGTGCGAGGGAGGAACCTGGGGCCGGGCGCGGAGGTGGCCAGGGCCGGCGGCTCCTCGATGTGTCTCTCAGTGTACGACGGAAGCGGCGAGACTTCCTTGGGCGGGAGCGACCACGCGGGGCGACCGCCGACGCAGAGCCAACGCGGCGCCGGGGGTCGAGCTTCCACCCGCGGCCGGCTCATGGGCCATGAAGGGCGACATCGGCTGATGCGAGCCCTTCGGTCGGTCAGAAGCGGCCGCTCGGAGCCGGGGGCGGTCCGCTCCTCGGTGTGAACGGCGCCGCAAGCGATCGCTGGCTCCTGGGCGCCGGCTCATGCGAAGGCCGGCGTGGCGGCGCGGGCGGCGCGGAGGGGCAGGGCGGCGACCGAGTCCCCGGGCTCGAAGCGCTCGCGCTCGCCGGGAAGCACCACCAGCGCATCCGCCCAGGCGATCGACGCCAGATCGCCGCTGCCCTGGCGCCCGTGGAGGCACGCGACCGGGCCGTCTTCGCCGTCCTCGAGGCGCGCGCGGACGAGCTGGGTGCGGCCGGGGCGGTGGCGGAAGGGATCGCCGAGGCGGACGGGCCGGGGGGCGAGGTGCGGGGCGGGGTCCCCGGCCATGCGGCGGAGGCCCGGCGCGACGAAGACGTGGAAGGTGACGAAGGCGCTGACCGGGTTGCCCGGGAGGCCGACGACGGGCGTGGCGCCGGCGGCGCCGAAGGCGAGGGGCTTGCCGGGCTTGATGGCGATCTTCCAGAAGCCCATCTCGACGCCAGCGCGCTCCATGGCCTCGCGCACCAAATCGTACTCGCCGACGCTCACGCCGCCGGTCGTGACGAGCAGGTCCGCCTCGAGCCCGGCCCGGACGCGCGTGGTGAGGGCGTCGAGGTCGTCCCCGGCGCGCGGGAGCACGAGGGGCTCGGCGCCGACGGATCGGACCAGGGCGGCGAGCATGTAGGCGTTGCTGTTGACGATGCTCCCCGGGCGCGCCGGCTCGCTCAGATCGCGGAGCTCGTCGCCGGTGGAGAGGAGGGCCACCCGGGGCCGGCGGTGGACGTCGAGCTCGCCGATGCCCTGGCTCGCGAGGAGGCCGATGGCGCCCGGGCCGATGGGGGCGCCGGCGCCGAGGAGCGGCTCGCCGGCCCGGAGATCGGAGCCCCGCTGGCGTACGTGGTGGGCCGGCTTCGGCGCGAAGCGGAGGGCGACCCGATCGCCGCGGCGCTCCGTGTCCTCCTGCACGACCACGGCGTCGGCGCCCGCGGGCAGGGGGGCGCCGGTGAAGATGCGCATCGCGGCGCCCTCGGGGAGCGGCGCGGGGGGCGGGCCCCCGGCGCGGCTCTCGCCGGCCACGGGGAGCTCGACCGGGGCCTCCTCGCCGGCGTCCTCGAGCTCGGCGGCGCGGACCGCGTAGCCGTCCATCGCGCTGTTGTCGAAGGCGGGGGCGTCCGTCCGCACGGCGAGGTCGGTGGCGAGGTGCCGGCCGGCGGCGTCCAGGAGCCCCACGCGCTCGGCGGGGCGAGGCGTGAAGGCCGGCATCATGGCGTCGAGCGCCTCTCGAATGCTCCGCATCGGGCGGACAGTAGCAGGAGAGAAGCAGGCGGCGGGCCGTCGTGAGCGGGCCGAGAGGCCCGGCTCAGCAGCCGGCGTGGGCGATCTCGGGCTCCTCGCGCGGGTCCGTGGCGTCGGCCGAGAGACCGTCCTGGGCGGCTTCGTCCTGGGTTTCGCCCTGTGCCGTTTCGCCCTGTGCGGCCTCGTCCGGCGCGTCGGCTCCCTCTTCCGGCTCGCCCTCCGCCGCGGCGTCCGAGTCGCCTTCGCCCTCCGCGTCGGCGTCCGCCTCCGCCGCGAGGTCCTCGGAGTCGTCCGCGCTCGCTTCGGCTTCCTCTTCGGCGGCCGGTGCGTTCTCGCGCGCGTCCTCATCTTCGTCCGCGCTCGCCCCGCGCTCGGGGGTCGGCGCCGCGATCACCGCCGCCGCCGGCGCGCTCTCCGCGGCGCTCGCCGTCGCCTCGTTCGCCTGCCGCCGGAAGCGCGCGGGCACCCGATCCTCGTCGGCGTAGATGATGATCTCCTGCCCGACCCGCAGGTCCGAGCGCCGGCTGAAGCGGTTGATGCGCGCGATGCTCCCGATGCTCAGCCCGAAGCGCCGGCCGATGCTCGAGAGCGTGTCCCCCTCGACGACCCGGTAACGGAAGCGCACGCGCCCCTGCCGCGCCTCGTGCTCGTCGAAGAAGCGCTCCGTGCCCACGGTCACGAGCCGCACCTCGCCCTCGCGGAGCACCAGCGCCTGCGAGAGGTCCACGCTCCGCGGCACGAAGAGCTGCAGCATCATCTCGTCCTGCAGCGAAGCGTCCGCGTCCACGTGGTTCCAGCGGCGGATCTCGTCCTCGCGCACCTGGAAGAAGGCCGCGATCTCCGCGAGCGTGTCGCCGCGCGAGGTCTCGTAGAAGACGCGCACGCGGTCCCGATAGGCGAAGCGGCCCTCGGGCACGGCGACCACCGGGGCCTCGTCCCGCTCGTCCTCGCGCGGCTCCACGGCCGGCACGAGCAGCGTGGTCCCGGCGCCGATGGTCTCGCCGTCGAGCATGTCGTTCATGCGCTCGATCTCGCCCGGCGTGGTCCGGAAGCGGCGCGCGACGTCCCGGAGCGACTCGCCGAAGCGGACGACGTAGGCCTGGTGCGCCGGGTCCTGCGGGCGGACGCGGCTCCAGACCCGCGCGAAGTGGTCGGCCTGCCCCGCCGGGATGCGCACGGCCCACCGGCGCGCGCTCGGCGGCACCCGCCCGCGGAGGAGCTCCGGGTTCAGCGCCTCGAGCTCTTCGCGCTCGACCCCCGCCAGCCGCGCCAGCCGGCTCAGGCGCACGCCCCCGGGCACCTCGAAGCTCTCGGTCTCGAGCGGCGTGTCGGGGTCGAGGTCGCCGTAGTCGAAGGCGTCCGCGTTCCGCATGACGACGGCGCAGGCCATGATCTTCGCCACGTAGACCGTGGTCTCGAAGGGCAGGCCCGCCTCGAGGCCGGCGAGGACCCAGTAGTCGTTCGTGTTGTACTTGCGAATGGCCCGGAGCAGGGCGCCGTAGCCCATGTTGTAGGCGGCCAGCGCGAGCTCCCAGCTCCCGAAGCGCCGGTGGAGGTCCCCGAGGAACTCGGCGGCGGCGCGCGTCGACTTGCTCGGGTCCATGCGCTCGTCGAACCAGCGGCTCCGCTCGAGGCCGTACTCGGCGCCCGTCCGCGGCACGAACTGCCACATGCCGGCGGCGCCGCGGCGCGAGCGCACCGTCGGGTCGAAGCCGCTCTCGGCCATGGCCACGCAGCGCAGGTCCTCGGGCAGGCCGCGGGCGACCAGCTCCTCGCGGATCATCCCGCCGTAGCGGCTGGCGCGCTCCATCCAGGCGCGCATGAGCATGCGCCCGCGGCGGTTCTGCTTGAAGTACTCGAGGTACTCGACGACCTGCTCGTGGAAGCGCACCGGGAGGTCCGGGAGGTTCAGGCCTTCGAGCCAGGGGAGGGGGGCGCCGCGGGCGACGCGCTCGTCCGGGGGCACGTCGCTGCCGAGGGCGTCCGGGAGGCCGTAGGTGACGGCCGGGGCCTCCACGAGGGCCTGCTGCCGGCGGAAGAGGCGGAGCTCGTCCAGGCGGAGGGCCTCGAGGCGCGGCGACTCCTCGCCTTCGAGGTAGTGGTCGAGCTCGGCGCCCTCCTCGACGGTCTGCGGGTCGCGCGGCTGGGCGGCGGCGGAGGACGCCCCGGCGAGGGCCGCGAGGGCGAGCACGAAGGCGGTGGGACGCACCGTCGGATCCTACGATCCCGAGCCGGGCGCGCCCAGGAAACGGCCCGCCGGCATGCTTCTCGCTCGACGGGGGAGGCCCCGGCGGGTTAGCAAAGGGGGGTGCACCGCGGGGTACGCGAGTTCATCCGCTGGGTCGAGGCGCATCGCGACGACGCCGAGATCCAGCTGAATCCGCCGGCGACGACGTCCGACATCGCCGCGCTGGAGCAGATGCTCGGCGGGCCCATCCCGGCGGATCTCCGCTTCGTGCTGACGCGCTTCAACGGGGGCGTGCTCCCGGCGGGCGAGCTCCTGCCGGCGGGCATCGAGCCGGGCACGATCGGGCATACGGTGCGGGAGTACGCCGAGGCCGTGGGGGGCGACTTCCTCGACACGGAGCTACTCCTGCCCTTCCACAAGACGCCCGAGGGGAGCCTTCTGGCCTTCGATCGGAGCGCTGGGCCCGTCTCGGACACCTGGCCGGTCGTCGACTACTACCAGGACCTCGACGAGCACCGGCTCATGTACCGGACCTTCGACGGCTGGTGCCGGGTCTGCGTGGCCGAGTGGACGTCGGACGACTTCGGCGCCGACTTCACGCTCGAGACCTATCTGCGGAGCGGGCAGCGGCATGCCGAGGTCGAGCCGGACGTGGCGACGGCGCACGCGACGGTGGCGCACGCGCTCAAGCGCTCGGGGCGGCCCGCCGACTCGCTCGCGGCGTATCTGCAGGCGGCGCGCTGCGTGCCGCCGTTGCCCTGGTGCGACTGGGAGGCCTTGAAGATCGCCGCGATCCTCGACGACGAGGCGAGCGCGCGGGAGGCGGCGACCCGGCTGGCGTCCTACGCGCCGGCGGCCCGCTGGGCCCAGCGGGA
>MDTG01083044.1_pt1 | contig 27655 bp, 21 predicted proteins | sample 811421 | NCBI WGS metagenome assembly MDTG01 (sample SAMN05326645, study PRJNA326480) | marine metagenome | isolation source: seawater | place: Pacific Ocean: South East | collected 2011
CCGGCCCAACGCCGCCGCCGCCCTCGCCGCCACCGCCCAGCCCACCTCCATCACCGCCCGCGCCGCCTGGCCCGCCGCCCACGCCGCCGCCGCCCTCGCCGCCACCCTCGCCGCCGCCTTTCCCGCCGCCGCCCTCGCCTCCGCCCTCGCCGCCCTCGTTCCCTCCCTTGGCGCCGCCGCCACCGATTGATCCGCCCAGGCCGCCCTACCCGCCAAGGCCGCCGAGCCGTCCACCCCCACCGACGCCGCCCTCGCCCCCGCCTTCGCCGCCGCTGAGCCCACCCTCGCCCCCCGTGCCGCCCAGCTCGCCGCCCGGGCCCGAAGAGCCGCCCTCACCCCCCGCGCCCCCGCCCCCGCCATTCACGCCCCCTTCACCGGACATCCCTCCGCCCGCAAGCCCCACGCCGCCCGGGAGTCCTCCGCTCGCGCCGCCACCTTTGGCGCCGCCGCCCACGCCCTGCGCGCCGTACAGCATCACCAACGCCACGCAGTCGGCGGCGCCGAGCTCGCGCCTGTACGTCTCACCAGCAAGCACCGCGCTGGTTCACCACTTCTTGTACCCCGTCAACGACGGCTTCCCTCACGTTGACGTCAACGACCCGCCCGTGCCCATGCAGTGCTGCGACGCGTGCTCTGGCGCGGGCAACCGCGTGCTCTACACGGACGTTGCGCGCACAACGCCCGCAGCGTGCGACGCCTTCTTCTTGCAGTACGCTATCAACGAAGGGTGGGTCTGTCAGTTTTACGGCAATGGGGCCACAGCGGCCGTCTCCAGCGGCGGCACGCCCTCCATCGCGTACCTGCCGCCGTGATGGCTGAGCGCGCGCGAACCACGCGGACGGCTCACGAGGAGCACGCAGGATCTGAAGCCTTCATCGCCATACTGTGCCTGCTGAGCGGCGCGACATGGGTAGTGCTTGTGTTGTATGTGCTCAAACCAGAGTGAGCAAAACCGTGTTTTTTTATTAAGAAAAAGAAACTGTCACTTCACGATGTTGTCCGCGTCAACGACGCGAGCGCGCTCCCCGCACAGCAGCAGCAGCCGCGCGTGCCGCACCTCCAGCCCCTCTCTCTAAGACGAGGCGTCCGACGTGTCCTCGTATTCCTCGTCCAGCTCGTCGTGCATGGCTTGGAACATGCTCATGGCCGTGGCGGCGTGGTGCGCCTTGTTGAAGCGCGTGTACGCGTCCTTGTCGGCCTCGGTTGCCTCCTTCGCCTGCCCCTTCAGCCTGTAGTTCGGGGGCTGCTCCTGCGGCTGGAACTTGCCCTCAAAGAACTTGTACATGATCCAGTGCGCCGAGCCAACGGGGTCCGTCTTGTACTCGGGGAAGGTGCCCCAGAACTCCAGGCAGTGCAGGATGTTGAGGGGCGCCCACTTGTCGTCCGGGTCAGGGTCGCCCCACGACGCGGCGGTGCGGGTGTCCTTGAGCGTGAGGATCTTCCAGCAGTCCTCGGCGTAGCGCTTGGCGTTGCTCTTCCACGTCCGCAGGTCGTGGTCCTCTGGCTGCTTGCCCTTGGACATGTCGGCGAGGTAGGTCTTGATCCAGTGCGCCTCCCAGCCCTCGTAGGTCGTGATCTTGTGCACCTTGAAGAAGAGCTGCTTGAAGAAGGCCTTCTGCTGGTGCTTGTTCAGCGTGTCCCAGTCCACGGGCGCCTGCTCCTGCGGCGCCTGCGACTCCTCCGGCTTGTCGCCGGGCGACTTCTTGGTCCGCTTCTTGGCGCGGTCGGACTTCTTGCCGTAGGTGATGGGCTTGTTGGGCTTGCGCTTCGTCCCGCGAGGGGACGAGGTGCCCGCCGACTCCTCGTCGTCGGCCTTCTCCTCCTCGCCCTGCTCGCCCGGCGATGCGCCCGGGCGACGCTGCTGCTCGGCCTTCACCAACGCGATCAACGCATCGCAGCGCTTGCTCCGGGCGTCATACTCGGTCACCTTGTCCTGTATCTCGTCCCGACGCGCGTGGAGCAGCTCCAGCTTGCGCTCAAGCGCCGCGTCGGTGAGGTTTTCCAGCGGCATGGAGCGAACAGTCCACTGCGATGCGCCCGAGACCAATCAACGAAACTGCAAACTTTTTTTTTGTTGGCAACCCCCCCCCCCGCCCCCAACCAGGGGCTTGGCAGGGTCCTGCCATGAAGATAACCAACCAACCCAGATCGCGACCTAGCGAATGAAAAGTAACAAAAAACACCGCAAAGTCTGCACCCGTACCGTGTTCTACCCTAAAAAAAACAACACGCAGTAGACCGGTGCAGTAAGGGAGGGGGCGGGCAAAGGGGCTGCTCACTCGTCGTCGTCTTCGGAGTCCGTCAGCATGGCCTTGTGCGCCTCCTTGCCCGAGACCATGGTCTCGTCTTGGGTCTTGGGGCGCTTGCCCTTGGGAACCACCTCGTCGGACGACGAGTCCGAGCCCGAGTCGTCGTCGTCCGAGTCGCGGTTGGCGTCCGAGTTCCACTCGTCGTCGTCGTCGTCGTCGTCGTCGTCGTCGGCGTCCTCGTCGGCGTCCGAGCCCATGGCCTCTGGCTCGTCGTCCGACTTGTTCTCGTCCCCCTCGGCCTCGGCCGACGGCTGCTGCGGCGGGTTGGCCGCACGCTTCATCTCGTTGTAGAGCGCGATCGCCACAAGCATTGCCGCGTTGTGCTCGTCGTAGCGCTTGAGCCCCTGGTCATCCTTCGCCAGCACGGGGCCGCCCTTGGGGTAGGTCTTGGGGTCCAGCAGGCGTGCGATGCGCTGCCTGTTGCACAGGCGGAAGCCCCCCTTGGTGCCCTTCTTGAGCGCGAAGATCCTGAGGCACTCATCAAAGGTCGCCTCCTTGGTGTAGGCGTCGGCGTTGCGAACAAAGGCCTCGGCCACCTCCAGCACGAACTTGCCGTAGCGCTTGCCGCGGGAAACCTGGTCCTTGACCCTGCCCTTCTTGCCGTTGCGCGAGCGCACGCGCTTCACGTACTCGTTCTTCACCAGCCTGTTGAAGTCGCCGTCGCCCTTGATGGCGTAGCAGCGCGCAAACTCCGAGTTGGCGTACAGCTCGTTCGGGGGATTGCGCGACGGTTTGGGGATGCCCTGCCCCAGCTTCTTCAAGGACTTGACGGGCGCCTTGGCCGGGGGTGGCTTGCTCTTCGAGGTCGCCGGCGACTGCTTGAGCCGCTTCATCTCCGCCAGCGTCTTCTTGAGCTCGGCGGTATCCTGCTCCTTGAACTCGGTGATCTGCTCCATCTCCTGGTCGTAGCCGTTCAGGCGCTCCACCAGGGCATCGGCCTGCGCCTTCAGCACGCCGTAGCGTTCCTCGGTAGACATACCGTCCAGCGAAGGGTGCTCCAAGTTTACTCCCACAACTTTTGCGGAAGGGGCTGCCAAGCGCTTGGCAGCCGTTCGGGGAAGACCGCAATTGGATACCGGTAGGAGATCTTGCCGCGCGTGCAATTCCACAATTAAATCCAATTGCCCCACGCAATCTTTGCCAAAGCTTCTAGCGCACCCGCGCTACGCTCTGGCAAGCCTGTCACTCTACAATCTCGTCCTGCTCCGCACTAGCGCAACCGCACAGCAGGAGCAGCCGCGCGCTGCGCGGGCTCACTCGCACGACCACCGTGCCGCCAGGGCCGTCCGTCTGCAGGAATCGATGCCTTCGGAGCCCCCCAAAGGCCCACCCCACCAGCAACGACCACGCGAGCTGCCAGCGGCTGAGCTGCGGCGCCCCCGAAGTGCGCTCCACGCTCCCAGGCAGCGCGACGGGCGCGCGCTGCTCCGGTGGCTTGGAGCGGTTCAGGTCTGGCGAGCTAGTCGGGCTCGGAGTCGTCAACGCGCCGCGCGTCGCCGCCACCTGCTCCTGCTGCTGCTTCACATACGCGTCGGCCAGATGCGGGAACGCGGCGTGGCTTGCGCGCATCTGCCGCTCCAGCTGCCGCTCAATGAGGCTGCCGACGCCAGGCACCTTGACGGACACCTTGACGTGCGTGCAAAGGAAGCAGCTGCTCTCCGTCTCCGGTTCGCACCACTGGTGCCCCGAGATGTGCACGTTCAGCACCACCTTGACAAACTCCACCGCAAACGTGGCGCCGTGGTCCTCGTCAAAGCGGTGCTTGAAGAAGGTGCTCGAGATCTCACTGACCAGGTCCTTGGACGTGATCGCGCCCATTGTGATGCCGCCTAGGTGCTCCCCCTCCAACTCGCAGCGCACGATTCGCTGCGTCTGCTCGTTCGGAGTGTCCTGCTCCGCCGTGTTCTCCTCCACCAGGTTGAGCCGCCGCCGGTTAAGGCCCGCAATGTGCCGCTCCAGGTCAAAGTCGCAGCGCAATCGCCAGGTCTCCGAGGCCGGGCGGGACACGCGTACTCGGCTTTCTATGGTGCGCATGTCGGGTGTGAGGTAGGCCAGCCCGCGCTGTACTTGCAATTCAAACACACTCGACAGCATGCGATATTCCTTTTGCACACTCACGCACCAAAACCTCGGACTAGCGCGACCCTAACCCTGCCCGTTCAGGACGCCCTGAAATCCACCTTTGGCTCCACGCGCTGGTTGGCGCAGAAGCGCATCCCGCGGTTGGGCAGGATGGCCACCCACAACTGCTCGTGGGGCCTGTAGGAGCCGCAGAGCGGGCAGGGACGCGCTCCGTGTGCCCACTCGCGGCTCGTGTTGTAGAACTGGGTGAGCTTGTGCTCCCCGACCTCGGACAGGCGCAGCTGGCCGTCGATCTTGTCCTGCTGCATGTAGCGGAAGCGCGCCTTGCGCTTCATCTTGTCGTTGGGGTGCTTCACGCCCAGAAACTGGATGACGGCGTAGTCCTGCATCTCCGACTGCTTCGTTGGGCGGATGCGCGAGACGTACCACGCGTCCCTGACGAAGCAGCCGAGCTCACCGAAGAGGTGCGCCGGCACGTAGGTGGGCACGTAGCAAAAGCGCTCCTTGACGAAGGCGCAGAATACCTGGTAAAGCCCTTCCCCGTACTTGTCGTCGCGCCTGGCCAGGTCGCGCACGACCCAGATGGAGTAGACCCAGCCGCCAGCCCACGGAGAGAGGCCGCGCTGCTCATCGGCCCAGGCGACATCCTCGGGCGGCAAGGTGCTGGGGCACTTGGTGTTGAGCGCGCAGATGTGCATGGCGCGCAGGTCGGCCGAGGTGATGCGTGCGTCGTAGGTTTTCACGTTGGTACCGGTGGCCCTGACCCGGTGGTTGTCCCAGTTGATAATCCCGTGGTAGTTGTCAATGCTGGTGGGCAGCCCGGCACCCAGGTTGATGGGCTCCCCATCGCCGAGGGGGTGCATCGTGTTGGTCGTCGTTGGGCGCTGCATCCAATCGGGAGAAGGGATGTTGTCTGCGAGGCACGCGGACGCGGTCAGTGCGCCGAGGGAGGGGAACCGGCAGCCGGTTTGAGAAAAAGGAGTCGCCGGGGTCAAACCGGCCGAGGGTGCGGTGATAGGAGCCGAGGTCGCGTGAACCCATGGGGGAACGGTCGGGGAACAGGGGGCGCGGCGCACAGTAGAGCGGCACGTGCGGGAAGATCGGGTACTCCTCGTCGGCCATGCGAACTGTGGGCAGGAGCCGCAGGCCGCTGGCCGAGGCGCAGTCTCTTCGGTGGGGGGGATAAAAACGGAAGCGTGCAATGGCGGGGGGAGTTTACGGCCGCGACAACTGAGGCTTGCCAAGGCACAAGACGCACGTTTTGAGTGCACTCCGTGCGGTTGGTGCGGTTGCCGGACCCGGCAAATTTTTTTGGCTCCCCCTGGACACACCGACCGTCGCAAAAGCCCAGGAGACGCGTGCCGAGCCCCCTGTACCTTTGGAACGCGTTCCCCCACGGTTTTTTTAATCCCCCCGCACTCTTCCTATTTTTATCCCCCCTCAATCAGTCCTCGTCGTCGCTTTGGACTGATTTCTCGCAGCCGCGATGGTGCGTGCGTCTTCTCGCGTGAACAAGGGCCAGTCTGGCCCGACTTTTGCCAAGACCGTCTTCGCGGGCGGCAACATGTCTCGGGCGCAGCAGGAGGCCCTCAACGCCGACCGCGCCCAGTACGAGGCGGCTCACGCCTCGCCGGCATTCGACTCTGGCGACTTTCGAGGCATCGATGGGGTCGACCTCAATGCGCTGCGCGAGCAGGCCCGCTCGGCCGCCGTGGCCAAGGCGCCCGAGGCCCCCGCCTCCTCCCCCGACGCAAACGACGCGGCCCCCGCCGCCGCGGCGCCCGCTGTGCAGCCTTCCTCGCCGGCGAGCCTTGGGCCCCCCCCTCTCTCCGCCGCCCCGATGCCTCTCCTGGACGCCGATGGCTCCGAGATCGGCATGGATGACGCGCTGGCGCATCTGGCCGACCTCTGCAACCAGGACTTCCCCGAGGACGCCTCCGATGCGCTCCAGGCCGCGATGGGCTCCTCGCCCCTCGCCCCTTCCCCGGCTATCCAGCCCAACCCCGCGGCCCCCGCCGCCCGCCCCCCCGTGATGGCGCGCCTGGTGCAGGCGGCCGCCGTCGTGGACGCCGCCGCCAGCCTGGGCGCCGTCGGCGCGGCCGCGGGCGCCGACGGCGCGCAGGCTCAGGGCGAGGAGTCGAACGATGATGACCTCGCCTCCTCGTCCGAGGACGAGGCCGACAACCAGGACCTGCGCTCGCGCAAGGCGCAGCTGGTGCGCGGCCGCCGCGCCGCCGACGCCGCCCAGGCGCGCCGCGTCCTCGGCGTGCAGCAGCGCGGCGTGGCCAAGGCTCAGCGCACCGGCAGCACCATCAAGCCGGTCTCGGCCGCCGTCGCGCGCCACACCGCCGACCCGACGCTCGCGGACCCGCTCCGCTGGACGCCCGAGGCTGACCCCTACCTGCTGCGCCACCGCCTCAACTCGGGCGGCAAGGTGCTGGGGCGCCTGCAGGCGCTCCACGCCAAGTACGGCAAGTCGAACGCCGACTGCCGCAAGGGCTCGGCCCCTGGCCAGGGCGCCAACATGGGCCAGTACACCGAGGCCTACCACGTCTTGCTCAACTGCCCGGGGCTCATCCCCGCCGCGACGTTGGAGGGCGCCCTGGCCTGGCGCGAGAGCCTCAGCCACCTCAGCCAGCCCGATGTCGCCCGCCGCTACGTCATTCCCAAGCTCTACCCGGGCATCTCCGAGCGCGCCGCGCTCAACCTGGACTCGGGCACCTCGTGCGTCAAGAAGGTGACCAGCTGGCTCTCGGCCCTCGGCGGCGACAAGGACTACCACAAGCGCCCCTCCAAGACTTACCAGCTGCTCAACCCCTCGCTCTACCCTCTGCCCTGAGGGCCTCCCGCCTCAGCCTTGCCCTTCCCCCCCCTCCCCCTTTGCCCTCCCGTTTCCCCTGGCCCCCGCACGTGCCGTGGGGGTTGGTCGCGGAACTGTGTGCGTGTGGCGTTGGGGGTTGTTGTTGCCTGTCGCATGTTGTGTGGTTGCATAACGTTGCTGCTGTGAACGTCTAACCAAGGGAGAGGGAAGGGGCAATCCCATGTCTTCCCTCCCGTTCATCCCCATTCCCACTGCTCCAGGGCGGGTGCCGAGCACTACCCCTGCCGTGGTGCTGGATCCGGTGGACGAGCCGCTGGTGGAGGACCTCACAAGGCAGTACATGCAGTTGCTGACCAACGACTCCGCGCCAGAGGAACCGGGCGCGGTCACGAGCGCCCGAAGCGACCTCCGCATCAAGTACGACCAGTGCCTGCAACACTATCAACAGCAGCTGTACGAGAGGGCGCGCGCGCTGGCGATTGAGCAGCTAAACGCCCGGCGTAAGGGCCTGTCGGCGTGGGACAGGGCGTACGAAGCGGCAAGGATGCAGCGTCCCTCGCGATCGCCGCCGAGGCGCCCACTTTAACAACCAGTTACGACGTACCACGCGCGTGTCTGTGTCTGCGTGTGTGTGTGCGTGTGTGTTCGCGTGCTTCAATTACGCAACCAATCTGTGGGATTGCTGCCAGCTCACTGCTCGTCATCGCTCGGTGGCAAAAGCACCTGTTCGGAGACGCCGAGCGTGTCCAGCACGTCCAGCGGGAGCCCCAAGTTGGCAAACAGCTTAGCCGCCGCCGCTGGCAGCTGTGCCGCGTCCAGCACGCGCTGCTTCTCCTGCTTTGCCAGCGCATCCACCTGCGATTGCGTCGCGCGCAGCTTCTCGGCCCGCTTCTTGGCAAGCTCACGCATCACCGCCGTGCTTGCCTGGCTAGAGTCCTTGGCAAGCTTCTTCATCAGCTGCTTCGTCGGCTCCTTGATCTTCTCCGCCGCCCCTTTGGCCTCCACGACCGAGCTGCGCAGCCCGTCGTACGACAGGACCTCCTTGAGCAGCCGCATCTCCCTGAGCAGCGTGTCAAACGGCAGCTGGCACCCCTCCTCGGCCGCCCAGGCGACGAGGTCGCTGTACTTGACGGGCGTTGTCTGCGGGTAGCCCTCCACTTCAAACTCCACAGCGCGGCTCTGCGCGGCCGTCATGTCCGCCGTCTCAAGCGTGTTGATCTCGTAGTACGCGGCCGACTTTTGCTCAGCCAGCCGCCGCGCCTTGAGCTGAGCTGGCGTCTCGTCCTTGCCAGCCACCAGGCGGCTCGTGCGCGAGCCGCGGCCGAGCTTCTGCGCCGCGCTGGCCGACCCGCCGTCCGCATCCAGCACGACGAGGTAACGGAACTTGGGGTGGTTGTAGTCGGCGGCGCTGATGCCGACCGCCGTGCTGATGATGCCCTTGAGCTCGCCGCGGTTGAACTGCTTCACGATGTCTGCGTTGATGTCCGCCGTGTGCTTGTCCTCTACACCGTGCGCATTGGAGCCGCTCAGGATCTCCCAGCCCTCGCCCAGCACGTCGCGCAGCACTTTGGCAGTCAGTAGGTGCGTGGCAAAGACGATGCCAGCGTGGTCGCATTGCTCGTGGATCTTGCAGAGGCAGCTCACGGCGTTGAGCTTTTGCGGGTTGAGCGAAGCCAGGTAGGTCTTCTCTGTCTTGTGCGCCGCCTTGTGCGCGATCGCGAACTCCCGGGTGAGCGACACGCGCACCTCGGCGCGCCGGATCTTGGCAATGAGCCCGGCCTCCTCCGACTGGCGCGCGGTGCAGCGGTAGAGCACGGGCCCGAACCAGCCAAACATGCGCTCCTCGTGCTGCTCGCGCGTCTCCTGCAGCTGGCTCTCGTTGCGAAAGAGCGTGGCCGTGTACCCGTACATGTGCGCGGCCGTCTCCTGCTGCTTCTCAATGAAGTCCTTGAAGGTTTTGGCGCAGACGTGGTGCACCTCGTCGCAGATCACGAGGTCAAACGCCGTCTTCTCCACGTACCGACGCGCGAACAGGCTCTCCTCGCTCCGACCCGCCGCCCCCGAGGAGAACATCGCGTACGTGGTCACCATGAAGCAAAAGTTGGGGTGCGGCTTGCCCTTGTGCCGGCCGGTGAGGACGCAGATGTACTCGGGAGGCAGCGTGGTGTGCTTGCGCAGCGTCTCGGCCACCTGCACGACGCCCTGGCTCTCGTAGCACAGGATGAGCACGCGCTGGTGCTTCGCGGCCTCCTTCATGCGTGCGACGAGCTGCATGGCCAGATCAACATACATGGCCGTCTTGCCGGTGCCGCAAGAGGAGATGATGATGCCGAAGCGGTGCTTGCTCGCGAGCACCGCCTTCGTCGCGGCCAGCTGCACTTCGCTCGGGCGCGCGTACGGCGACGACGGATGGAAGCGGAACCGAACGGAGGCGGCAACTTTCGTGGCGGGCGGCATGGCGAGTCGCGCCAAAGTTTGCGGTTATGGCTGCGCAAAAGACGCAAACTGTGAGCGGCGGTGCCAAGGAACCGTGTGGCAACGCTTGGGCCGTCGGTAAGGCACACGTTCCCAAACGGGTACGCACCGACCCGATGTGGTTATAAACTTGTGATGAAATAATGATTGTGATCTCAACCCCTGAGATCCGTTTGCTGCGAAAAGAAAGTGAGCACTTGAGGATGCTCGGTTTGTTCCGGGGGGAGCCTTCTATATAAGATTATTTATAAGGTTTTCGGCGCTCGGCGCCGAGCGCGTGCCAGCGCCGCGCTCACGTTCCCAACTCGACGATCGGGTAACTCACGGGAGGCAGTTCGGCGTGCGCCGCGAGCCGCGGCCGCTTGGGCAGCCCGGGCGGCGGCGGTGGGTGCGGCAGGCCCTTGGCGTCAAGCGCCTCGGTGGTGCGCATCCACGCGCGCGCCGCCGCCATCTGCTTCGCGCTGTGGCGGTAGTTGCCCCGCTCGTCCAGCAGCGCGCACGACGACAGCACCTTCAGCGTCCATCGCCAAAGCGTGCCGTCCTTGCCAAAGTTCTCAAAGTTGCCGTCGCGCACCGCCGCCTCAAGCCGCTCGCGCTTGTCCTCGTGCAGCGCCATCTTGGCCGCGGTGATGCCTCCGCGCGCCACGAACTGCACGATCTCCACGGGCTGCGTCTGCCCGATGCGGTGGACGCGGCCAAAGGCCTGGTCCACGTCCGTCGCGTTCCACGGCAGGCTGCCCACGCTGAAGAGCACCTCGCAGCCTGGGCAGATCGTCAGGCCGATGGCGCCCGCGGAGGAGAGTAGCAGCACGCCCGACGCGCAGTGCAGGAAGTCGTGCACCAGCTTTTCGCGCGCCTGGCAACTCAGCTTGCCCTCGTACAGAAAGAGCTCGCCCACCGTGCCGTCAGCCTCCAAGAATCGCTGGAGTAGCTGCAGGTGCGTCACGCACTCCGAGTACACCACGATCCGTGGGTGCCCCCCCGCCTGTCGGCTGCGCAGCATGCGCAGGATCAGCTTGACGCACTCGCTCGGCGCCGCGGCGGCCTCGTCAAACAGCGCGGGGTCCTCGTTCACCGCGGCGGCGCCGTGCCTGCCAAGCGTCGGCGAGATCTCGTAGTGGCCCAAGGCCACCGCCGCCTTAAAGACGGCGCGCTCGCGCTCGCCCCACTTGCCCTGCGCCAGCTCCAGCGCCTCCTGCGCGCTGCTTGCCGCCAGATTCTGCGCCGACGCCAGCATCTCGTTGTGCGCGCTGACCACCGCCTGGTTGGTCCGCCCGTCGGCCCCTCGCCCGATCCACGGCTCGTACTCAAGCACCACGTAGCGCCGCGGCGGGAGGTCAACGTGCTCCGGCCCCGCGTTGTGGAAGAAGACGTCGTGCAGCATGTCCACCGTTTCCCGATTGATGCGCTTCGCGTTGCGCGCCTCCACGTACTGCCGCGGCGCTTGAAGCCACGGCGGCTGCACATTGAGCGCCTTTGCCAAGTGCGCCAGCTGCGTCGGGTCGCGCGAGACGGGCGTGGCCGTCGTTCCCATGGTGTACACGGCGTCGGCGCCAAACATGCCCACCACGTGACCCGAGAGGTTGTTCGGGTCGCAGTACTTGTGCAGCTCGTCCGCCACGACCAGCGCAAGCGCGGGCGGCGGCCGCATCAGCAGCGCAAAGATGGGGTGCACCGGCGGCAGCGCGCCCTGCAGCGCCGCTCGCCGTGCCGTGTTGGACGGCGCCACGCCGTGGTGGAAGCGCTGCATCTTGGGCCGCTTCAGGTCCTCCGGGCTCGTGCCTTGGTAAACAAACGTCTTGAAAGCTGCCACGAGCACCTGGGGCGTCGTCAAAATGACCTGCGCGGCCTCCAGCGCGGCCTCCGTCAGCTGCGCCTGCTTCTCCCCCACGAGCACGCGGTCGCCGAGCGTCGTCCACGACTGCAGCGCGTCGGCCCACGGGCTCAGCACCGCCTTGGGGCAGAGCACCAGCATCTTGCTCTCGTCCGGATTCGGGCACAGGTTGCGCACGCGATCAATTGCCAGAATGGCTGTGATCGTCTTGCCCAGGCCGAGCGCGTGCACGGCCAGCAGCGCGCTCTTGCGCTGCGCCCACGGCACCTGGTGGTTCTTCTGCACCAGCTGCTGCACGGCAACGACTTGGTGGAAGAAGAGCCTCCGGCGAGCGCCGAACGGGTCCCGCATCTTGATGATTCCGCGGCTGACGTCGCCCTCAAATTGCGCCAGCATGCCCAGCGCCCGCTTGCGCACCTCGGGGCGCAAGTCGCTCAGCTTCTTCTGCAGCACCATTGCCGCTCGCTGCGGCACGCTCACGCGCGCGCGCGCGTCCCCTCCCTGCCCGCACCGAGCCCTTGGTGGGCGCTAGCGTGTGGGCGCGCCTAAAACTTGTGTCTTGTGTGCGCACGACAGGTGCGCGCCGCCGCGAACGGCAACAGTGGCCGTGCCAATTCGAAATGACGGACGTGGCGGCCTGGAACGCGCTTGCCAAGCTGCACCACTTAAATCAAGTGGAGGTTGTGCAGCTAATGACGTGCACGCCTGTGGTGCTCTCACACCAGTGGCAGCTTGACGAGGCGGCGGCGAGCGTGCGCGAGCATCACCACGCGCGCAGGCACGATGCGCTTGCCAACGTGCTCTGCATCCTGCTGCGCGCCGAGCTGCGACCGGCGCTCTCGCCTTCGTCGTTGGCCTTAGCAACGCTCATGGTTGCACTTGAACGCGAGGAAAAAGCCACTCCCGAGATGGCGGTTGCCGTGCGCCTCGCACGCGTACTGGCATGCAAACTAGAGCGTGTATACCAGTTTAGCAAGTCGTTTTCCAAGTAACAAACACGCACTCACACTGCCACACACACACACACACACACACACACACACACACACACGCATTCGTACACACTCCGTCCTACATCGCGCCGTCGTCGTCCGACGGCACGAGCATGTCCTCGTAATCCTGATCGCGCTTCTCCTTGGCAATGGCGTAGTTGTGCGCGCGCCACTCGCTCGGCGTGAGCTCGGTGCACTCGCCATCCGTGTTGTACTCGCCGTCCGAGTCGTACTCCACGCCTGCGAGCGTGCCAGCCTCCGCGTACTGGTCGTCAATGTATCCGCGGCGCTGCAGCTCGCGCGCCTCCGCCGTCATCATGTGCGCGGGGAGGCGCCCGTCGGAGTTGGCAAGCGCATCGTACTCCGCCTGCGTTGCCATGAGCTTCTTGGCGCGAATGGCCGACTGCCGCGGCCGCAGCAGCACGGTGCGCACCGCTGGCGCGGTGCGCTTGCGGCGCGTAGGCTGGCACTCCCTGGCCTTATCGGCCAGCGCAAACAGTTCGTCCAGCTGCTTCCTTTCGGCGACTTTGCGGAGCGACTCGGCGCGCCGCTGCGCGAGCACCGCCATCCGCTTGAGCCGCTCGTGCCGAATGGGGCCCTTGTACCTGGTGGGCGCGGTATTCCTGCCATGACAGTAGAGCGAGGTCATCCACTTGGTGCCCATCTGCACGTCCTCGCCTTCGGCGTACCACCCGAGGTAGATGGAGAGGTCGTGGACGCGGTCGTCGCCCGGGCGGCGGAACGTGTTGGGGCCGTCGGGGCAGCGCGGGTCCAGGATGAACGAGCGGTGGCCGTAGTCTTTGGCAATGTGCAGCACCAGTGCGGGAAACTTGACCCAGTCCCTGGTGCCAGTCACGGGCACGCACAGGTGCGAGACAAAGTCTGTGCGGTTGATGGTGACGGGCGCCTCAAGCGACTCGCGGCTGGCCGTGAGCAGCTGGTTGCGCGCCGAGATGGCGTGCGTGTTGGGGGAGAGCTCCCTCTTGGGCACGAGCACCGTCTCGCCGGCGGCGACCGCCTCCACGTCGGAGAGGCGTTCCGGAAACTCGGCGTTGTGGCCGTTGAGCAGCTGCGCGAGCCGCCAGAGCGGCCAGACGCGGCTCACGACGCAGCGGCCGTTGGTGGACTGGCCGCACACGGTGCAGGCGAAGCACCTGCCGGTGTGGGGGTCGCGCACCAGATGGAGCCCGGCGAGGGACTTGGCGTAGCCGTACTCCTCGGAGGTGGCCTGGCCACCGCCAAAGGCAAGCCCACCGACGAAGGCGCACGGCCAGGTGCCGTGGAACTCCACGTCGGCGTCGTAGGGCGTGCTGATGCCGGTGTAGAGGTCTCGACAGGCCTTTGAGACCCCACGCAGCCCGGCGGCCGCGATCAGGTTCGGGACGGTCTTGTTGCCGCACGCGTCGGAGGCCAGCTGGTCCGCCACCAACTGCAGCGCGTCCTCGTCCAGCGCGTCCAGCAGCGACGTGGGCGCCTCGCAGTCCATCGTGCGCAGGCACGCCCAAGCGACGCGAAAGTTTGCGTTTTCAGGAGCTGGGGGCAAGTTACAAACTTTGGGGGAACCTAGCGCGAGTTTTAATGCCAAGCACGCACACACGCACGCCCCTCCGCGGAGGCGGTTGCCACACACTAATCCACCTCCCCCACTACCGTCGGGCGCATCGACCCGAGCATGTCAATCAGCTCCTTGACAGGCTCTGGCGCAAAAAAATCCATCGGCGACTGGTTGAACAGGTCCTTGCCAAACGGGCCCACGGTCAGCGGCAGGTACGGGCGGTCGTTGTATTTGGGATCGTGGCGCGCCTTGGCGTTGCACATGAGGAAGTTGGCCACGTCCGCGCTCGTGGCGAAGTTGCAGACCTTGTCGGGCTTCCAGACCCTCTCGTTCAAGTGGAAGTCGTGCACGTCACGAGAGATGTTGTGCCGTGCCTTCTCGACGTTGTAGCTCGTCGTCCCGTTCTTGGTGATTGGGTGTACGAGGAAGTGGTCCCAGTAATCCGTGCGGAAGTCCTTCCAGGTGGCCAGGAGCAGCGTGGGGTGCGCCCCATCGTCCGCCTGCATCTGGTTCATGACCGTCTGCGCCAAATCATCCATGACGGCAACGCGTGCGTGTGCGTTTGCAAGGTTGCGTCAAGTTACAAAGTTTTAACACTTCAAGTGAACCGAGTGCCAAGCACCCACACATTACTTGCCAGCACCACCACAGCCGCAGCCGCCGCTCGTTTGGCTCTCCTCCTCCCCTTCCTCCTCTTGCGCCTTCTCCGTCAACGCCGGCGAGACGCGGCCCTCCGTGCCCTGCGACTCCGACGCGTCCTCGTCCTCCAGTTCAATGCCAGGATACCACTTCCTCCTCAGTGGATCTTGGCAGCAACCGGGCCCGTCGTGCCCCTCTTGGCCCTCCACCCCCGCGTCGCACACGGGGCAGTAGTCGTCGTCGCCGGGCTTGGGCTTGGGTGCGGGTCGCTTGTCGTCGTCGTCGTCGTCCGCATCGGCGCCCGTGTCAACGCTGCGGCGCACAAAGGCCTGGTCCAGGCGCGGCCCCGCGCCCGCAGGCGCGGTGGTGTCCATGGATGTCATGCCCATTGGGTGACGCTTGTCGTACTCGTGCAGCACGTTGCCTGGCGTCGGCTTGTACATCAAATCCACGAGCCTGTTAACTTCTCTTGCCACGTGCGCGCCCCACTGGTCGTTGTCCTTGTAGAGCTCCCGCATCTTGGGCAGCACATTGTCGCGCCAGTGCTCACGTATCTGCATGAGTTCCAACTGCGCAACGGTGAACGTGTGCTGGCGGCGGCGCTCGTCCTGCTCGGCATGCGTCCGTTCCATCTCCCGCAATTTGGTAATGAGCGCCAACCCGAGCTCTGGAACGCCCGTGTTGAGGTACTGCTCCGAGTTAACCTCCCGCACGCGCTTGCGCAGCGCGTCCAGCTGCTCCATCGTGATGTCGTCGGCGCGGTACCCGTACTCTGCGACCCTTTCCGCATCGTCCGCCAAGTCATCGCTGATGATGCGCAGGAGCACGAGCGCGGCCTGCACGCTGGGCATCGGGTTGTTTGTTGCCGCTTCTTCCAGCGTACCCCGCCAGTTGAGTTCCTCGCCAACCGCAATCCAGTCCCACCGCTCGTACCAGCGTCGGTGAATGCCGGTGGTCTGCACCGTGCGACGCAGCTCCGGCGCGCGCTGGCTGCGCCTCAACGGGCCTATCACCGGATTGGCCTCCGTGAACATCCGCGTGACGAGGTTGTAGACCTTCCCGTGCTCCAGCAGGCTCCTGAATCCCTCAAAAAAGAAGGGGTTGTTCCGCATCGCGTTGCCCTGTGGGTCTTCAATCACCTGCGGCCCCAGCGCAGTCAAGTATTCCTGCAGATCCGGCTCGGTGAGGCTGCGCACCACGGTGTTGCGAATGGACTTGTTTTGCAACAACGCTTGCAGCAGGTGCAAGTAGTCATTGTGGTTACCTCCCTGCCGGTCAAAGCCACCATTTGCCATGATGAAGCTGATGGCAACGTAGAGCCAGTGCAAGACGTCGCCCGCATCAACAATCTCCCGGGTGCAGGGCGGATACTCGGCCATCCTGTGCAGAAACCTCAGAATGGACCTGATCTGCGTGTTGTGGTGCGTCTCGTCCCTTAAAATCAAGTCTTTTACGAGGCTGGTTGCAACCTTTTTCTCCACCATGGCCATTTTGAGCTCATGAATCTTGCGCAGCTTGTACAGCGCTTTGATCAGGTTGGGCGGCGCGTCGCGGCGAAGGTGCACCGTGTGCCACTCCGTGAACACCTTGACCAGCACGTCAATGGTATTGGCCGCCAGAACGCGATTGGCAATGTCATCGTCCGCGCTCGTGACGATGCCTCCGGTGCTGCGCATTGCTATGAAGAATAGGATCTCGGCCGCAACGAGTATTGGCTGCTTGGCGTCGTTGCCGTTGAGGGCTGGAGTGGAGTACGTGCTGAGTGCCTGCGTGCAAAGACTGATCACGTCTTCGTCCACTAACGTACGCAGCCCGCCGCCAGCGGCATGATGGCGAGCGATCTTTGACAGGACGTACAGTGCCAAGTAGAGCTCGTCGCGCTTATCCATGTAGTTGTCGGCCATTGTCACGACCCCTTTGACGCCCCCGTGGGATAGGATCGCGTTGCAGACCTTGTGTTGCGGCTCATCCGGGGCTAACGTGTACGAGTCCGGGCCAAAATACGCCCTCCTTTCTTCAATGTTGCTGGCGTGCGCGTACACGTACTCTGGGTCCACCAGGTACGCCAAGGTTTCCGTCGCATCCTGCCGGAGCTGCGCCGTCTGGAGCATCTGTACGAGCACCTCCATTCCCCCTGGCTCTGCAACCAGCAACCATGCAAGGATTTTGTCCATAACGACCATCTTGCGGACCAAGGACGCTGCGGCTCTGCGCGTGCCCATCTGGTTCTCGCCGCGCATGGCCGCTACGAGCAACGGATAAAAGTCGTACGGCCGCGTGCCGGCATCGCGTATCCGAGCGCCGTGCAGGCGCGCGCGCCACCACCCAATGTCCCACCACCGCCTGACGTTGTCCGCAGCAAGGCGCCTGGCAGCCCAATGCTCAATCAGCTCGCCCATCAAGACCAGCGCCTCCTCCTTTGCTTCTTGCGTGCCCCGCGCGATCTTGGTGTGCAACGCGTGCACCTCGTTGACGAGATCGTCCAGGTACGCCGGTTCGTTCCGTCCAGTTACGAAACGCTCCACCCAGTCGTACAAGCGCTTCCGCTCGCTGAGCAACTCAACCGCGCCGCCCGTGGGCGCCTCGTGGCGCAGCGAGAGCCGCGAGACGTTTGGGAGCATGTGTGTAACCCAATTTCCCTTTTTACACTTTAACTCCGCGCTTACGCCGCGTTATTGCAACTACTCACCAAACCCTCCGTGCCGCGTGTCGTATTCAAAGATGGGATTGCCACGAACCGGTTTTGAGAGCAGTTCCACGAGGTGGTCCGCCTTGGCCTGGATTTCGGGACCCCACAGCGGGTGCACCACGGGCGTCCAGATGCCCTTGAGCACGGGCATCTTCTCCAGGTAGAGCATGCGCTCGCGGTAGTCGCCCATCTGGTCCTCGTCCATGGGCTTCCAGCGCTCCTGTCCGCGCTCCAAAAACTCTTGCCTGCGCGCGTCGTACTGCCGTTTCTCGCGCAGGTAGTCCCGCTTGCGCCGCTCAAACTCCTCGCGACGGCGTTCAAACGTTTGAATGAGCTGCAGGTCTGCATTCGCGAGCGGCTCCGCGTCGTCCCGCTGAAGCGCCTGGTACTTTTTTGCCAACGCGCCCAGATCCCCGCCGAGGTACTCGTACAGGTCCTTTGGGAAGGTCGGAAGCTCCTCGCCGCGCACGAACCCGTAGTCGGCGGCCTTGTCGGCGTCGTCTTTGATTATGTCGTGAACGAGCTGCAAGAACATGAGCGCCGCGTGCACGCTCGGTTCCGGCCGAAAGAGTGCCGCATCCATTGCCACGTCAACGTTGCGCAACACGTCTCCTGCAATGACGTCCCACGCCCAGCCGTCGTGCAGGTTGCCGCCGCGCTCAATGCGCACCATGTTCACGGTTCCTCCTGGCGACGTGCCGCCAGCTGGATCAACGTGTACGGCGTACCACTCGGCCACCATCTCGTACGCGCGACCGTGGCGCAGCAGGTTGGCAAACCGGTCCGCCTTTATGCCGGGCTCCCAGGGTCTCATGGTTTGGACGTCCGCAACTTTAGGCGCCGACGCGTGCATGAGCTTCATGACGTTGATGTCGTTGCCCTTGATCAGCTCGTCGTCATAGAGGGCGCTTCGGCCGTCTGGCAGTGCCGCCGCGTGGCACACCATCGTGGCAAATTCTTTGATCAGGTTCATGACGGGCGGCGTGGGCGGATTTGTCGCGTTGTACTCAATCAACTCGGTGATCCTGCGCACGTAAAAGTGCAAGCCGCCCAGGCTGCGCAACTCTGCATGCCACGCCAAGAGCCGCGCTTGCGGACGCCCTCCTTCGTCAAGATAGAAAGCGGGATCAATCAAGCGCGCCAACAGCCTGGTCACGTGTGTCGCACACTTGTGTATGGCTCTGGTGTCGTGGCCCTGCATCGCGCCATTCACCAGAACGGGCACTATCGTATTGAAGTAATCGTCCACGAGCCTCTGCCGCACGACGCCGTCCTGAAGCACGTCAATGAGCGCGATTATTGCGTCCACCGCCCGTTCCGACACGTGATGGAACGCCTGCAGGTTGCGCGTGCCCAACTCCCACAGCTCGGTGTGCAGAGGCAGGCTGGAAGCCTCGGCAAGCTGCGCTCGTAGCGCTGCCTGCAACTGCAGCGCTTGCGTTCTCAGCTGTTGGTGCCCGCTGTTCGTGCCATCGCGAAACAGTTTAGGCAGCTCGTCTAGCAAGGCGCAGACGTACCACGCCGGATACCCATCCTTCCAGGTCGCGGCGTCGCCGTAGGCGCGGTCGGTCTCGTGCACCAGCGCCTTTGCCGACAGAACAATGATCTGACCTGTCACCATCTGAACAAAGATTTGCTGGCTAGACCAGAAGCGCGACATGTAGTAGATGCACGCGAGGACATCGGTCAGGTAGTATTTCTCTTGAAACATTGCTTGTGGACCGCTGTACGCATCATACAGGCCCTCGCCGTCAATACACCTTTTCCAGATGTCCATGAAAGCTGTTGTGGCGCTTTTGCGCGAGAGTATGTGGGCGTTGCTTCGCATCGGGTGGTCTCCCCGCAGGACTGGGTCGTCAGGCGGAAGGCTCAAGTACAAGCGCGCAGCTGGCTTGTTCGCTTCTTTGTTGTACCGGCCGTCCGCTTGCAGAAGCACGCGGATCAAGTTTATCGCCACATTGTTTGTTCGGTAATTGTGCGGCTCGCTGGCGCCCTCGTCCGGTTCGTAGCTGGCAAGCGCCAGGAGACAATGCGCAAAGTCTTCAAGCTTGTCAGAGACGCGCCACCGAAAAACAACGTCGTCTGTGCACATTTCCAGCAGGAGCTCGGCGGCTGCAGTGCGCGTTGTCAGCGAATTTTCCACCAAGTCATCTTCTTCATCCGTCGCACGCACGATGCGCTGCAGCAGATCAACCCCGTCGATATCGTCGGCAAGGGCGATGATCTCGCGCATCTTCAGGTACTTGTCGTGTACGCTTGGCTGCGCCTCCCGCATGGTTTCCATCATCTTGTACATCGTGTATCGCCTCCAAAACTCGTGCAGCATCGTCAGCGCATCCTCCCTATTGGACTGGCTGTCGCTGTGCAGGAGCGTATGAACTGTGCTCATCAGGCCTTTGAGGACGTTTGACGCGCGTTGCTTGGCGGGGTTCGTGTCTGGCTCAAACATGTCGCGCAACTGCCGGCTAAACTCTTGAGTGGCGGTACGCACGTGGTACGCCCCATTCGTCGGCGCCTGCTTGCGCAGCGACAAGCTGACAAAGGGTGGCAGCATGCGCGCTTTAGTTTATCAAGTGCCCTAAAAGCTACGTGTTATTGCTGTAAAAAAAACACACACACGCTGGCACCGTCAAACGCCCATGCGAGCCTGGTTAAGGCGCACAAACTGCTCAAGCACGCTCTGCGTCGGCGGGGTCAGGACGCGCAGCGTCTTGGGCCGCCGGGTGCCCACTTCCATGTGGTTGAGCCGGATCTGCACCTCGTACAGGATGTTCCCCTTGATGGGATTTTCCAGCGCCGCCCGGGCGTCATAGAGTGCCTGCTCCAACTGCTTTTCCCACGCCAAGTTGCTCTTGTGCGTCAGTTGAATCTTGTCCAAGACCTCAAGCCATCCCATCCGTTGCTGGTACAGGGTGTCCATCTCCTCCGTCCACTGGAACTCGTCAATGCGCTTGAGTTTTGCAGCGTACTTCTCCTCCTCCTTTTGCGCGTCCTGCAGGAACGTCAGGTCGGCTGGTGCGAGCGGTTCCATGTCCGACTCAAGGTATTTCACGCGCTCCCGCAGAGCCTCCATCTCCTCCAGGCTCTTGTCGCCCTCCTCGTGGCCGTACAAATGCGCATACATGTAGTCCTCCTTGGTGTAGTCCTTGACTTGCAGCGCAAACATGAGCGCGGCCCAGAAGCTGGGCCACGTGTTGTGCAGCGCGGCCGCCGCGCAGATTTTGAAATCGCCCAGGTAGGCGGCAATGCCCTCCCAGTGCCAGTTCTTGTATTCCACGCCCCTCGGCGTGAGCTGCACGTCGTACTTGCGGCGATACACGTCTGCCGCCGCCGGCGCAACGTTGCCGTCCTGGTCAACGACTTCGGGACGCACCGGCCCGGAGAGGCGCTTGAGCGCCGTGAAGCTTTCGGTCACGAGGTCGTACACGCGCCCGTGGTGCATCATTTCGCGCATGCTGCTGGCGTACGTGCCATCCAAGATGTTGCCCGCTCCGGGGTATGCGTAAAAGATGGGCGCGAACGTGTTTAGCATCCTGTCCAGATCGGCGTCGGTAGACGCATCCACAATGTAGTCGCGACTCCTGGCGTCATACATGAAGCTGTCCGCCGTTAGCAGAAACCAGTGGCCCCAGCCGATGCGTCTGAAGTCGGGCAGTTGTACCACGGGTCCCGCGATATGGCGCCGAAACCACTCCGTGAAGCCCATCTCAAGTGCGAATGCCATGGCATCGCTGTTGCCCCTCAGCCCGTGGTGCAGCAGGTGCAGCACCGTGTTGGCGTTCGGATCGGTGGGAATGAGCGTGTTCCACTGCATGAGCTGCGTCATCGCAAACTGCACGACGCCGCCATCCGGAAAGGTGTCGGTCTTCACTGCAAAGAGCTGCGCGCTCATCGGCGACGGCGGGGGCGGCCGCAAGGTCTCAAAGTCCAGCAGGCCCTCCTGGCCCACACTGGCCATGGCATCAAGCACGCGCACGTGATCCACAATCTGCTTGCGCATCTGGCCGAGGCTGATCACGAGCGACGACGCCATCTTTTTCACGGCGTCGTGCTGCAGGAGGTACTCCACGACGCCCTTGCGCGACTCGTGCCCGGTCTTCTCAAAGAAAGCCACCAGAAAATCGCAGCACGCCTGGTCGGTCAATTGCTTCTGCAAGTTGGGCGCAAAAAGCGCGGCGGCGTCAATGGCGTCGCGGACCACGCCCGATTCGTGGATGCGCTGCCAAGGCTGGCCAGCGGTGAAGTCCAGCAACCGGAACAGAATGGTCATTGAGTTGCCAACGCGGCCCATGAGCTCTCCAGGGATGCGCTGTTCCTCGTTAGGGTCGCTTCGGACCAGGCCGACCAGCGCAGGGATGAGCCCCGGCTGTAAAAGCATGAACCTGCACGTGTCCTTCATGGGCTGCACGTGCGGCTCATCGCTTGAGTGCGTTTCCGTGTCGTCGGGCCGCCTCTGCGAGTGCTTCTCGTAGCTGTACTCGGGCTCCACCAGTAGGCGCAGCACTTTGATTGCGTATGACGCCAGCTCGGCAGGCGCCTCCACGGCAAGGAGCAACATCAGGCGACGAATGGCGACACCGCTGTTGTATTTGGGCAGCCGCCAAGAGGTCGGAGGGTCGTGCTTGCACATGACATGCAGCAACGACACGGCGGCAACCTGCACCCCCGCTGGCTGCGGCCTGAGGAGCGCGATCAGATCCACAATGTGCTCAAACACCAGGAGGCCCTGGAACAACCGGCGCACGAACCGCATGCTGCGGCGTTCCTCGTTCGGGGTGAGCTGGAAAGTTGCCCACCTCGTAAACACGTGCTCAAGAAGCATCAGCGCCTCCTTCACGTCCTGGCCTCCCCGCTGGGGGTTGGGGCGGGCGAGCGGATCGGCGATCGTTGTCACCAGCTGCCGGAGCCTCTGGTCGGAAACGGGTGCGAGGTTGTGCGTGTCCACCGCAGAGTGCGCGTGCTCCATGTAGCGGCCGATGGCCTGGTCCACCCTGCCTCGCATGTCATCCAGGTACGCGCTCTGCGTCAACCACACCATGCCCGTCGGCGCAACTTCGCGCCGAAGCGAAAGTTGCGAAAACGATGGCAGCATGCCAAAAGCTGGGGGTTTCAAATATACGTTGACACCACGCTCACACTTACACGACGGCGCGCACGCGTTTATCGCGCGTGCTCTTGGCTGAGGTCAAACACGCGCGCAAAGGCCGCGTTTGTGCGCTGCTTCTTTGTGGGCGGCTGGAACGCCCCGCGCCGCTCTTTCTCGTAGATCGGGTTGCCCGGCTCCGGGCGCAAGAGCATCTCCCTCGTGGTCGTGATCTCGCGCTCAAGCACCGGTCCCCACAGCAGGTTCTTGCGGTGCACCTTCTCAATCTCGGTGAGGGTGTGCAGCTGCGATTCGCGTCGGGCCAATTGCTCCTTGGCCCAATGGTCTTGCCCGGAGTTCCTGAAGAGCTCGTCTTTCTGGGCATACGCCGCCCGCTTCCGTTCCACCTCGGCGATGAGCCGCCTGTCGGCTTCGGACTGGCCACCGCCCCACGCGTGCCGCTTCAGGCGCTCCTCCACGTCCACCAGCTCGTCGTGCGCCACTTTAAGCTCCTCGCCACCGGGGTACGCCGACACGTGCTCGGAATCCTTTTCCGCCTCCGCCTGGAGCTTCAGCATGTACATGAACGCCGCCTGGACGCTGGGTTGCGGATTCTGCGCCGCGGCTTGTGCAAGCGTCTCCACGTTCCGCAGCTTGACGGCGACGTAGTCCCAATTCCAATCGGCCACGTGGGGGTTGGCAGGAAACTCAGTGCCCGGAACCGTGCCCACGCGCGTGGGCCAGAACGCGTAGTTGCTATTGTGCCGTGCGCCAGGCAGCGATTCGACCCTGGCGTACTCCTCAGCCAGGAGGTCCCACACCAGCCCGTGGCCACAGAACGCATTGAACGCGGTTTCCTCGTCCTCGTCGTCCGAGACGCTGTTGTCGTCGTCGTCAGTGTAGGCGCTCGGAGGGGCCTCCGTGGGCGCGAAGCGGTTCAAAAGCTTCCAAAGGTTGGGGTTTTCCTCCGTGTACCAGCGCCCAATGTCGACCGCAAAGTCGCGCAGGCCGTCGTGGTTGAGCACCAGCGTGGCAACCAGATTGTGGAGCCTGCGGTCGGGGTCGGGGTCGCCGTGGTTGGTGAGGCGCTTCAGCGTCCACGCAAACCCGCCGTAGTCCTTAAACTCGTACGCAAGCCGCGTGTCGGTCTCGCAGGCCTCCGCAAACAGATCAAACAATTTCAGCTTGTACTCGCCCAAGCGATTGACGTTTGCCCCCTCGCGCTTGATGACGTCAACGAGCTTCTCCGTCCCAGTCTTGCCGTCAAACGGCAAGGCCCGAATCAAACGACTCGCGACTCTGCGGTCTGGCAAACGACTGACCATCGCATGCAGAGCCTGAATGGCGTATTTTGACGCACTGCCTCCGGGGGAGGTGTAGATCTTGTTCACCATCCACTCAAGCGTGTTGCTCTCCTGCAGCTCTTCCGGCGGACACCAAGTGTTTTCAAACAACCTTGCCAAAAGGAGCATGCAGGAATACTTTGCGACCGTGATGCCGCCCGTGTTGCCCGCGGTATTGATGACTCTGTTGATGATCCCAAACGCGCCCTGCTGCTTGATTTCTTGCGCGAGGTTGGGTCGTTCCTCCCCATTCATGCCGTCGTACGGGCGCGCGAACGCGGCGATGTCGGCCAACGCCTGCGCCGCGGACCCCTGTCCCGACTCGTACCTTGGGTCCGAGCCCAGGTGCTTCATCAGGATTGGGATCCCGTTGTGCCCATACAAGGCCCACGCGTTCTGCGACATGGGCTGGTTGCTCCTGACCTGGTTGTTTGGCACAATGTTGGTGGCAACGTCGGTCCGGTATCGATACTCACTGCTTACCATCTCCGCCAGCAAGTACGCCGCGCCGATTTTTTGGTCCTTGGAGGTGGGCGACACGCGCGTGTGCTCAAGCATGGCGAGCAGGTGCGGCAGGGCCCCCGCGCGCGCGAGCGCCCAGGTCATCGGTATGTCCTTGCAGAGATTCCGCATGAGCATGACGGCCTGGTACTGCAGGTCGCCGTGCGAGTCGCTCGGGTCTTCCGCCGCCGGGTGGACCAGCTTAGCCACGATGTTGGAAACCATGTTCCGCTCCAACAGCAGGTTGCGCGTCCAGACCACCCTTGATCCCTGTGCCCCACTTCCCAGCGTCATGGGGGGCCCTGAGCCTGCAGTTAGGCCCATGCCAAAATACCAGCGCGACAGCAGCCACATCCCAGCCTCCTGCGTGGTCACGTCTGGGCTTTCAATCATGGCCTGGATCGCATCCAAGTGCATCAAAAGCTGCGCTCTGTGCTCCACCTGTTGTGGGTCGGTCGAATTCGTGTCGGCCAGCTTGTTGAGCCGATCAAGGATGTCCGCCTCGCGGCGGTTGTCGGTGCGTCGACCGCCCGTGGGCGCCTCGTGGCGCACGGCCAGCTGCGCGAGGCTTGGCAGCATGGCGCGTTGTACACTAGCAGCGCGCCCCGCACGCGTTATGACGCGCGTCGGTGCCCTCGCCCAAAAACCTTATAAATAATCTTATATAGAAGGCCCCCTCCCGAACAAACCGAGCATCCTCAAGTGCTCACTTTCTTTTCGCAGCAAACGGATCTCAGGGGTCGAGATTGCTCTCATTATTTCATCGCAAGTTTGGCGCCCCTTTTGGCACCGGTCCGCGCGAGCGGCCCCATCGCTAAGCATCCTTCACTGCACTCACTGCAAGGACGTTTGTGCGTGCGTTGTGTGCGCCATGTCCATTCGCGAGTGCGTGGACTACGTGTGGGTGCGTGGCACGTGCATCTCCACGGCAATGATCGCGCCGTCCACGTTGCACGTCACCGTAGTGCACCAGTTTGGGCTGCCCAACCGTCATGGCATCATCACGTGCGACGGGTACCTGTTGCACCTGCGGTTTGACCACAAGGACGATCGGATCGTGTACGTGTGGGCGCAGCCGGTCGCGCACGACAGCGAGCCATACTCCTACTGCGCGATCACCTAGCAGCTACCAAAAGCGAGTGCGGTTTCATAAGCAGTGTTAGCAGAGGGAGCAAGTGGAGAGGGGCGGCGGGGACAACATGATGGAGAACTTGCCCTTCCTGAACAGGAAGCCGTCTTCGGGCATGGCGCCAGCCTCCGACGCCCCCAGCGGCTCCATGAACACCACGTATGGCGTCGTATCCAAGACAATGCCCATCCGCATCTTTACGCTGCGCGTCGCCATGTCCTTCCAAGTCGCGGCCATGCTATTGTCGGCGGCCGCGCTCCTCGCATACGTCAAGCACGAAAACCTCCACGGCATTTACACCTCGGCGCTCTCAACCATCATCACCTTGGTCGCCGCCTACCACTACCGCGCGATCCTCAAGGCGCGCGGCGACGCGCCCGCCGTGCAGCCGGCAGAACGCCGCGCAACGGAGATTGAGGTCGACGGGTTGCGCCACAGCGATTGGCTCGTCACACTGCCGCTGCTCGTGCTCAAGCTGTACGCGCTGATCCGCAGCCCCAACCCGGACCTCATCTTTGACAACGCCGAGCTGAGCGCGCTCATGGCCCTGCTCATGGTGCTCCTTGGCGCGATCGCGCGCCTCGCGCTGGATTGGGGACTGTCCATCGGCGACATGGGTCCCGTGCAAAAGCTCCTGGTCTTTGGATGCTACATTCTGAGCCTCGCGCTGCTCGTGGTGCTGCTCATTGACCTTGGCACGGCGCAGGTTGAATCCGACTCGCCAGCGCTCGTGTGGTCCTTCTTCCTCGTGTGGATCGGCTACCCCGTTGTTGCCCTCGGCACGCTGGCCGCTCGCTCCAGCGAGAACCCCGAATCCGAGGGCATGTCGCTCTTCAAGGACATCTCCTACGCGCTTCTGGACATCTGGAGCAAGGCGGTGTTTGCCTGGTGGGCAGCCTGCATCTGCTTTGGCATCCGGTTTTTGGGATCGTAGGTCGCGCTATCATGTCGGCCGCGCGTTGCGCGCGCAAAAGGGTGTGTGTGTGTTCGTGTATTCGTCTGCGCTGGCCATGGACATGATGCAGCCGCGGCTCATGCGCTCGGCCTCGTTGATAAAGAAGATTACCTCGCCCAAAAAGGTTTTGGGGATCGTGGGCGCGGGACTGACGCTGCTCACCTTTGCGCGCGCCACGTGCCTTTTGGTGGAGAGCTATTCGGCCGTCTTTGCGGAGCGGCACGCGGACGTTGATCTCATGGTGCTGTGCGATTCGGGCCAGGCGTCGCAGGCCCCCGATTTTCGCGCGCTGTGTCTCAAGAAACGCTCCGAGCGCGCGGCACCCGTCGTCCTCAAGGCCCTCACGCGCGCCGTGGTGGTCGCATTCACCGAGTTTTGCGAGGTGTTCAGCAGCCCGTCGCGCATCATCCTGCTGGTTTTCTTCTCGCTGACGGGCATCGCCGCGCCCGTGATCAAGGCGCTGTGCAAGCTCTGCGTGCAAAACCTCAAGACGCGCCGCCAGCGGCGCAGCGGTGGCAAGTACGCCACGAGCGACAGCGAGAGCGAGAGCGACGACGAGCAAGGGAAGCACTTCCAGATTGTGGACATGAGCACGCGTCCCACATACGGCACGCGGCAGCGCGTGCAAATGCAGCTGCGCCGATCAATTCGAAACATGACGGGTGGCGCGGTGGGCATGTCACCCGCCTTGATGGAAGACTACTGAGTTTGGCGGATTGTGTGTGTGTGTGTGTGTGTGTGTGTGTGTGTGTGTGGAACTGTTGTTAAAACCAAAAACAACAACCGCAGATCCACTCTAAGCGGGTTCACTATTGGTTAAGCAGCGACTGCACCGTGTCGACCTGCGCATCGTCAAATGCAAGCGAGATACCCTTGGAGGCGTTGCGCTTGCGCTCCTCGCACCGAAGGCGCCACAGGTCGTGATCGGCCCGGTTCCAGCGCGGCGGCTCGTCCGGGCAGTCGACCTTGAGCGGCACTGGCTTCCACCAATTCCGGCGTGAGCACAGGTACATGGCGCAGAAGCAGAGGAGGACGAGGAAGACAAAGGTGATGGTCAATAGCCAGTTGCGCGCCGTCTCGTGCGTGGTCTGCTTGGACGTGGGCTCCACCACGGGCATGAACGGCGGATACGGCGTGAGCGGCGGCGCGGGCGGGTCGGCCGGCGGCGAGGGCGGTGGCGGTGTTGGCGCCATGTCGGGCGGCCAGGGCGGCGGCGAGGGCGGCGGCGGGCTGGGCGGCGGTGAGGGC
>MDTG01205684.1_pt1 | contig 27655 bp, 22 predicted proteins | sample 811421 | NCBI WGS metagenome assembly MDTG01 (sample SAMN05326645, study PRJNA326480) | marine metagenome | isolation source: seawater | place: Pacific Ocean: South East | collected 2011
GTGCGAACTGGGGCATGGAGCGGGTCACGGTGGCGAGAAAGATGCCCATCGACGTGGTGGCGAACAGGGGCAGCGCCGCGCCGAACAGAAACAGAGCGAGGGATCCCTCGATCGGCACCGCCAGCAGCCCCTGAACGACGATGCCGAGGGACAGCCCGCAGGCGACCAGCACCACCAGCCCCATGGCCCAGACCTTCGCCGCCATGATCTCGAGCGGGCTCACCGGCATCACCAGCAGGTGCTCCATGGTGCCGTGCTCCCGCTCGCGGATGAGCGCGGCGCCGGTGAGCACGATGGACAGCATGGTGACGTTGTTGATCACCTCCATGATGCTGCCGAACCAGGACTGATTCAGCTCGGGGTTGAAGCGCGGGCGGGCCACCAGGTCCACCGGCGGCGCCGGCGCCGCCCGGTAGCGCGCCACGAACGCCCGCACCTCGCCGTCGACGATGGCCTGCACGTAGCCGCTGCCGGTGAACGCCTGGCTCATGCGGGTGGCATCGACGTTGAGCTGGATGGCCGGCTGGCGGCCGGCCAGCACGTCGCGCTGGAAGTCGGGCGGGATCACCAGCGCGAACGTGTCGAGCCCGGCGTCGAGTCGGCGGTCCATCTGCTGCTGGGTGACGTACGCCGGCGGCTTGAAGTATGGCGGATACAGCGCGGCCGCGATCCGCGCCGACAGCGGCGAGCCGTCCTCGTCGACGATCGCGATGGGGGCCCGGTTCAGGGTCTCCGGCACGGCGGTGGCCGCCGCGTAGATCGCCAGCGAGAAGGCGTAGACGATCAGCGACAGCATGATGGGATCGCGCAGCAGGCTGCGAAGCTCCTTGACCCCGAGATGACCGATGTTGCCGGGGCGCACGGGGTCAGCGCGCCTGCTTGCGCAGCGCCAGCGCGGCGAGGCCGGTGAGCACGGGCACCGCCAGCGCCAGCGGCCAGAACGACGCGCCCAGGTCGTCGAACCCGAGGCCCTTGGAGAACGTGCCACGGGCGATGATCAGGAAGTGGCTGGTCGGGTAGGCCTCACCCACCGCCCGGGCGACGCCGTCCAGGGCGCTGACCGGCTCGATGAAACCCGAGAAGCTCACGGCCGGCAGCGTCGTCAGGATCGCGGTGCCGAAGATGGCAGCCACCTGGCTGCGCATGAACGTCGAGATCAGCAGCCCCATGGCGGTTGCCGCCATCACGTACAGCCCGGCGGCCGCCGCCAGCGCGGTGAAGCTGCCGGTGAACGGCACGCCGAACACCGTCACCGCCAGCGCCACCAGCAGCAGAAAGCTCGCCAGGGCCAGCGCCACGTAGGGGAGCTGCTTGCCGAGCAGGAACTCCAGCGGCCGCGTGGGGGTGACGTAGAAGTTGACGATGGAGCCCAGCTCCTTTTCCCGGACCACGCCGAGGGCCGCCAGCATGGCCGGAATCATCAGCAGCAGGATCGGAATGACGCCGGGCACCATCGCCACCATGCTCTCGAGTTCCGGGTTGTAGCGGAACCTGACCTCGACCCGGGCCGGGCCGGCGGTGACGTCGCCGAGTCCAGCCTCCCGGGCCCGCCGGGCCAGCCAGTGGGCGTGCATCCCCTGAACGTAGCCGCGCACCGTCTCCGCGCGGCTCGGCATGGCGCCGTCGATCCACGCGCCGATCTCCACCGCTCGGCCGCGCGCCAGGTCCCGCGCGAAGTGCGGTGGAATCTCGATGGCGAGGTTGATCTCGCCGCGGCGCATGCGCCGGTCCAGCTCCGCCGGACCGAGGATCGGCGGGCGCTCGACGAAGTAGCGCGAGCCGGCGATGGCGTGCGCGTAGTCGCGGCTGGTGATCGTCTGGTCACGGTCCAGCACGGCGAAGGTCAGATCGTCCACGTCCATGCTGAGCCCGAACCCCATCGCCACCATCAGGATGACGCTGCCGAGAATGGCCAGCACGAAACGCACCGGGTCACGGACCAGTTCGACCGTCTCGCGGCGCGCGTAGCTCAGCAGCCGGCGCGGATCGAACCAGCGCCGCCAGGCCGCGGGTCCGGCCCGCCGCGCGCCCGCGGCCGCGGTCAGCCCGGCGTCGGCGGGCGCCGCCGGCCCATCGGCTTCGGCGAGAAAGTCGACGAAGGCGTCCTCCAGGTCCGTGGCGCCGCGCGCCGCCATCAGCGCTGCGGGCGTATCGGTGGCCAGCACCCGGCCGGCATGCATCAGCGCGACCCGGTCACAGCGCTCCGCCTCGTGCATGAAGTGCGTGGACACGAAGATGGTCACACCCTGGTCGCGGGACAGGGCGACGAGGTGCGACCAGAAGGCGTCCCGCGCCACCGGGTCCACGCCGGACGTCGGCTCGTCGAGGATCAGCACCTCCGGCTGGTGTATCAGCGCCACCGCCAGGGACAGCCGCTGCCGGTGCCCCAGGGGCAGACGCTCGGGCAGCGCGTCGGCCACCGCCGCCAGGTCGAACCGGTGGATCATCTCCACCACCCGCTCGTCGATGCCGCCGGCGGGCAGGCCGAACAGCCGGGCATGCAGGGCCAGGTTCTGACGCACCGACAGCTCGCCGTACAGTGAGAAGCCCTGGGACATGTAGCCGACCCGCCGGCGGGTCTCGCGGTCCGAGGCCGCCACCGGGTGGCCGAACAGGCTCGAGGTGCCGGACGTGGGCGTGAGCAGGCCCGTCAGCATCTTCATGGTGGTGGTCTTGCCGCAGCCGTTGGAGCCGACGAAGCCGAAGATCTCCCCGCGGGGGATGCTGAAGCTGACCCGGTCCACGGCGGTAAAGTCGCCGAACCGCATGGTCAGCGCCCGGGCCTCGATGGCCACGGCGCCATGGTCCGTCCGCGCCGGTACAGGCCCGGACGCCGCGCTGCCGCGGCGTTCCTCGGGCAGCAGCGCGACGAACGCCCGCTCCAGGCTCGCCGCGCCGGTGCGCTCGAGCAGATCCGACGGCGTACCGGCTGCGAGCACGCGCCCGCCGTCGAGGGCCACCAGCCGATCGAAGGCCTCGGCCTCGTCCATGTAGGCCGTCGCCACCACCACGCTCATCTGCAGGCGCTCGGCGCGGATCCTCGCCACCAGGGTCCAGAACTGGCGCCGCGACAGCGGGTCCACGCCGGTGGTCGGTTCGTCGAGGATCAGCAGGTCCGGATCGTGGATGAGCGCGCAGCACAGGCCGAGCTTCTGCTTCATGCCGCCGGACAGCTTGCCCGCCGGCCGGTCGAGAAAGGGCGCCAGTCCGGTGGCCGCGGTGAGCTGGCGGATGCGCCTGGTGCGCTCCGCGGCGTCGTGGCCGAACAGCCGCCCGAAGAAGTCGATGTTCTCGGCCACCGACAGGGTGGCGTAGAGATTGCGGCCGAGGCCCTGGGGCATGTAGGCGATGCGGGGACAGACCCGGCGCCGCTGGCCCGGCCGGCGGAGGTCACCGCCCAGCACCTCGACGGTGCCCGACTGCACCGCCCGGGCGCCGGCCAGCAGCGCGAGCAGGCTCGACTTGCCGACGCCGTCCGGACCGATGATCCCGGTGACGAGGCCGGCCGGTATCTCGAGGGACACGTCCTCGAGGACGCGGCGGGAGCGGTAGACCAGGGACGCGCCGACGACGCGTGCCGCTGGCGCCGACCCGTCGCCGCTCATGGCGGCAGCGCGACCTGGAGCTCGTCGGGCCAGGCCCGCGCCGCGTCGAGCCGCACGTACACCATGCCCGGCAGGCCGGTCTTGACCTGGTCGAGGTACTGGTCGAGCAGCGTGGGATCGATGCTCGCCTTGATCCGGAACATCAGCTTTTCACGCTCGTCGGCGGTCTCGACGGTCTTCGGCGTGAACTGGGCGACATCGGCCACGTAGGACACGCTGGCCGGAATCACGAACTCGGGCGCGGCATCCAGCACGATGCGCGCCTCGGCGCCGAGGGCGATGCGGCCCGCCTGCGCCGTCGGCAGGAAGAACGTCATGTACACGTGCCCGAGATCCACCAGATTCAGCACCGCCGCGCCGGCGGCGACCACCTCGCCGGGCTGAGCGACCCGATACTGCACCCGGCCGTCCCTGGGCGAACGCAGCACGCAGTCGTCGATGTCCGCGGCGATCCGCTCCACCGTGGCCGCCGCCGCAGCGGCAGCGGCCTCGGCGGCCACCACCTCGGAGCGGGCGAAGCCGAGCGCGGCCTGGGCCGCCGCGACCTGGGCCTCGGCCGCGCTGACCGCCGCCCGGGCGCCTTCGAAACGGGCGACCGCCTCGTCGAGGTTCTGCTGGGACGTGGTGCCTTTCTCCGCCATTTCCCGGGTGCGCGACAGCGTCTTGGCGGCGGCATCCCGTTCCGCTTCGCGCTGACGTACCACCGCCCGGGCCGCGGCGACCTCGGCCTCGCGCTGCTGCACCTGGCTGCGGGCGGTCTCCACGCCGATGGCCGCACGCCGGCGCTGCGCCTCGGCTTCCCGGTACTGGGCGTCGAGATTGGCGGTATCGAGGCGCGCCAGCACGTCGCCGGCCCGCACCAGGTCCCCCTCCTCCACCAGTACGGCCGCGACCCGGCCCGGAGTCCTCGCGGCCACGTCGATCTCCACGGCCTCGATGCGGCCGTTGCTCGCGGCGAACCCGTCCGGCAGCGGCTCCGGCTGAACGGCGCGCCAGGCCAGCACGGCCGCCGCCACGGCCAGCGCGGCGACGGCCGCGCCGAACCAGCGCCCCCGGCTCAGTCCGGCCATGCGTCACGCCTCACGTCATCACCTCCGCCGCCTCGCGCCGGTCGGCCGCCCCGTCCGCCGGCACCGGCGGATAACCGCGCTCGCGGCGCAGCTCGTTGACCACCCGCATGAAGTCCCGGTAGAACGCGGGCCGCAGAAACGACGTCGCCACGAAGCGGACCTCCGGCAGGTCGATCGCCCGCAGGAAGTGCCGCACCCCGAGGGCGAAGCGAAGGCGGTGGCCCTCGGCGTCCAGGATGTAGCCCTGCTCGAACTGATAGTGGACGTTGTCGAGGTGGGCGAGGATGCGGGTCATGTGGCCGTTGAAGATCACCCGCTCGTCGCCGGTCAGGGTCAGCAGCTTGTCCGGGTTCCAGCCGAGCCTGGGATCGTCGCTCACCTTGGCCAGCACCCGGGCCACCGCCTCGGAAGACATCAGCGGGGCATTCAGATCCATGGTCATCCGCGAGCGTTCCTGGAACGTCTGGGCGATGGCGAGCCGCCGGCTCTCGTCCATGGACCGCGTGTTCTGACGGATCTGCACCGACAGGTACACCAGGGTCAGAACGACACCGGCGGCGGCCAGCTCGGCCAGCGCGCCGACCGCGTCCCAGTTCACGTCAAGCGCCACTGCGCAGCAGCCGTCCGGGACGGGCGCCGGTGTCGGCGTCGCGATCGCGGGTGCGCACCCCGGCGACCCAGGTGCCGACGTAGCCCGACGCCGGCTGCAGCAGCCGGATGCCGCCCGCCGGCAGGTCGCGGTGGACCTCGAGGTCGCCCAGCGCCAGGCGCTGGAAGTCGATGACGTTGACGTCGGCCCGCTTGCCCGGCGCCAGCACGCCCCGGTCGCCGAAGCCGAACAGCCGCGCGTTCTTCAGGGTCTGCCGGTGCACCACCCGCTCCAGCGGCAGGCGCGGCCCGCGGCTGCGGTCCCGCACCCAGTGGGTGAGCTGGTAGGTGGGCGCCACCGCGTCGAAGATCACCGACACGTGGGCCCCGGCGTCCGACAGCCCGGTGACCGTGGCGTCGTGCATGTGCATGTCGTAGACGGCGTCGAGGTTGTGGTCCGGATAGTTGGTGAAGTACATCACCGCGAAGTCCTCGCCGTTGCCGCCGACCAGGAAGTCGTAGAGATAGGACCAGGGGTCCTGCCCGGCGGCCGCGGCTTTCGCCGCGAAAGACAGATCCGGCGTCGGCTCGTAGTCCTTCGCCTCCTTCAGGCAGAAGGTCTGAGCGAAGTTGAGCTCGGCAAACGCCACCCCGTTCTCCATGGTGCCGGGCAGTTCGTGGGGCACGCTCTGCTCGGCCAGGATGGCCGCTTTGACCTCGGGCCTGCGCAGCTCCGCCAGGCGCTCGGCCATGGGCAGCGCGCGCAGCTTCAGATAGGTGGGCCGGCGCATGAACGAATGGTAGGTGGACAGGCTGATGACGATGCCGGTGGGGCGGGCGCCGACCTGGGGGAACAGCGCCGCGCCTGCGCGGTTCAGCTCCACCACCCGGTCGAGCACCTCGTGCCAGCGGCTGCGCCACTCCTCCACCTGGAACAGGGTGAAGGTCAGGGGCCGGCCGCTCTCCTTCGACAGGCGACCCATCAGCTCCACCTCGGCGCCGAGATCGTGGGGCTCGCCGCCGAGCGCCTGACCGCTGCCGAGGGTGCTGGACGGAATCATCTGGAACACGCCCCGGCCGGCCGCCTTCAGAGCGCCCGCCAGGGCCAGCACCTCGTCGTCCCGGGCGAAGGTGCCGGGTACGGGCTCCCCACGGACCGACACGTGGCCGAGAATCCGGGAGGTGGAGAAGCCGACCGCGCCGGCGCGCACCGCTTCCGTCACCACCCGGGCCATGGCTTCGAGATCGTCGGCGGTGGCCGGCTCGTTGCGACGGCCGCGCTCGCCCATGACGAAGTTGCGGACCGCGCCGTGGGCGATCAGCGAGCCGACGTCGAGGGCGTACTCCCGGGTCGCCAGGAAGTCCAGGTACTCGGGGTAGCTGGCCCAGGCACCCCAGGGCATGCCCTCGGTGAGCGCCGAGCCCGGAATGTCCTCCACCCCCTCCATCAGCTCGATGAGGTCGCGCTCGCCGCCGGGCGGCACCGGCGCGAAGCCGACGCCGCAGTTGCCCATGACCACCGTCGACACGCCGTGGCTGGCCGACGGGTCCATGGCCGAATCCCAGGTCACCTGGCCGTCGTAGTGGGTGTGCACGTCCACCCAGCCGGGGGTGACGAGACAGCCGTCGGCATCGACGGTCTCCCGGGCGGCGCCGTCGATGCGGCCGCCGACCTCGACGATGCGGCCGTCCTTCAGGGCGACGTCACCGGTGGTTGCTGCGGCGCCCGTGCCGTCGACGAGGGTGCCGCCGCGAATGAGTGTGTCGAACATGTGCGTGATCCTGGCTGAAGCTGACGATTGAAATTTCCGATGCAGAACAGGACAGCCTCGCCGGCGGCATTCATCCGGCACGGCTGCCCGATCCTCAGACCCCGAGCGGGCGCCGCCGCACGAACATGGTCTGGGGCACGGTGAACTCGAGCAGTCCGTCCTGACCGCCCTCCGAGCCGAGCCCGGACTGCTTGTGCCCGCCGAAGCTGGCCAGCGGCGACAGGTGCTGGGTCTCGTTGATCCAGACGGTGCCCGCCTGGAGACGTCGGCCGAGGGCTTCCGCCCGCTCGACGTCCGCGCTCCACACCGACGCCCCGAGACCGTAGTCGCTGGCGTTGGCCCGCGCCACCACGTCCTCCTCGGAGGCGAAGCGCAGCAGCGGCAGCACCGGCCCGAACTGCTCCTCCTGAACGATGCGGGCATCCTCCGGCGGATTGTCGAGAATCGTGATGGGCACGAAGTAGCCCGGCAGATCCGACGGCTCGCCGCCCATCACGAACGGGTAGCCGTTGGCGCGGGCATCCTCGATCAGCGCCAGCACCCGCTGGTACTGGGCCTCGTTCTGCACGGGACCGACCTGGGTGCCCTGCTCGGCGCCGTCGCCCATCTTCACGGTCTTCGCGTACTCGACCAGGGCTGCCTTCAGCGGCTCGTAGACGTCCTCGTGCACGTACATGCGCTTGGAGGCGATGCAGATCTGCCCGGCATTCCGGAACGCCGCCCAGAAGAGCTGCTCGGCCACCGCCTCGACGTCCACGTCCGGCAGCACGATGGCGGCGTCGTTGCCGCCGAGCTCCAGGGTCACCCGCTTGAGCGTCGGCGCGGCGCTCGCCATGACCTTGCGGCCGGTCTCCGTCGAGCCCGTGAAGCTGACCTTGTCGATGCCATCGTGGCCGGTCAGCCACGGGCCGAGCCGGTCGCTGCCGGACACCACGTTGAGCACGCCGGGCGGCAGCAGGTCGCGGAACAGCTCGCCCACGCGCAGCGTGGTCAGCGGCGTGGTCGGCGCCGGCTTCAGCACGATGGTGCAGCCGGCCAGCAGCGCCGGCGCGACCTTGAACATGGCCAGCAGAATCGGGAAGTTCCACGGCACGATGGCGGCCACCACGCCCACCGGCAGATGCCGGGTGACCGCCAGCCGCTCCTCGGAGTCCTCGGAGACATGCTCGGGAATGTCCAGCTTGGTGGTCTCCGCCAGCCAGTGCGCGCCACCGAGCACGTCGGCCTGGGCGTCGGCGTGGGGCTTGCCCTGCTCCATGGTGAGCAGCCGCATCAGCTCGTCGACGTTCTGCGCCAGCGCACCGGCGAGAGCGCCCAGCGCCGCCCGGCGCTCCTCGATCGGCGTGGCGGCCCAGCCCGGTGCTGCGCGCCGGGCTGCGGCCACGGCGGCATCCAGCTCCTCCCGGGTGCAGTCTGGCGCCTGGGCGAAGGCCTCCCCGGAGGCCGGGTTCACCACCGCGAACTGCTCGCAGCCCGGCTCCGCCCGGCCGTCGATGGTCATCGTGAAGTCGAGATTCATGGTCGTTCCTGCTTTGCTTGGAATGAATCGAGTGTCACAGCACGTAGCCCTCGCCGGACGCCCGCACCGTGATCTCGGCGATGGACACGCCCCAGGGCTGGTTGATGGCGTAGACGATCTGGTCGGTCAGGCTCTCCGGGTCGAGGGCGAAGTAACCGATGTCGTCCCGGTCGAGTTCCCGGGCCGGAAGCTGGCCGGCGAGCAGCGCTTCGAACCGCGCAGCCATGTCCGCCGTGTTGTGCCCGGTGATGCCCAGCGTCGCCTCGGGATTGACGATGCCGCCCGCCAGATTGGTGGCGGGCACGCCGGTGGGCCGCACCGTCGTCACCTTGATGCGGCCCTGGCTCTCCACCCGCAGCGACTCGGACAGGAAGTTCACGGCCGCCTTGGTGGCGCCGTACACGCCGGCGCCGGCCACCGGGAAGTTGCCGTAGATCGACGACAGGTTCACCACGTGGCCGCGGCCCTGGGAGAGCATCTGATCGTGCACCGCGACGATGCCGTGCAGCACGCCCTTGATGTTGACGTCGATGCACCGCGCCCAGGCGTCCATGGCCGCCTCGTGGTCCCGGTAGAACGCCAGCGGCATGGTGCCGGCGTTGTTGACCATGACGTCGATGGCGCCGAAGCGGTCCACCGCGCCGGCGGCCAGCGCCCGCATGTCGTCGAGCCGGGTGACGTCGGCCCGCTGAAACATGGCCTGGTGGCCGGCGGCGCGGATGGTCTCCGCGGTGGCCGCCGCCTGCGCCTCGTCGACGTCGGCGCAGACCACCCGGGCGCCAAGCGCCCCGCACTTCTGGCTGATCAGCCGGCCGAAGCCGCTGCCGGCGCCGGTGACGATCACCACGCGATCGTAGATGGGTTCGGACATGAGGTTCCCCACTGCTCTCCGGCCTTCAATGATCGCCCGAACGGGGGCCCGGTGACACCCTGCCGGGGCCGTGGTTTCCCCGGGTTCCCCCGGCCACCCGGTTGCTGGTTTGATGGCGTGCCGTCCGACGCGAGGAGGTGCCGCATGGCCTACAACCCGAGAACCGAGCTCGCCACCCATACCGTGACCAACCAGCCGCCGCCGCTGGAGGACGTGAACCTCTACGCCACCGACCGGGCGCTGCAGGATGCCGTCCGGCGCGCCGGAGGCGGCAGCCATGGGGCCCGCCTCGACGCCTTCGGCCGGCGCTGCGGCGAGGCCCGCACCCAGACCTGGTCGCGCCAGGCCAACGAGAACCCGCCGCGGCTGCGACCCTTCGACCGGTTCGGCCAGCGCATCGACGAGGCCGAGTTCCATCCGGCCTACCACGAGCTCATGGCCCTCGGCCTCGACGGCGGCGTATCCGCCGCCGCCTGGACGGCCCCCGAAGCCGGCCACGTGCTGCACGCCGGGCTGATGTTCCTGATGAACCAGGCCGATGCCGGCGTCACCTGCCCCATGTCCATGACCTACGCCTGCGTGCCGACCCTGCGCGCCGCGCCGGAGCTGGCCGCCGAATGGGAGCCCCGGGTCACCGCCGCCCGCTACGACGAGCGTTCGATACCCGCTGCCGGCAAGCACGGCGTCACCCTCGGCATGGCCATGACCGAGAAACAGGGCGGCTCCGACGTGCGCGCCAACACCACCCGGGCCGAGGCCGCCGACGGCGCGGTGCGGCTGGTGGGCCACAAGTGGTTCTGCTCGGCGCCCATGAGCGATGCCTTTCTGACGCTGGCCTACGGCGACAACGGCCTCACCTGCTACTTCGTGCCCCGCTGGCTGCCCGACGGCGAGCGCAACACCATCCAGGTGATGCGCCTGAAGGACAAGCTCGGCGACCGCTCCAATGCCTCCTCCGAGATCGAATACCACCATGCCTGGGCCTGGCAGGTGGGCGAGGCCGGCCGCGGCGTGCGCACCATCATCGCGATGGTCCAGCACACCCGGCTCGACTGCCTGCTCGGCTCCGCCGCCGGCATGCGGCAGGCGCTGGCCCAGGCGCTCTGGCACACCGGCCACCGCACCGCCTTTCAGCGCCGGCTGCGGGACCAGCCGGCCATGCAGGCGGTGCTCGCCGACCTGGTGCTCGACAGCGAGGCCGCCACCGCCCTGGCGTTCCGGGTCGCCGCCAGTTTCGACCGGGCGGCAGAGGACCCGCAGCAGGCGGCCTACATGCGCCTCGCCACCGCGGTGGGCAAGTACTGGGTGTGCAAACGCCAGCCCGGCTTCGTCTACGAGGCGCTGGAATGCCTCGGCGGCGCCGGCTACGTGGAGGAAGGGCCCATGCCGCGGCTGTTCCGGCAGTCGCCGCTGAACGCGATCTGGGAAGGCTCCGGCAACGTCATCGCGCTGGACGTCCTGCGCGCCTGCGCCCGGGAGCCCGAGAGCCTGGAAGCGGTGCGGGCGGAGCTGGCGGCGCCGGCGGGCCGCAACCCGCACTACGACGCCCACCTGCGCAGTCTGGAGCGCTGGCTGACGGAGGAGCGCCCCCACGAGGGCACGGCGCGGGCACTGACGGAATCCCTCGGCCTGGGACTCCAGGCTGCGGCCCTGGCGGCAGGCGCGCCGGAGTTCGTGTTCGACGGCTTCTGCGCCGCCCGGCTCGACCCGGAGACCCGCGCCTTCGCCTACGGCGCCGGCCGGGCCCCGGTCGACATCCGGGCGCTGATCGAGCGGGCCTACCCGGCGGCGTAGCCGAGCACCGCCACCAGGTGGCAGGCGGTGCCGGCGAGCACGAACAGGTGCCAGCCGAAGTGGGCGTAGCGGATGCGGTCGTCCAGCACGAACAGGGCGACGCCGGCCGTGTAGGCCAGCCCGCCCGCCAGCAGCCAGACGAACCCGGCGGTCGGCAGCGCGGTGAACAGCGGCTCCGCGGCCAGCACCACCAGCCAGCCCATGGCCAGGTACAGCGCCGTGGACCAGATCGGCCGGCGGTTGCCCGGCAGCGCCTTGAGCACCACCCCGGTCACAGCCAGCGCCCAGACCAGGGCCACCATCGGCCAGCCCCACTGCTCGCGGAACACGCCCAGCGCGAAGGGCGTGTAGGTTCCGGCGATCAACAGATAGATGGCGCAGTGATCGAGGGTGCGGAACACCGCCTTGGCGCGGCCGGCGGCGCGACGGCCCGGCGCTTCCGCCGGCCGCCGGGCGGCCAGACCCGACTCCGCCCCGCCCGGCATCGCGTGATACAGCGTCGACGCCAGGTACATCAGCAGCATGGTGACGCCGAACACCACCACGCCGAACACCTCGGTCGCCGCGCCGCCGCCCGCGACGGCGTCGACGATCAGCACCGGAATCGCCGCCACGGCCAGCACGGCCCCGGCGCCGTGGCTCACGGCGTTGGCGATCTCTTCTCCCACGGACTGCAGTCGGCCGTGATCCGTCATGTCGTTCCTCGCAGCCGAAGGGGCGAGGCCCGTCCGGTCAGGTGCATTTGGAGTCTCCGCAGTTCAAGCAGGTCAGGCAGCCGTCGAGCAGAACCCGCGCACGGGTGTGGCACTTCATGCACAGCTCGGCGCCCGCCGGAAACCCGCTGCCGGACGGCCCGTCGGACCCGCCCCGGGCACCCTCGCCCGGCGCCGCCTCGACTGCCGCCCGCTTCTCCGCCAGGTAGGCCTGGCGGTGCGGGTCGTCATCCTGCGCCAGCATGCCGAGCCCTGCAAGGTGACGTTCGATGATTTCGCCGATCTCCGCCACCAGCGACGGCATGAACCGGCCGCCGGACTTGAAGTAGCCGCCCCTGGGATCGAACACGCTGCGCAGCTCCTCCACCAGGAAGGTGCAGTCGCCGCCCTTGCGGAACACCGCCGAGACGATCCGGGTGAGCGCGACGATCCACTGGAAGTGGTCCATGTTCTTGGAGTTGATGAAGATCTCGAAGGGCCGCCGCGACTCGTGGGGCGTGCCGGCGTTCAGCACCACGTCGTTGATGGTGACGTACAGGGCGTGCTCAGACAGCGGCGTCCTGATCTTGTAGGTCTGCCCCCCCAGCAGCTCGGGGCGCGCCAGGCGCTCGTGCATCTGCTCGAGCTCGGGCGCCGCCTCGGCGGGGGGTGCGGACTCGTCCGAAAGGACGCGGAAGTCGACGATGCGACCGGGGATCTCGATGGTCATGATGTGGTCTCCTGTCGGCCCCGGGCTCAGCCGAGCCGCCCGTAGTAGCCTTCCTTGAGCGCGTCGAACAGATTCGCCGCGGTATGGGTCTCGCCGTCGTAGACGACTTCCTCGTCACCCCGGACGTCCACGCTGCTGCCGTCCTCCAGCACGAAGCGGTACACCGTCGCGGCCAGGTCCGACGCCCGCACCAGCACGCCCTGGAACGCCTCGGGATTGAAGCGGAACGTGGTGCAGCCCTTGAGGCCCTGCCGGTAGGCGGAGACGTAGAGGTCCGCGAAGTCCTCGAACGGGTAGTCGCTGGGCACGTTGGCCGTCTTCGAGATGCTCGAGTCGACCCAGCGCTGAGCCGCCGCCTGCACGGCGATGTGTTCCTCCGGGGTGATCTCGTCGGCGGTGGCGAAACACGCCGGCAGACGATGGGCCGGGTCGTCGGCGTCGGGCGCCGCCAGCGGGTCGACGGCCTCCCGGTAGACCAGCAGCTCCAGCGAGCACACCTCGACCCGCTCCTTGGTGCGCCGGCCCGGCGCGATGAGGTTGCGGAAATAGCGGTGCCCGAAGCTCGGCTCGATGCCGTTGCTGGCATTGTTGCCGACGGACAGGGCGATGGTGCCCGTGGGCGCGATCGAGCTGTGATGGGTGAAGCGCGCGCCGACCTCGGCGAGCTGCGCCACCAGCTCGGGCGCCACCTCCGCCAGCCGCTGCATGTAACGGCTGTAGCGCGCGTGCAGCACCCGGCCGGGCACCTCGTCCCCCACCCGGTAACCGTCGGCGGCCAGTTCCGGCCGCCGCGCCAGCATCGCCGCCGTGATCTCGAAGCGCTCGTTCATGATCGGCGCGGGCCCCTTCTCCTCGGCCAGGTCCAGGGCCGCCTGCCAGCCGGCGACGGCCAGCTCGCGGCTGAGCCGTTCGGTGAACGCCACCGAGGCCGGCGAGCCGTACCGCATCCCGAGCATGGCCAGGGCGGAACCGAGACCGAAGAAGCCCATGCCGTGGCGGCGCTTGCGCGCGAGTTCCAGGCGCTGCTCGGCCAGCGGCAGGCCGTTGATCTCGACCACGTTGTCGAGCATGCGGGTGAACACCGCCACCACCTCGCGGAACGCCTCCCAGTCGAACCCGGCGCCGTCCGTGCAGGGGGCCGTCACGAACCGGGTCACGTCGATGGACCCGAGCAGACAGGCGCCATGGGGCGGCAGCGGCTGCTCGCCGCACGGATTGGTGGCGCGGATGTCCTCGCAGAACCAGTTGTTGTTCAGCTCGTTCACCCGGTCGATCAGGATGAACCCCGGCTCGGCGTAGTCGTAGGCAGCGCGCATCACCTCGTCCCAGATCTCCCGGGCCGGCAGGCGCCGGTGAACCCGGCAGGCGACCCGGCCGTCCTGGCGGGTCAGATAGTCGTCGGCCACCGGCCAGTGACGCCAGACCACCTGGGCCGGATCGGCCACGTCGACACCGGCCGCGGCGGCTTCCCGGGCGGTGAGCGGAAACGCCAGCCCCCACTCGCCGTCGGCCTCCAGCGCGGCCATGAACTCGTCGCTGACCAGCAGCGACAGATTGAACTGCCGCAGCCGGCCGTCCTCCCGCTTGGCGGCGATGAACTCGAGCACGTCCGGATGGCCGATGTCGAAGGTGGCCATCTGGGCGCCACGCCGGCCGCCGGCGGAGGACACGGTGAAGCACATCCGGTCGAACACGTCCATGAACGACAGCGGACCGGACGTATGCGCGCCGGCGCCGCTGACGAAGGCGCCCCGCGGCCGCAGGGTCGAGAACTCGTAGCCGACGCCGCAGCCGGCTTTGAGGGTCAGGCCGGCCTCGTGCACCCGGCCGAGGATGGCGTCCAGGGAGTCGCCGACGGTGCCCGCCACCGTGCAGTTGATGGTGGACGTCGACGGCTTGTGGGCCTCGGCGCCGGCATTGGCCAGGATGCGTCCCGCGGGGATCGCGCCGTGGCGCAGCGCCCAGAGGAAGCGGGCTTCCCAGAGCCTGCGGGCTTCGCCCTCCGCCTCCACCGCGGCCAGCGCGCGGGCGACCCTGGCGAGGCTCGCGTCCGGATCATCGTCCACCGCCGTGCCGTCGGCGGCCCGCAGCTGATACTTCTGGGCCCAGATGTCCCGGCTGGTCGCCTGCAGCGGCAAGGCCGGCTCGAGGGGGACCCTGGCCGCTTCCGGAGCGGCCGCGGGGTGAGGCGCGAAATTCATGCAGAAATCCCATATATTGCGGTTCGGCGGATCAGACTACGCAAAATGTGGGGTTCGCCATTGATGCCGATCAAAGCAGGCCGCCGCCGCGGCCGCCGCCTCGTCGAGCCCGAATCCGGGGTCCCTCGACGGCGTGCGACCACCGCGGCCCGGCCGACCCAGGGGGACCCATGACGCCACTGACTCGACTCGCTCTCGGCGCGCTGCTGACCGCCGCCGTCGGCGCCCACGCCGCGCAGCCGGCCCCGGCGGCCGCCGGCCAGGACGACGGGCACCTGCCCGGAGCCGACAGCTCCGCGCTGTTCTGGCAGGGACGGGAACAGATCGCCGGATTCCGCAACATCGACCGTCTGGCGCCGGTACGATGGATCGCCGCCGGTGACCGGGCGCTGGAACTCCCCGCGGCCGGCGACGCCATCGGGACGGTGTCCTTCGAGTTCGCCGGCGACACCCTGACCCTCGACGACTACCTCGACCGCCAGCGGGTCGCCGGCCTGCTGGTGCTGAAGGACGGCAGCGTCGCCTACGAGCGCTACCGGCTGGGCAACGACGCGCAGACCCGCTGGATCTCCTTCTCGGTGGCCAAGTCCGTCGTCGCCATGCTGATCGGCGCCGCCATCGCCGACGGCTACATCGACAGCGTCGACGAGCGGGTCACCGCCTACCTGCCGCGGCTGGCCGGCTCCGCCTACGATCAGGCGACCATCCGCGATCTGCTGCAGATGGCCTCCGGCGTCGCCTGGAACGAGGACTACGCCGACCCGGAGTCCGACGTGGCCCGCGCCACCTACGACACGCTGAGCCTGTACGACTACCTCCGTGACAAGCCGCGCAACGCACCGCCCGGCGAGCGGTTCAACTACAACACCGCCGAGACCAACCTGGCGGGCACACTGCTGCGCGCGGCCATCGGCAACAACCTGTCGACCTACCTGTCCGAGAAGATCTGGCAGCCGTTCGGCATGGAAAGCGACGCCTACTGGCAGCTCACCGAGCCCGGCGGCGGCGAGTTCGGCGGCTGCTGCATCAGCGCCACCCTGCGCGACTACGCCCGGCTCGGCCTGTTCGCCCTGGGCGACGGCCGCCTGGCCGACGGCAGCCGGGTGCTGCCGGAAGGCTGGATGGCCGAGTCCACCCGGCCGTCACCCGGCTACGACGGCTACGGCTACTTCTGGTGGCTGCACGGGAACGGCGCCTACGAGGCCATGGGCATCTTCGGCCAGAGCATCTACGTCGACCCGGCGAACGGGGTGGTGATCGCCCAGCACAGCGCCCGCGCCGAGGCCGACCGGGAAGCGGACTGGGCGATGCAGGCGGCGGCCTACGCGGCGCTGGTCGAGGCGGTCAGCGGCGGCTGACGCGCGCCTCGTCCACAGGGCGCGTCAGGCGAATTCGAGCCCGTCGAAGTCGCCGGACTCGCGCCACGCCTTGATGTACTTGAAGTAGGCCGCTGCCCCGGCCGGATAGCCGCGGTTGTACTGCGCGGCCGGCGACATCGGCTGACCTTCGTTGTTGTAGTAGCCGGGCGTGCAGTCCGCCGAGCCGAGCATCATGCCGGGCCCGGTCATCAGCAGGTCGACCCAGTCCTTCTGCGCCTGCTCGGTCACTTCCACGGTCTGGTGCCCGCCGTCGAGCGCATGACGGATGACCATGGCGATGGTCATGGCCGACTCGACGATGTTGTGAGGCACGTTGGAGATGAGGTTCGCACCCTGGGTGGGCTGCACCCAGAAGGCGTTGGGAAAGCCGTGCACGTGGATGCCGTGCTTGCTGCGCATGCCGTCCTTCCACGCCTCGGTCAGCGTCAGGCCGCCGCGGCCCACGGTCTCGAAGCCGGTGCGGGCGACCAGCTCGGTGCCGACCTCGAAGCCGGTGCCGTAGATGATGCAGTCGACCTCGTACTCCCGGCCGGCGACCACCACCCCCTTCCGGGTGATGCGCTCCACGCCCTGACCGTCGGTATCCAGCAGCACCGTGGCCGGCTGGTTGAAGGCCTCCAGGTACTCGTCGTGAAAGCAGGGGCGCTTGCAGAGCTGGCGGTACCAGGCCTTGAGCTTCGCCGCGGTGTCCTTGTCCTCGACCACCGCGTCGACCCGCCGGCGGATCTCCTCCATCTTCTCGAAGTCCGAGTCCTCGTAGGCCGCGAGCATCTTCAGCGGGTTGCCGCGGTCCTCCTCCGGCAGCTCCATGATCTTCGCGCGGATCCGCCGGGACAGGTCGGTCCAGCCGTCCTGCACCAGATCCTCTTCGGCGTCGCCGCCGGTCTGATTGAGGGTGAAGTTCTCCAGCCAGCGCTGCTGCCAGCCGGGGGTGGCGATGGTCTCGAACCACTCCGGATCGGTGGGCCGGTTGTCGCGCACGTCCACCGAGGACGGCGTGCGCTGGCAGACGTAGAAGGTCCTGCAGGCCGCCGCCAGCGCCGGAATGCACTGCACCGCCGTGGCGCCGGTGCCGATCAGCGCGACCCGTTTGTCCCCCAGCCGGTCGAGGGGCGCCCCGGACGGGTCGCCGCCCGTGTACTCGTAGTCCCAGCGGCTGGTGTGGAAGGAGTGGCCCTCGAAGTCCTCGATGCCGGGCACGCCGGGCAGCTTGGGCACGTGCAGCGGACCCGTGCCCATCGCCACGAACTGGGCGGTGAAGTCGTCGCCGCGGTCGGTGGTGATGCGCCAGACCCGGGCCGACTCGTCCCACGTGAGCGTCTTCACCTGGGTGTGGAACAGCGCGTTGTCGTAGAGCCCGTACTGGTTGCCGATGCGCTGGCAGTGCTCGAGGATCTCCGGCGCGTGGGCATACTTTTCCGTCGGCATGTGCCCGGTTTCCTCGAGCAGCGGCATGTACACGAACGACGCCGTGTCGCACATCGCGCCGGGATAGCGGTTCCAGTACCAGGTGCCGCCGAAGTCGCCGCCCTTCTCGAGGATGCGCACGTCGCCGATGCCCTGCTCCACCAGCCGGGCGCCGGTGACCAGGCCGGCGAAGCCGCCGCCGATGAACGCCACGGTGACGTGATCGGTCTTCGGGTCCCGCGGCTGCACCGGCACGTACGGGTCGTCGAGGTAGTGGGAGAGGCGCCCCTCGATGCGGACGTACTGGGCGTTGCCGTCCGGCCGCAGGCGCTTGTCCCGCTCCTCCCGGTACTTGCGCTTGAGCGCCTCCTTGTCGATGGCGGGCTTGTCTACGGTGGTATTCACGGTCCTCTCCCCCTGCTGAACGTGCTGCGGCCCGAACAGGCAACCCCTGATCGTTCCCCACCCCGCCCGACCCGTCAAGGCGGCAGCGGCGCGGCGCACCCGCCGGTTGCAAATGACGCCCGGTCAGCTATATTGCTGACCACTGGTCAGATGTGAGCCGGATGCACCGCACCGCCACCGACATGAAACGCGCCCGCACCGGGGATCAGAAAGCCGCCCGCCGGCGCGCCATCCTCGACGCGGCGGACCGGCACTTCGCCGAGGCCGGCTTCGAAGGCTTTTCCATGGCCCGGGTCGGCCGCCTCGCCGGCGTGGCCAAGGGCACGCTGTATCTCTACTTCGAAACCCGGGAGGACGTGCTCCTGGCGCTCACCCTGGACAAGCTGGCGGCCTGGGCGGACGCCCTGCTCGACGACCCGGACGCGGCGCCGTCCGACGAGTCGTTCGCTGCCGCCTTCCACGCCGCCGCCTGGCGCGACCCGGCCCTGATGCCGCTGCTGTCGCGCCTCGACAGCGTCATCGAGCACAACGTCTCGACCGGAATTCTCATCGAGGCCAAGAGCGCCATGTCCGATCTGTTCCTGGGGCTGGCCGACGGTCTGGCCGACCGCCTCGGGCTCACGCCGGCCCAGGCGCTCGACGCGCTGACGTCCCTCGGCGCGCTGCTGCTCGGGGCCGCTCAGGCGGACCTCGGCCCGGACCTGGACGGCTGCGAGCTGCCGGCCGACGTCCGGCGCATGACCGAGGCCTTCGCCTCCGAATCCCTGTTCATCACCAACGCCTGCCGGATCCTGCGTGGCATCCGAGCCGGCCATTGAGGAGCCGACCATGGTCCGATTCGTACTGAACGGAACGCCGGTGGAAACCGACGACGCGCCCGACACGCCGCTGCTGTGGGTGGTGCGCGACACCTTTGGGCTGAAGGGTTCGAAATACGGCTGCGGGGCGGGCCTGTGCGGCGCCTGCACGATGCACGTGGACGGCGCGGCGACCCGCACCTGCGTTCTGCCGGTGAGCGCGGTGGCCGGCCGGTCGGTGACCACCATCGAGGGCATCGGCACGCCCGACGCGCTGCACCCGCTCCAGGCCGCCTGGGTCGAGCACAGCGTGCCCCAGTGCGGCTACTGCCAGTCGGGCCAGATCATGACCGCCGCCGCCCTGCTGGAACGCAACCCGAACCCCACCGCCACGGAGGTCGAGTCCGCGATGGCGGGCAACCTGTGCCGCTGCGGCTGCTACCCGCGCATCAAGGCGGCGATTCTGGCCGTCGGGGCGCTGGCCCACGACGCCACCCGCAGCGAGGAGACCCCGGCATGAACACCGTCAACGTTTCCCGGCGCCGTTTTCTCCGGGCCTCTGCCCTCGCCGGCGGCGGGCTGGTCGTGGGATTCTCCCTGAGCGGCTGCGCCCGGGCGCCGCTGCCCATCGACCCGGACGCCGGCGGCTGGGTGCCGAACGCGTTCCTGCAGCTGACCGGTGACGGCCATGTGCGGTTCTACTGCCCCCGGGACGAGATGGGCCAGGGTGTGTCCACCGGCCTCGCCACCATCATCGCCGAGGAGCTCGATCTCGACCCGGCCCGCTTCGACATCGTGTTCGCCGGCGTGCACGAGGACTACGACAACCCGGCCATGGGGATGCAGGTCACCGGCGGCAGCACCTCCATCAAGGCCCATTACGCGCCGCTGCGCCAGGTGGGCGCCAATACCCGCGCCCTGCTGCTCGAGGCCGCCGCGCTGGACCTGGGCGTGCCCGCCGCCGGGCTCCGTACCGACGACGGCCACGTGGTGCACGACGGCGCGCGCCACCCCTACGCCCGCTTCGTCGCCACCGCCGCGCGCCTGACGGCGCCACAGGCGGCACCGCTCAAGGACCCCGCCGACTTCCGCTGGATCGGCGCGGACTTCCCCCGCCTGGACGCCACCGCGAAAGCCACCGGCACGGCCGAGTTCGGCATCGACGTGGAAGTGCCCGGCATGCACTACGCCGCGGTGCGGCGCCCGCCCGTCGCCGGCGCCCGGCTCAAGTCCGTCGACACCGGCGCCGTGCGCGACATGCCCGGCGTGACCGACGTGGTGGAGATCGGCAGCGGCGTGGCCGTGGTCGCCGAGCGGTACTGGCAGGCCCGCAAGGCCGCCGACGCCCTGCAGCCGGTCTGGCACGACGCGCCGCTGGCCCGGGTGGATTCCGCGACCGTGCGCCGCGACTACGAGCAGGCGCTGGCCGGCGGCGCGGTCAGCGACGGCGTCGACGTGGGCCGCGTTTCCGGTCCGTCACGGGGCGACGTCGACGCCGGCATGGCCACCGCCGAGACCGTCGTCGAGGCCACCTACTGGGCACCCCATCTCGCCCACGCGCCACTGGAGCCGATGAACGCGGTGCTGCGCATCGGCGACGGCGAGGCCGAGCTCTGGACCGGCACCCAGAGCGTCTCCGGCGCGCGCGGACTGGTGGCCCGGGCGTCCGGCATCGACGCCGAGCGGATTCGCGTGCACAACACCTATCTCGGCGGCGCCTTCGGCCGCCGGGGCACCCTGACCCACGTCACCGAGGTGACCGAGATCGCCCTCGCCACCGGCAAGCCGATCAAGCTGCTCTGGTCCCGGGAAGACGACATGCGCCACGGGCTCTACCGCCCCGCATCGCTGATGACGATCCGGGCCGGCGCCGCCGGCGGTCGGATCACCGCCTGGGACGCCCGGCGGGTCGGCGGCAACATCACCCCGGACACCATCGAGAACGCCCTCCCCGGCCTGTTTCCGGCCATCGGCGACCGCGGCGTCCGCTGGATCGCCGGCGCCGCCGACTACGCCATGGCCAACTGGTTCGCCGACGGCAGCAGCATCGAGGGGCTGTTCGAGGACTACGACTTCGAGCACCTGAACGTCGCCCACGTGACCGTGGACCACGGCCTGCCGCTGACGTTCTGGCGTTCGGTGGGCCACTCGTACTCGGCCTTCGCCAAGGAATCGATGATCGACGAGATCGCCGTGGCCCTCGACGCCGACCCCGTCGAGCTGCGCCTGGCCAACACCCGCAACAGCCCGCGGCTGCACAACGTGATCCGGATCGCCGGCGAGCGCATGGCGGCCATGCAGCCGGCCCCGGGACGCCACCTCGGCTTCGCCGCCCATCACTCCTTCGCCACGGACGTCGCCGAGATCGCCGAGGTGTCGGTGACGGACGGCCGGATCCGCGTTCACCGGGTCACCTGCGTGGTGGACTGCGGCGTGGCCGTCAATCCGGACATCGTCCGCGCGCAGATGGAGGGCGGCGTGATCTTCGGACTGACCGCTGCGCTGTACGGCAACCTGCAGCTCGACGGCGGCGCCATCCGCGAGAGCAACTTCCACGACTACCCGCTGCTGCGCATGGACGAGTCGCCGGAGGTGGAGGTGATCATCGTCGACAGCGGCACCGAGCCCACCGGCGTCGGCGAGCCGGGGCTGCCGCCGATCGCGCCGGCGGTGGCCAACGCGGTGTTCCGCGCCACCGGCCAGCGGCTGCGCACGCTGCCGCTGACCCTCGAGGCCTGAGCCGGACCAGCCGGAACGGCGGGCGCACGGCGCCCGCCGGATCGTCATCGGCGCCTCGGCTAGCCGGGACCGCGGGAATGCCAGGCGCATCTGCTTCTCGATCTCGATCAGCAGGAAGAACGCCGCCTCGACCTCCGTCAGCCCGTCGCTCCGGGCGGCAACGGCCGCCAGCGCGTCGTCGACCGGCAGCGCGTGAAAGTCCCGTCGAACCTGCTCCATGACCCCTGCATCGAACCCACCGTCGTCACCGATTCTCCGGCGGGGATCCCGGAGCGCGCAACGTCGGGAAAGGACCTATGCGCTGTCGCGGCCCGGGGACCGACCCGGAGACGATAGCTGGTAAACTGAACGGCAGAATGGACAAGCACCCGACCATGACCGAGCACGCTCTCGACAGACGCCTGAGCGTCGCGCCCATGATGGCGTGGACGGACCGGCACTGCCGGTACCTGCACCGCCTGGCGGCGCCCAACGCCCTGCTGTTCACCGAGATGGTGACCAGCGGCGCGCTGCTGAACGGCCCGGCCGAGCGGCTGCTCGCCTTCGATGCCAGCGAGCATCCGGTGGCCATACAGCTCGGCGGCAGCGACCCGGACGATCTCGCCCGGGCCGCGACCCTGGCGGTCGAGGCGGGCTTCGACGAAGTGAATCTCAACGTCGGCTGTCCCTCGCCCCGGGTGAAGCAGGGGCGGTTCGGGGCGTCCCTGATGCGCGAGCCCGAACTCGTGGCGGCCTGCGTGCGGGCCATGGCGGCCGCCGTCGACGTGCCCGTCACCGTCAAGTGCCGGCTCGGCGTGGACGACGACGACAGCGAGGCGTTCCTGCGGCGCTTCGTCGAGACCGTGGCGGACGGCGGCTGCCGGACGTTCTACGTCCATGCCCGCAAGGCGCTGCTGAACGGGCTCTCGCCGGCGGAGAACCGGACGGTGCCGCCGCTGCGCTACGAACGGGCCTATGCCGTGAAGCAGTGGCTGCCGGAGCTCGAGGTGATCGTCAACGGCGGCATCCGGGAGGTCGGGGAGCTGAAGGAACATCTGGCCGCCGTGGACGGGGTGATGATCGGGCGGGCGGCGTATCAGTCGCCGGTGGTGCTGGGGGAGATGGATCGGTTCGTGTACGGGGATGCGCGTGGCGGGTCGGAATCGCGATCTGGAGATCGCTCCCACAGTGGCGGTGTCGACTCGTACGTGATCATGGCGGGATATCGAGCCTACATGGCGCGGGAACTCGAGGCGGGGACGCGGCTGCAGGACATGACGCGGCATGCGCTGGGGCTGTTCGCGGGCCTGCCGGGGGCACGGCGGTTCCGGCGGATCCTGAGCGACGCCCAGCGGCTGAAGGCCGGCGATCTGGCCGTGGTGGACGAGGCCCTGGCGGCGCTCGGTGACCCGGACCGGCAGCGGGCGGCCTGAGATGCTGGGACGACTGCTGGACAAGCTGAAGGCGCCGGAGACCGCAGAGGAGTCGCCGGACCACCTGCTGGCGCTGGCCGCCGCGGCGCTGCTGCTGGAAGTGGCATGGGCCGATCACGACATCGCCGACGACGAGCTGACGCTGATCGAGACCCAGCTACGCGAGCAGTTCGGGCTGACGGACTCGGAGGTGCAGGCGCTGGTGGCGGCGTCCCGGGAGGCCCACCAGGACAGCGTGGGCGTGTACGGCTATACGCGCACCATCAACGAAGCCTTCGACGAGGCGCGCAAGTTCGAGCTGGTGACCGCACTGTGGCGGCTGGCGCTGGCCGACGACGGCCTGCACCGCTACGAAGAGCACACCATCCGCAAGATCGCCGAGCTGCTCTACCTCAGCCACAGCCGGTTCATCGAGGCGAAGCTCAGAGCGAAGCGTGACGTCTGACCGGTGCGCCCGGCAGGCAGTCCTCTTCCAGCGTCGCCACCAGATCCTGAAACGCCGCCCGATTCGACTCGTTCATGCCCATGAGGATCCTGTGCGCTTCCAGCACCCGGGTGCGCACCTCGTCCTCGCTGGCGGACCGGCAGGCCAGCTCCTCGAGCTGATCCCGGTGCTCGAGGCCCTGCTCGACGATGTTGAACACGTCGTCCAGCCCCATGGTCACCAGGATTCGGGTGATGTCCGGGCGGGTGGACACCAGGGTCGGCCGGTAGCCGAACCGGCGCATGGCCTGGATCGACAGCTTGGCGAGCAGCCCCAGGGAGGTGCTGTCGATGCTTTCGGTATCGGCCAGGTCCACGACCACGGAGCGGAAGCCCGTGTCGTCGAACATGCGGTCCAGGAAGGAATCCACGGCCGTGCACAGGGTGAGACGAACGTCGCCCTGGAACAACAGCACGTACACGCCCTCGTGGTCACCAACGAGAATGCGACCGCGCAAGATCAACTCTCCTTCTGTACCAGCAGGCAGGTCATGTCGTCGGGTCTGTTGCCCGCGTTCAGATCCATGCCCAGCAGACTCCACATCTCCTCGACCGTGCCGCCCGAGTCGGCGGCGTTCAGCAGGCGCTGCTCCTTGGCGGTCAGGTCACCCGTGCCCATCACGTCGATGACCCCGTCAGAGAACATGACCAGCCGATCGCCGGCCTCCAGCCGCAACGCGCGCGCATCATAGCTGACTTCTTCGAACAAACCGACCGGTTTGCCTTTCTGTTCGACGAACCCGCTGCGCCCCGACTGGGTAAGGATAGCAGGGGGATAATGGCCGCCATTGACGAGCTGGATCTCCTCGGTCTCGAGGTTGCCGACCCCGAGAATCATGGCTACATGCTTGTCAATTTTCTGCTCCAGCAGTTCCCGGTTGATCCAGGCCAGGATCTCTCCCGGGCTGGTCAGCATGCTCGGGCGGAATTCCCGGCGCAGCCGCCGGGAGAAGTTCTTCAGCAGCACGGTGACGAACGCCGACGACGCGCCGTGTCCCGACACGTCGGCGACGTAGAAGGCGAAGTGCCGGTCGGCGATGCGGAAGTAGTCGACGAAGTCACCGGACAGGATGAGGGAAGGCAGAATGTGGTGCTGCAGGCGGAACCCGTCGATCGCCATCGGGTTCGGCGGCAGCATGCCGAACTGGATGTAACGCCCGGCCCGCTGGTCGAGTTCCAGCTCCGCGACGAGGGTCGAGAGCTGCCGCTCCGCGTCGCTGGCCACCGCCGTCTTGCGGAACCACACTGCGGCCAGACGGTCCGCAATGTCCTCGGAGGGCATCGGCATGGGCCACACGTCACTCACGCCCAGGCGCAGGGCTTCCAGCATCGTGTCGGCGTCGGGGGCGGATGGGCTGAGCAGCACCAGGGGAATGCGAGGGTGCTCCGCCGCCAGCGTCCGTGCCTGGTCCAGGGAGCCGACGATGACCGCCTCCGGCACGGTGTGTTCGCACAGCTCCATCACAACCTTGTCGTCACTGGCAGGCAGTACCGAGAAGCCGAGTTGCTCGAGCTGGGACAGAAGACGAGCCGCGGGATCCTGTTCGGCGCCGGCCAGGACCAGGCTCATGTTGACGGGCGGAAATCCATCATAGATGGGCGTTGAACCCTACTCCTCTCCCCCGCGCATGACAAGCTACTCATGTATGTTGCAGTGCTCGCAGCCGTGGCGGCGGGATCAGAAATCCTCGTCGAGAAACGGGTCCTCCTCGACCTGCCCGTCGTTGATCAGATACGAGCGGCGCTGCAGGTAGGCGTCCCGGATGAACAGGTACTCGTCGCCGGAAATCAGCCGCTCCGACGACAGCAGGTCCGCGCGGATGTCGACGATGTTGAGCGCGGTGACCGCGATGCGGTCCCGGATGGGCGTGATCAGCATCACCGGATTCGTGAAGGCGTCGCCCACCATGCCGATGGCGTGGGTGACCGACGACGGCCCCCGGCCGGGCAGCGTGATGAACGCGCCCTGACCGCCGGTCCAGACCGCCAGCGTCTGGCCGAAGTCCTCTTCGTGGCGCGGCAGGCCGTTGCGCGAGGCGATGTCGAAGATGCCGCCGATACCCACCGTGGTGTTCACCAGGAACCGGGTGAAGTCGCTGAGCGCAGCCCGCGGCTTGCCCTGCAGAAGCTGATTGAGCGCGATCCCCGGCGTCGCGGCGTTGTCGAACACGTTGCTGATGCCGCTTTTCACCGGCTGGGGCGTGACCTTGTCGTAGCCCTGGGCGACGGGCTTCAGCAGCCAGGTGTCGAAGGCGTCGTTGAAGGCGAAGACCTTGCGGTTGACCGGCTCGAGCGGATCCGCCGGTTCCGCGCCGCTGACCGCCCCTGCCATCGGCAGCGCCAGGACGGCGGCCAAAGCCGCCGCCCAGCGGCGGACGGCTCGGGAACCCATTCGGGGAAACAGCATCGACGACTCCAGAAACAGGGACTCAGGCGGCCCCCGTCGGATCACGGCGGGTACCGAGCAGGATGTCAGCATTTCGGAAACGTTCGAGGGTTGCAACACCTTCCCGCCGAACGATCCCGGGATCCAGGCCGCTGGCACGTCCGGTCAGGCGGTCGAGCGCTTCGGCGCCGGTACCGCCGCCTTCCAGCTCGTCGAGCAGCGCCATGGTCAGCGCGTTGACCTCCATGAACCTGACCCGGTCGTCGCGGTTGCGGTACACCACGAGCTGGGTCGGGCTGTCGCCGGGGGCTTCCGGCTGATAGTCCGGACCGATCTGATGCACCGGGTAGTGATAGGCCAGCTTCCAGATCAGCGGCGACACCGCCGGGACCCCGGACAGCAGATCACCCTGGGGGTCGATGCCCGCCTCGGGAATCTCCTCCTCCGCCACCGACAGCGCCAGCTCGACCCACTCGTAGTGGCAGAGCTCCAGCAGGAACGGCGGCACGTCGCCCGGATCACCCTCCGCCAGGAAGGTCAGGAACTCCTGGGAGATCTCCAGAAAGTAGGGCGACGCGCTCGGATGCCGATGCACGAACACCCGCACCAGCGCCTGCCAGCGCTCGCCGGCCAGCACGCGTTTGGCGACCGGAAACGCGCCCGCCAGGAACGATTCGATGTTGTTGAAGAACAGATCCAGATAGATCTGCATGCGCCGGGGCTCGACGTCCGCCGGCGCGCCGTGCACGTCCGGATTGCGGATGTGCGCGGCGAAGTCGAGCTGGCGGGCCCGGAAGCCGGGCAGATTGTCACCCGGCCGCCGCATACCGCGACGACTGCTGCTGCAGGGTACGAATGCGCCCGACCTCGTCGAGCAGCTCGCCGAACGGCGGAAAGTTGAAGTCCCGCTCGAGCAGCGTCGGCAGCACGCCCCAGCGGCGATAGGCAGCCTCGAGCAGGTCCCAGACGGGTTCGATCACCGCCGATCCATGGGTGTCGACCCGCAGGTCCGGGGCCTCCACGTAGTGGCCCGCGACATGCAGATACACGGCCCTGGCGCCGTCGATGCCGTCGAGATATTCGTAGGGGTCGTAGCCGAAATTGATGCTGTTCACGTAGACGTTGTTGACGTCGAGCAGCAGGTCGCAGTCGGCCTCGGCCAGCACGCCATTGACGAACTCGAGCTCCGAGAGCTGCCGACCCGGCGCCGCGTAGTAGGACACGTTCTCGATGCCGATCCGGCGGCCGAGCAGGTCCTGAGCCTGGCGGATGCGGCCGGCCACGTAGTGCACCGCCTCCTCCGTGAACGGAATGGGCATGAGATCGTACAGATGCCCCTTGTCGTCGCTGCAGTAGCTCAGGTGCTCCGTGTAGCACCGCACGTCGTGCTCGTCGAGAAACCGCCGCACCGAGTGCAGCAGCGCGGTGTCCAGCGGCGCCGGACCGCCGAGGGACAGTGACAGGCCGTGGCAGACCAGCGGAAACCGCTCCGCCACGGCCCGGAACTGGCGGCCGAAACGGCCGCCGACGCCGATCCAGTTCTCCGGCGCCACCTCCATGAAGTCGACGGCGTCGTCGTCCATGGCGGCGATCTCGGAAAGCAGCCCGCGGCGCAGGCCGAGGCCTGCCCCGCGGACCGGATGCGACGTCAGATCAGGCATCGGTTCGACGGGGGATCAGGCGGCGCCGCCGCGCTTGCCCTCGCCACACTTGCCTTCGCCTTCGGACTTGGACTCGCCGCACTTGCCTTCACCGCACTTGCCCTCGCCTTTCGACTTGGACTCGCCGCACTTGCCTTCGCCGCA
>MDTG01156843.1_pt1 | contig 27654 bp, 41 predicted proteins | sample 811421 | NCBI WGS metagenome assembly MDTG01 (sample SAMN05326645, study PRJNA326480) | marine metagenome | isolation source: seawater | place: Pacific Ocean: South East | collected 2011
AATAAAAACCAAAGCCGGCATCTTTGAACTCCGGACACTTAAATGGAGCGTTTTGCCAGGCGTCTAAGTCGTGAACCCAAAACGGATCTTCATAATCTGTATTCTCCATAAGCCACTTAACCCCAAAGACCTTACTGCCCGTCAAACAGAAATCGTTTAGCTTTATAGGAATTGCTACAACGCCGTTATGAGAAAACTCAAAGTTAGTAAGCAGGATGATGTCTTTTTGTAACCAACCATGCTGTAAACTATTATCTATCTGCGCCTTCATTAAGGTATGCAACCTAGAAGCTGGGTTTTTACTTTTTTTGCGAAGGTTCGCTACCATTACATTTTTCATTGGCTATCTATATTGGGAATGGGTTGTGATTGTTCGTTTCTCCATCTATATCTTTTGGGTCTTTTGTACACGAAAGAGGGTTCTCTATTACGCCAGCGACGTAATGCGGAATGAGGTAATTTCTCGCTTATTTGAACCATGTTGTCAATAATCTCTTTAATCTCAGAATCCGTATCATATAAGCAAGCTAAATCATCATGAATTTGAAAATATTTAGGTTTTTCGGGCCACTCCTTAAAGCGTGTGATGTATTTATCTGCCCACTTGTTAATAACGGGATGCTCAGGCCTATCGACAACAAGAAACCAACTAACGATCTCCCTGTGTCCTCTTAGGTCGTCAACGCCTTTATATTGAGTGCTTCTCGGTATAAAACGGTAAGTAAAAAATCCAGTATCATTTAATACCTTAGGTAACATACTTCTTAGGGGTACCATAGGATACACACTAGCATCCACCCACACACCACCAAAACGTTTAAGCAAAAGAAGGCGTAAAACATCACTACACGCGGCAGGGGTTGCTTTACTATCGGAAACTATATCTAAATATTCGGGAGCATAAGAAGATACAGTAGTATCATCTAGCACTCTTACATCCCACTCTGGATTAAATTCACGCCATCGACGAATACAGTCTCGATTTAGAGGATGCATGCCAGGATCTCCTTCTCCCTGCCCCCAGTACACCCAGACAATCTTGGGAACGTCATTCGATAAGCCCAGAAGTTTTAGAAACTTAGAATTATTTTTAAAGACTTGCTTATAGTCGCCCTTGGGTATGTTTTTCCATGTTAGTTTAAAATAAGGATAAGTAACTAAAGCATTCTTAAATCTCTGGTTAATCGGAGAGTTCATCAGCTTAAAACTATTCGCTATAATCTTAACTCCTTGTTTGGGCCTTGTGTTATTTGAACTTTTGCCAAACTGTTTTGCCTGCTTTCTTTTAAATACTTTTCTTAGATGTTTGATGCCCTTGTGCCAAAGTTTGGTAACCTTATGAACATCCGTTTTTAAAGGTGCATCAAAATCTAGAAGCCTAAAATAGTTATTAAACCTAACATTCGAGTAGAGACAGTTTATGCTAGGAAGCTTAGAGTCAAAATCCCACTGAATAAAACAATCCTCTACTAAAGCTTCTGGTAACCAATCTTCAACAGGTTTATGGCAGAATAATGTGGCATCTACGTAAAGACCACCATACCTATAAACTAAATACAGACGAACAAGATCAGAATAACACTGAATTGGCTTAACTGAACTAAAAATTTTTAAAAGATCCTCCGGGATGTATTGTTGTATATTACCGTCATGTACTAAGTTAACCCGCCAATTCGGGTTTTTATCTACCCACGAGCTGTAGCACGTCTCGCAAATCTGGGGCATTTTATCGCGCCCCTGAAACCAGATAACCCAAATGTCCCTAATCATTACCCGCAAACCTTAAATAGTTATAGTAGCACAAGTTCTTATTGATAATCGTAGGTTGGCAAACTTTAGATACATCCTCAGCCATCGTAAAATCAGCTGTGCGCCAATCTATATACCTAATATCTTTCTGCACGTCCCAGCGCACCATATAGCAAGCTGTATCTATATGTCTTTTTTTTATAGGGCTATCAGGTGGTAACCGAACTTTATCATGCTGTCCTGGTTTTCCGCTAACCTGACCCCACTTTAAAAATTTATTATCATTAAGGTAGGGGAGTACTCCCTTATACCAGTGTGGGTGTATGATATTGTCATCATCGAGAATGTATATCCAATCAGAATCCTTAAAAGCCAAACTATCTAAGGCAAAATTACGATTAGGATTACCATAACACCCTGTGTAGGGAGATAGTAAATTAATGGCACCTGGGAACGGAGGAACTCTGCCAACTTTGGAATCATAAACTATAACCCAAGTAATTTGAGGCGTTGGCGTGTGTGGTGTGTTGTCAAAGGGGATAGACTTGCGCATCTTCGCAAGATTTCCAGGACGCGTGCATGGTGTGATTATGTATATCATAAAAAATTATTTTCAATCAATTTAAGATTTGTAGATATCTTCTTATACCCGGGTGTTAATGTTGGAATCAGAAGATTTGTTGTGCTGTCTTTAACGCCTAGTTCATAGCATACGTCGTATATCGTGTCTTTGATAAGATCAAGATATTCTTGATTGATAACTTCGTCATACTTCTTATCCCGCCAACCGTCTGTATAATAGTCTCCGTCATTTCTACTTTTGTTAACCCAAGTATCAAAGTGCTCTATGTTAAAAAAATTACACATGTACTCCGCCCAATCCGGCTTATCTATGTCTAGTATTAATAGTTTTTCTGGTGTCTTTAGGAAATAGTGTAATAGGTCCTGGTAGTAATCATTTCTACTCTCAATCCACCCACGAACAATATTTTTAGTAATAGGATAACCAAAACTCTGACGCCCGTAAATACCACGCCAATAATAGTGCTTACATCTACTGATTAACCAACCCTCCAAACTACGCGTATTTAAAACGCATATACTGCCAGGATACTTTTTAATCGCAGCCTCGTAATTAAATTTAAGTTTTGGGTTGTTTGTACTCCCGGTGTCTGAGATGACTTGTACTTTTTTTAAATCAGACAGCTTTGCATTATGTGATGTTTTAATCGCATTCTTCTTAAATATACAGTCTATGCTGGTAGTGGCTGTTTTATTATAGCCTATAAAGCATATTTTATTTTCAAAGTTGCTGATGTCAAAACTCATACCCAAAATACTCTATATCTTTAGCATACTTCTCAGATACTATTTCCCTAGTTTCGTCATCGTAGTATTCTGTGTAGTGCTTATGTCTGCTTTTGTTTCTATGGGGGATTTCTTGTTGCGGTATTCCGATTTTGTTACAGACGATATCTAAGTCTTCTTGGGAATTTTCGATTCTAATAACAAAATCAACTTTAAGGTCATCTCCATCAACAATATGCTCTGTTAAGGTAGAGCTATGCCATTTTGCTTTCTTTGAAGGATAGTCATTCTTAATAATTCGATTACAAAAATCACCAAAAGTTTTTGCAGAGCTCCACGATACATGCTTATACATAGAAACTGCACGTGAGTATGGATTTCTTACAGAAGTAAAAGTGAAACTCGTATCGTATATTTCTTTGCCTACATAATTTGATACGCACTCGTATAGTTTCGAAGAGGTGTTCTTTTTAACAAGTTTGTCATGCGCCCAAAAACCCATGTCTCTTCCGCCGAAGTATTTTATATTATTTTCTCTACAAAAACCGTCTCCTATTGAAGTTGACCCACACCTTGGCATTCTTATGTAAATTACACCTTTCATAACTTATTCTCCAAATTCGTATCCAAAATATTCAATGTCCTTTGCGTATTTTTCCGCAACAATCCCGCGCGTCTCATCACTATAATACTCTGTGTAATGCTTATGTTTAGTTTTATTTTTTTGAGGAAGTTTTTGTCTAGTCATTCCGATTTTGTCGCAGACAGTGTTAAAGTCATCCTGAAAATTTTCAATACGACATACAAAGTCCATATCAGACACGGGCATTGTTAGATACATAGGTCGTATGTGGCCATCACACGCTTTTTGAGAAAACGTATCTATATTTTTTTTAGCAAGCTTACGTATAAACTGCTCAAAACTTAAATCCCAAAATTCCCGAAGCTTACCGAACTTAGGTTTTACCTTGTTTTCATAAGTAGACAAAATACGAGACCAAGGATTCCTGACAACCCCCCACTTATAGTAATCTACGTAATCAGACGCAATATAGAGCTTTTTTTTCTGAGCGCGAAATCCGAAAATAGAAAAGACAGAACGAGACCCTGTTTTGGGAGTTACAAAGTAAGCAAACTTATATTCTTTATTAAGCCGTATACCGTATTCTTGTTTTTCCATAAATCCCTCTTTAAAACTCATAACCAAAATACTCAATATCCTTTGCATACTTAGTACCGACAATATTCTTTGTCTCGTCTGTATAGTATTCGGTATAATGCTTGCCGGGATTTGTGTTATTTATATGAGATAGTTTTGTTTTAGGGATGCCTATATTATCACATACGACGTCAAAGTCTTCCTGGAGATTCTCGAACCTACCAATAAAATCCATTTTAAAGTTATCTGCGGTAATCCAATCAAGAAATGAGTATTCCGGAAACCTACCTTCCCTACCAATGTCTAACATACGCATATTCGGAGTTTGAAAGTACGGATGTTTTAACCACTCTTCAAAGGATAGCTTTGCATATTCCGGATTTTTCTTACGCCACTTCATCCCCCCTTTTAAATCTGAGAGCCACAAGTAGCGATACATAGAGACTGTTAGGTCCCAAGGATTTCTAACAAAGCTGAATTTATAATAACTTTGGTATTTTTCGAAATCACTTTCCTCCAAGATCGCAAGATTTGCGTGCTTAGATTTTACATTAGTCCGAGCAGCCTCTGGTTTAAAAACAAGTTCTATGCTTGTTCCACCACACTTAGGTATATGTATGAATATAACCTTATGCTCATCATCGATCATCAAAGCTATAATTAAAAGTTTCTATATCTTCTTTATATTTCTCGTAAACAAATGAACGAAGTTCATCATCGTACAAATCTTTGTACCTATTTATACCCATATCAGCGAATTGTTTCTTAAAGTCACTATAGTTACCAACTTTCTTCTTCATACCACGCTTTGGCATGGCTTTTGGTATAACAAAGTCAGGAGCTTTACTAAAGTCATGCTTAAACTCAACGCCTTTATCGTCATAAAACTTTTTGTTTAGCCCGAACTTAATTAAGAACTTATTAAAGTCTTCATTAAAGGTTTCAAACCTACCAAGAAAATCTACGGCTATTTCGCCTTTGTGCTCTACATAACAAAGCTGTGTGCGAAAATGATCCTTATACTTCATAAACTCATCCCAATTCCAGTCGAACCTGAATAACCCATCAGGACCCCAAGCTAAAGCTTTGACTAAACGAATGACTTCTTTTTTATTCTTACACTTCTGCATAGCTCCAACGTACGGATAGTGCCGGTGTAAGTAAAATATGGCAGATATGAATCTATCCCAAGGATCCCTAACAAAAGAAAGAGTTGTAAGATCTTGTAATGTTTTTTCAGTAAACTTCTTAATGTCCTTAATTTTTAAGAGCTCACTATATGTGAGGTGCTGCCTTGCGCCTCCCTTAGGTAAGTCATACTCTTCTTCCCATCCATCCGTATAGCTTCCTATGTAGGCCTGCTTAAATACTCCAGACCTACCATCAGATCTATTTAAAAAAGCAGCCTCTATTGAAGTACCGCCACATTTAGGTATGTGTATGAACCATACATTATGAGTTTTGAATAACGGCATTTCTGTGTATTTTTAAATTTTGATAATAGTAGGATCAAAATTTTTCGTAACATTGGCAGAACCCCAGGACCTATCTGTATTCACGACCCATTCTTTTCTATGAAACTTTTCAGTAGCTACAGCCTTATTAGCGTTTTCAGTAGTCTTCCAAGATTTTACACGCATATTGTTACCAACAACATTTCTAGGGGTCTTAATGCGATGTGAAAAGCCATAATTCTGACTTCCCCACCACATGAGCTTTTTACCCGTCATCATAGCTCTTATGAGGAGCCAATGATCATCATACCCATAACCGGTAAGATCTTCGTCATAACCACCTAGCTTAATACACTCGTCGCGATACAAACCTAAGCGACCATGCATACTACGTTTTCCTTTAGCAAACACTCCATTTTTAGGCTGAAGTTCTGCAAGTTTGTTTATGTGCGAGGCAAACCCAGCTCCTGTAAAATTATCAGCATCGACATTGTTAACAATATCCCCGGCGGCAAGTTTATAGCACATATTCCTTGAATGACCCATTTCGTAAAACTCAGGATCCGTAGTTTTGTAGTAACTTACAATACCATCTTCTATCCAAGGAGATACATAACGCTTCATCCACTCATCTAAGTCGTCTTTACTGTTATAGTTAAGTATGAGAAACTCTACATTAGGATAATCCATGTTATCCATAATATTTTTTATAAGGGTACGTTTGAGATCGTAAGTACGCCCCATACAAGTAGTACTTATAGTTATTTTTCGATGTACCTTAACTTCATCATCCGCAGGCAATGGTATAGTTTTATCAAAAAAATCCCACTCTTTCCACATAGCTCTATCGTCTATCTCTTTCATATTATTTTTTCTTTTTCTTTTTTTTCCAAGATCCTAATACTAAATGCTCAATATATACGAGTTTCCGATTAAAATACTTTAAGTTGGGTTGTGCAACAAAATCCGTATTTATAACGTAATTATCTTTTAGTATTTGAATACTGTCTGGGTTAATCTGTTTTTCAGAACGGTAGTTCTCGAGTACATAGTAAAGTTTTTTACCGCCTGTGTGCTTATGCACATCATGCACCCATTTTTGTCTTATGTCCTCAATAAGATAATCCCAAAAAGGCTCTTCAGGAGCCGATAAGAAAAAATGGTTTTTAAGGTTCTTTTTACCATTACCGCCACGAAATATAAGTCGGTTATTTAAATCTAGAATCTGATCTACGTTATTATAGAAAACTACATCAGCATCTACGTACATACCGCCTAGCTTACCAACCAAAAGATACCTAGCTATGTCCCAACGCCTAATATTTTTCTTACCATAGCTATCCCAATAATCAAAAATATCTTTATCGTAATTCTCCTCTATAAAAGAATATACATCATCATCAGACCAAAACCGATATTCCCAGTGCGGGTTTGTATCTGCTATAGTTGCTTGAGAAGTTTTCACCAAATCAGACACAGAATGATGCATCTGATGTATTACTCTTGGTATTCTCTGGCTGGCGGAGAGGACTGGATTCGAACCAGCGGAAGACTTTAACATCTTCAACGGTTTAGCAAACCGTCGCCTTAAACCACTCAGCCACCTCTCCATAATTAAAGACTTTCAAGAAAAGCTACTAACTTTTTAACAATAAGCTCTGTTCTGAACTCAGTAGTAGCCCTTCTTCTAGAATTTTCTCCCATACTGCCTACCAGCTCTGTGTGTGCAGCTAAGTAGCAAAGCATTCTGTAAAAGTCGTCTTTCCGCTTACACAGGTAGCCGTTATGGTGATTGATTATCTGATCTTTATTCCCGCCCTTATCGGTTCCTAAGATTGCGCAGCCACTCATCATCGCTTCAGCAACTACCCTAGCCCAAGGTTCTTCTCTTTTCCAACTAGGCATAAACATGAAGATATCGGTACTATTAAGGAACTCTCTAACGGGAACTTCATTTTCTCTATATATCTTTACATTGGAGAATTTAGCTTTTTCAAAATCTTTTCTCCTCTCCCCACTCATCCCCATAAACTGAAAAGAAAAAGGATTATTTTTAGAGTAACGTTCGTTTACCTTCCGCACCACGTAAACCATATCCTCATTCCACTTATTACCTAATCCTTTGGAATGCATACCGACAACCAACTTTTTTGTATTCAAAGGCCTGTTTTTAAAATCATGTCGATTAGGATCTATAGGACTCTCTAAGCGTATCCTAGGCAACGCCTTTACCGGTTCGTATCTATCTTGTTTTGTTATCTCCTCATAGAACCTGTTATTTGTTGTTATAATGCCTACTTTTGGTCCTCGTTCTTTAATTTTATGTAGGTATCTTGATGGGCTTACAATAAAGTTAAACAAAAACGCCATCTTCTTTATCTTACCCAAGTCTACCACATGTGATCCTTGAGAACTCTTACCATCCCAATAATCGCATGTAGTAAAATCTTTAGAATCGGTATTAATAGTTAAAATCGCGTCTTGTTCATAAAAAGCTTTAGGATTTTGTAAAGCGGTTAGCACAATACTAACTTTTGGATTTAAATAATTCTTTAGTCCATCAGGCATCCTGTTCCCTCTTACCAACAAAGTTACAGAATGATCTGTGAATTGTACCAACCCATTAGCCAGCTCGCAGCCTCTGAACTCAGAGCCGCCGCACATTTCAAATTTAGAGAATATTCCAATTTTCATATATCAGTCTTTCTAAAGGCCATTACTGTTCTTGTAAAATAATCAAAGGTTGCCTGATCCCTAAGTTCTTTCTGTAGAGCAACGTCATGTGAGAAATTACGCTTTTCAAATTCCGCTATCACATAATCGTTAGCCTGACAGTTGACATGTCCATAACCACGCTGTCCGGGAATGGCCCATGATATTACTATACCATCTTCAGCTAGTTTCGTTACATTGTCGATATACTGCTGCTCATACTCTTTTGGTATATGCTCACCCACCTCTAAGCTTAAAACCCAATTCTTTGCCTTAAAAGAATCAGGAACAGGGTATGCAAGATCCAGTATCCCGCAGAGATTATCGGTCATACTACCCACGAGAGGACTACCATCATAACATTCGATATCTACACCAGCTGCTTTAAAAGCTTTTGAATAACCTCCGGCGCCGCAACCTAAGTCGTAAACAGAAGCTTTCTCTACGCTAAATAAATTCATAAGCGCAGAGAGTAGTGATATATCAGTCACATGATTAGTTCTCTCATGCCAGACACCAGTTTCGCCTATAGGTCCATGACTATTTTTCATTTTTTTTAGGCCTTCCTCTAGGTTTTTTAACAACGGGAGCTTTTTTAACAACAGGAGTTTTCGCTTCTTTTTTAGGTCTTCCTCTTTTTTTAGGCTTCGGTGCCTCTGTTGGTTTAGCTGCTTCTTTAGGTTTTGGGTTGTGCGACTCTTCCATGATGGCCCAAAGCTCCTTCAATTCTCTCTCAGAAAACTTTTCATAAGTTAGCACACCGCCTTCATAGTGAGACTCTATCGCTTCAATAACGTGCTTTGGCTTTATCATGTTAAGACACTTAGGAACATGCACAGTCTTTTCAACACCGTTAACAACGCCCTTAAAACCGGTATCTTCCGGGTATATGCAGAGTTCTTTTTGGTCTTTGCTATCACCATCGCCAACAGGCGTACATCTGCTTTTCCAACATCCGCCATTATCGCAACAAGGAAGGGCGCCATTATTAGATAAAAACCTATGGTGCGGATATTGCTCCCACTGAGCTGGCTCTCTACCCCCGGCTAAGACCACTGTAGGTCTATTTTTCAACCCATGAGGATTTGGGGTTCCTACCGATAGGTGCATTGCGAATGTAACAGGACAAACAACACCTATAGAATGGTACATCAATCGAATGTACTGCCGTAAGTTAGTTTTTCCTATAAGATTAATTGTCCCCTCCATAGGCGGGTGAAAATGACTTTTCTCGCCACACTGCGCAAAAACTATTTTTCCTTTAAAATGATCTACAACTTCTTGATAAAAAGTTGGGTTCCACCACTTAGCCGTATAGTCATACTTACCGCCAGCCATTAGGATCCAAAAACGCTTTTTGTAGCCTAGTTCTGCGACTTGGCTCATCCAAGATCTTTCTTGGTCTGAAATGTAGATTTCAGGTTTAAAGTCGCCCTGCGGTATTTGAATATTAAGTTTTTTTTCTAAATCATCACGAAATCCATGTATGAAGTGAAACGGCTTTTGATTCGACTGATGTATTAGGGGATAATCAGCTCTAATTACCTGATCAACCTCGCTGTCTGGAAAATCTGAGAGGTAAGGGTTATTCTCAAAAATCTCCTTACAAGATGTGTTGAGTTTTACTTCGTATTTCCCAGGATGCGCATTGTGCAAATCTCTTATTGCAGCAGTTAGCATCATAAGGTCTCCAGGAGACTGCCAGTTTTTTAGTATCAATTTAGTAGTCATAAGGTACCAAGTAGTAGTACTGATATGCACTCAGCTGTCAAACTGAATTATCTTTAAATAATTTATAAATCCGTACTTAACTCCGACAAATAGACCTTATACGACTCAAGACCATCTTCTAAACTGTAATGAGGCTCCCATCCCGGTAAAAACTTGGTCTTATCAGCTTTAGTGTAGAATTGGTAGCCCTCAGGAATAGCATCTTTACTTGTGTAGGTATACGGTATTTCCATGATATCTAGCACGTCCTCGAAAGAACGAGCGCAGCCAGTACCACAATCATAGATCCCGCTATCTTTTTTAAAAGAAGGCGCTTCGATAGCAACAACGTTGGCGTGTACAACATCCTTCACATAAATAAAGTCACGTTTGGCCTCTCCTGGGAATAGTTTGAAACTATTCTTATCGTGGGACTGGTACGCTATCGATGTCATAGGATAATTTTTAATATCCTCCCCATCCCCATAAACATTGAAGTAACGAAGGGAGACAAAATTTGAACAAGCCTGCCTACCATAATCTTCCGCTAAGAGTTTACTCCAGGCATAGATATTAAGAGGATTAGGATTTTTTTTAGAGCCATAAACAGAGGCTGAGCTAGAATAAACAACCCGCCTGTCGCCGGCTAAATCGAATAACCGCTTACTAAAGTCGTAATTATATTTCAACATACGGTTATAATCGTGATCCATGGTATCCGATATTGCCCCCACGTGCGCTATAACTTGTACATCTTGTACAGCCTTTTTTAGACCCTCTATGTCATCAACAGCATCAGCTTCCCATATTACGAGATCGTGCCTCCTAAACAACAATTCATCAATAAGGTTACTTCCTATAAAACCATCACCACCAGTTACTAGTATTTTCATTTCAATAAAAACCGCATTAAGTTTAAAATCTTTTTAAGCGCAACAACCTCGTTATAGTCACTCTCATCCTTGTAACGCATTGCCGAGAATTCTTTACGACGAATCTCCTTTTCTACTAACTCTAGTATGTACGCTGTGTACTTGGAAAGTTCGTTTAAAACTTCTTTTTTACTACTTTTACTATTCTTCTTACCCATCGTAGTTTTCTAGAGCATCTGTAAAAGCGCAGCGGACATCACGCAAATTTATATAACGAAGAGCCTTACTAACATCTAGAACACAACTAGAGCGTGGTGCTTTGACATCTTGTAGAAAAGTATCCTCATCAGAGTAAAAAGAAAAATTCTTATCCACCCCTGTATGAGTTTTTATCATATCAACAACTTCTCTAGTTGTTAAGCTTCCCGGGTTAGTAAGGTTGTAGATACCCGAAGGAGCGTTTCTTTCAATTAAATCCAAACAACCATTTACAAAGTCAGCTCTGTGCGAAAAAGAATTTCTAACATCTAACAGCTTATCGTAGGACATCATTTTCGTTATGTAATTACGAGGAGAAGACTTTTCGTCAAAAGGTACCCGCAAGCGAAAAACATAAGAATGAGGATAATTCTGTATAGCCACTTGCTCAGCAAGAGCCTTGCTGCCACTATAAAAAGATCCATTAGCAAATGTAAAATTAGGAACATCAGTTTCTCTAAAGTCTTTGTCATAACCATTATAAATACATCCTGAAGAAATATGTACGTAAGTAAATCCATTAATGCGACAAGCTGCAGCTGCAGCTGCGGGAAATACTACATTCCCAAGAATAGTGTCTTCTTTATTGTCCTCACAAGCATCTACATTTGGTTTACCTATAAAACCAGCGCAGTTAATCACAAAAGCCGTTTTCCCGGTTACATTGCGAAATGCTTGTAGGTAGTCTCTGAACTCAATGGGGTTTGTGTAGTCAACAAGAGATCTAGATACAGCAAAGTATGGAACTTTTCTTTGCTCGCAAACCTCAACGAAGGACTGAGCGATATAACCGCTCTTCCCAAGTATCAGATACATTACTTACAGAAACAAGCGATACAGTGCTTATCGCAAACTTCGCAATGACAAACATTTTTATCACTAACAAGTTTATGCGTTATAGGAGTGCTGCATAATGCGCAAAAAATAATAGAACTAATAAGTATACGTTTCATGACTCCTTTTCTAAACCTTCTAGATAATCCTGCAATACTTTTTTAAATCCTATTTCAAAAAAATCGTCTTCTGAGGCTTCGTCCATGCCTATCTCTACAAGTTTTTCATGAGCTTCGTCATCCATTTCCAGATCCAAAGAAACTTGTCCGTCACAATAACGCTCTCCAACCACTCGTACTTCAGGTATTCCTAATTTCATATTAATCCTTTTTGATATCTATTTTTTATCTCATTAACCTCTTTGTTAACACGAGAACGTGATTTCCAGTCACTAAAAATTCTGTCAACTATCTTCCTACCTAAGTACCGTCTAAACGGCCAATCTCTTTTAACGTGTTCACCATCATAGGTCATTCCCTCTACTTCTTTATTTATCCCTGAGAGAGAATGCGCTCCTCGGGCTCCCAAAAAAGCACCCATTAAATTCATCAAACCTCTTTTTGACCTAAGAAACCTTTTACCAGGCAGCCGGGGAGATATTAATCTTTTTGCTCCTTGGTAACCAGCTACGCCTCCTGCAGCGCCTATCGTGTCGCCTACCATATCCTCTGCATAGCCTAGTCCATAACTATAAAGAGCAGGATCTCGCTCTATAGACCACTTCCTGACTGTGTCCTTTATGTCATCCCATTTATCGCCACGCATAGCGCTTCCTCTAAGATAAGAATCTAATCCTCTATCCCAAGCTTTTGTTTCCGCCCACATACGCATAGGGCCATGTAAAAGATTTCTAACTACTAAGTCTCCTCCCAGATTTACATTAGGATGAGCTGTGTTTTGTATATACTTATTACGCAACCAACGCCTAATTCCAGCTCTGGTAGAGTCAGGATCTAAATAACCATCACCCATGATAGAAGAGTTATAATCAATACCGTGCCCCAACTCATGAATTAAAGCTGCATCAGTCTGTATGGGCATCGACACTGTATTAGCCCTCGGAAAAAATGATGGTTGTTCTGGCTCTTCGTAATCCTCGTTAACGTATTCACCATCCGTAATCTCATTTAAGAAATCCAAATATCCATCAATGCTTCCATGACGTTTTATTCTTTTTTGTATGTCCTCTGGAGACTCGTCACGATAATTTGAGTAAGCTCTTCTCCAAAAATCCCGTTTAGGAGTTAATCCACTATAAACTTTTACGTCACCAAGCTGTTCTGGGTTGGCGGCTACCATCCTGTCATAGATATTAGCGGTATTCTTCATACCAGGCCACTGGGCTCCCTGCATGCTCTCTGAGCCAAATAAATTGTCCCAGCCTTTCTTAACTTTAGGATCATGCTCCCATCCTTGATACCTACCTCCCCTTTTACGAGATGGGCCTCTATTTATAATAAAATCATTAGCGCCATACTCATTTGTGTCTCTCCAGAAAGGTAATGAATGTATCAGCCCTCCTGTCAGATTACCACCTGCTCCTTCTATTTTTTTATCGCCATAGTATTTCTCATAAAGACTACCAGAAAGAGGCTTTGGCTGTATAGTACCTAAGAAATGACGATAATCTTCTTCCGGGCTTGTTCGTAAAGCTGTAATCGCGCCTAAATGATCCAGGTAGTGACTTAAGGGCAAACCTCTCTCTATGTGAGCAACTTTTAATAAGGAACTCATACAGCCCTCTAATACTTCTTACTAGGTATGCTATAAAAACCTACGACCATAAATATAAGGTCTGTAAAGGTCATTAACAACAGACCACCAGTAAGAGTGACTTTTTCGTACTTATCTGCTCCAGTAAACCAACCGAGAAAACCATGCGATTCTCCATTCGGGACCAAGACATCATATTGAATGCTAGGGTTCATGGCATAAAATATAAGAAGAAAACAATACGTAAACGTAAGCGCCATAAAAAGAACTCTGCGCGTTACTTTAACAAAAGGATCAGAAACAGTCCTTTTTTGATGATCGGCTACCAGATCGAGAATCTTATCGTCTCTGGCATGCATATATTGGCTTTCGAGCTTTCTATGCTCAAGCCAAGCATTTAAGAGATTACAGCCTAACTTTATTCCGGCGCCTATAATAGTATTTATAATAGGACCCATCATGACAGTTAGATCATCTTATTGTTTAATAGCGTCTCTATAAGGTTACGTAGATTTTCGTAACCCGTCCTGTTAAATTGAGTAGGCGCTCTTCCTGTGTTGGCTGGTAACCCCTGCGCAAAAGCTTTTATTGTATCTAAGTTATGAAGACCCATAGGCCCAAGATTACCTTGGGGATTGTTCTCAAACCTAGAAACTATATTTCGAGCAAGACTATCATCACCTTTTCTGATACCTTGCATAGTCTTGGTTACCAGTTTACTACTCGCTGGAGTAATTCCACGTAACATAGACTCCTTAACAATAAATAGCTTTTCTTGGTTATTCATAATAATTAGTTACGAGAAAGTATCGTACGCACCATAAGCACCAACGCCGCCGGTACCTAGTCTTGCTAGTAAAACTTTCAATTTTTCCTTTTGCATCATGTTCTTTAAATTGGATTCCTGCCTCCAACCTTTTTGAATACCTTGGGACAGCATCTCCTCGAATTCCGCCATACGGGGATGGTCAATATCCATCCCATGCCAACGGCTTCCTGGTCTATTTATTGTCTGTTTATAAAAACCCCCACTAAATTGGTTTCCGGCATCGGCGATGCTTTTGTTTATTGCAACCAGCTCGTTGAGTGATGCATTATTCTGCATTAGCTTGTCGGACATATTTTTCAATTGTCCCTTGGATCCGCCAAGCAAACTTATATATCGTCTGAATATATTAGCCTGTTTAGTGACAAATAGTTTTTCTTGATTATTCATTTTTTAAATTTGTTATCTATCCAAACCTTATAGGTATATAGCGCCATAAGGGTCAGACAAAGAAGAATACCGTCAACCCAATCTAAGTTCCATAGTTCTGGAATATCACTCATTACGCATTCAGCTCGAAGTCCAAATCATCAAGTCCCTGTTTAAATTGATTCTCGTCAATCTTCTTTAAAAGCTTTTGTTTTAACAAATCTTGGAATTTGGCATTAATCTTAGGATTCTGTTTTATCTGGGATAAAAGAGAAGGAGGTCTTGTTAAGCGAAAAGCAGGCCGTATATTAATGGCCTGCTTTACTATGAATAATCTTTCTTGATTATTCACTTTTTCAATATAAGTCTTTCAATACTAGAGCCTGTGCTATTCTTACCAAGATCCGCAACTCCCTGACCTAGGATGTAGGTAAGAAGAGGTCCGGTGATAGTGAGGATTTCTACGGTACTGAGCTCAAGCCCAGAGACTTTATTAATAACGGGAACTAACACTCCGGCGAGCATTGCCCACCATTTTTTACTGTGCCAGAACTTTTTTTCTGTTTTTGTTTCTTCAGACATTTTTGTAACTCCTGTTTTTTTCTTCGTTTTTCAAGCCTGTCCATAAAATCATGATCTGTCTTATGGGTACTCAGTAATATTCTTTCTTCGTCTGCGTATTTGCGCCACTTAGGCATGCTATCAACTCAAAGAATCGTAAATATCCTTGTTGCAGAACTTTGTAAGCTTAGTGCCATCATCATCTACAGCGCGGAGGCCATATCGAATAACCTTCTTACCGTTTTTAGTGGTGCGTTCATACTTAACGGCTTCGATTTTGTCTTCACTAATCTCGACCTTTTCTTTTTTTCTTACGTTATAGAATTGCATAATTATGTTTAGTTAGAAATTAATCGTTTGGGTTGCCTTGGTAATTATAAGGCTCTCCTAAATTGTCATCGGCTTCAAGTCCTTTGTACCCTGCATAACCTATTCCACCACCACCAGCGCCTAGGCCTAGTAATTGCAAAAGCTTAGCTAGAGGCGTGGCTTCCATGGTAGGGTCAATAGCACGACCATAGGTCACACCCGATTTGCCATGGTATCCTAGATTATGAGTCGCTGGTGCCTCTGCAAGTTGTGTAAGCTTTGGTTGGGTTAGTCCCTTAAGTCCACGAGCTCCAAAAAGAGTTGGTTCATAAGGACCATCGGGTAGTCTTCTTATGAGTCCGGTAGTTCCGCGACTACCTAACATACTACGGAAACCAGCTTCTTTAGCTATGTATAATTTTTCTGTATTCTTCATTATCGTGGGAGTTGTTTAGCTGGGACAGCGGGGGCACCTTCTCCTTGAAGAGCTTTTATAAAACTTCTTAAGCGATGACGAACTGAATCTACAACGCTTGTATTAGGTAGGTCGTTATAACGCTCTCTTAAAGCTCCTTTTGCATCAGCACGTGCTGAACCTTCAGTAAGTTCTCTTTTTTGATCTTTTAGCTGTCTAGCTTCTGCATCTAGTTTTTGAGCCTGGCCTTTCTGATGAGCTTGCATATGTTCTTTAGATTTCTCAACATTTGGTTGATGCGTCTTACCAGCTCTTAAAGCTGCGTTCTCTGATCGTGTTGCAGCATTTGCAGCTGCATCATCGCTTGTTCCTAGTAGTTTACGAAGAAAAGCAAGGTCAGAAGCTTGTTCTCCTCCCCCACCTGCTACTTCTTGTAAGATAGAACGCATCTCTGCTGGATTGCCTACTCCTCTAGTTCCGGCAGTAAGGGCTCCTTTATTTCCTGCTAACATAGCTTGAGGATTTCCAGCCTGTAACTGCTTAAGAAAACGCACACTAGCACTTTTGTCAGAACCAGGAGTTTCTAATCCTACACGATCCCGAATAAACCGCCGAAACTTGCTGCCGGGGATATTGTCAGCAATGTCGAATTTGTTCTGCCCAAAAGGATCTACGTTAGGCCCAGGCATCTGACCGGACGGAGGCATCATATTTTCCATAGCATGATTCTTTGCATAAGTACCACCAGCTCCCATCAAGCCGCCCAAACCACCTCCCGTAAGCAAAGCTGTGAGCATGTTTGTAGAAATGGGACTGTCACCACGCCATATAGAACCTAGTAGGTGTATAAGCCCTGCAAGTGTGGCACCGCCAGCAGCACCATACCCGGCGGCTCTGGCGTACTCATTTCCTCCAAACTCTGATTCGGGGGTTTCTGGCACAGGCATTTCCGCAGCAGCTTTAGTGATTAGTACGAAATTGAGCTTATCAGTGTTATTCATAATATTGGAATATGATATACAATCTCTGTAAGGACTGTCAATTAGTATTACGCCTCTTCAAACGTATAACCTAACATCTCTATATCTCTTGCATAAACCTCTTTAACCAACTGACGCGTCCAAGGAGTATAATACTCACTATAATGCTTTCTTTTCTTCTTTTTTCGGCTATGAGGCAATTTAAGAGGTTTATGCAGACCAAGCCTCTCACATACTGTTACCCAATCCTTTTTTATGTTTTCAAAACGACCAACAAAATCTACAGCATCAGTTTTTAAAAACTCACACTGAGGTAAATGGTGTAAGTCGCCTCGTTTAAGCAATATATGATCAGCAGAAGCCTCAACGTCTACATAGTTTCTTTTTATATAAGGAAGCCAAACATTTAAATAATGCTCAAAATCAGTAGACCAAAAACTAGGGTGAGGTTTGTATAAATACTCTGATACAAGCTTATCCCAAGGATTTCTAACGAACGTAAACTTAAAAACGTCATCGCCATAATTGGTTTCTGTTAAGAAAGGACCTCCTTTCATTGTCTCGCTAAGACGCCTCAACACTCGGTCTGGCATATGATGTATCATACCACCTTTTAATTCAGAAAGGTTTTTTGACATACCACCACCCCCACCCGAGTATTCTTTCCGGCAGCCTAAGGCCGTCTCAATAGAAGTTCCGGCTACTTTAGGTATATGGTAAAAAACGCAATTATACTTTTTAGAATATGGCATAACCACGTTATAGAGCCGTCATAAAATTTTGTCTATATAAAAGCGGCGACTCTCTCAAGTCGCCGCCTCAACAACACAACACTACACTATCAAACAAAATTCTTAGGTTGCCATGTATCGCATACAAAATCCCGCTTACAACGAAAATTATAGGCATTACAATTACCTTCTTGGTCTATTAGACCGCAAGTAGCACAGCTTTGTTCAATATTTTCTGCAGGCCGATAATTAGGCGCAGGCATATTCAGCTCTGCTCCCCCTATAGAAGCAGCTAGTTTAGCTAAAAAAAATTTCTCTTCGTTATTCATCTACCTGCTTGAAACATACCCATAGGAAGGTGTTTTCCCATCTCTTCCCTGAGATCTCTATTCTGAAATCCTGGGCTATGTGGTCGAGGTTTATTCAGCTCTCTTAACATAGGGCCGCCAGTTTGGAACATATTAGGCATATCGAATTGTTCAAGAAGATTTCTATTCTGAAATCCTGGGCTATGTGGTCGAGGTTTATTCATCTGCTCCCACATTGCAGGACCGCCAGATTCAAAACCTGAATCTTGATTTGGCAAGCTGCTCTCTATAGTCCGCAAAATAGGATTACCCTGAGTAAGCATTTTTCCGGCTATATTCCCTACTGACTTCACCCGTTCAAGCGAACCACGTGGGCTATTAAAGAGATAGTTTTTAGTATTCTGTATAGCTGGTACAGCTACTTGATTAATAGCTGTATGCGCAAGAGGAGAACCATACTGCATCAACGACGATAGCCCTCCTTTCACGGCATCCATTGGACTGGTAGAACTTCCTGATTGTTGCGACGGCTGTGTCATGCCCATAATTTGTGATCCGAAATTTTTAAGATAAGGATTTGGTGCTCCACTGTTTTGCATAACATCCTGTACGGGGGGTTTAGCAGCTGGTGCAGCTGGAGGAGTGGGTACCTGTTGCGGCTGAGCTGCTTGAAACATAGAAGCTCCACCTCTTCCCAACCCAGAACCCATAGCATTGCTTTGGGCTTGTGCCTGGTTTGCTCCGGGTGTGCCTTGATTACTGGGCTGAGAAGCGCTTTTTTTTAGGTGGTCCCTAACCGCATTAAAGTATTTCATGTTAATAAGTATGTAAGATATTTATCGTAAGAGCAAGTACGGAGTTCTTAATCATTCCGTTTGTTATTATATTTTTTCAAAAGATCCATAAAACCCCGTCGTCCTTTATCAAGACAGCGCTTACAGCCTTCCCAAAATGGAGCATAACGAAATCCCGACAGAAAGCATATAACTACTATAGCTGTTAGTATGCCACCAAAAACCAGATATGGCGTTAGTACTGCGCTATGCTTGCTTGCAGTATCATGCTCATCTTTTGTAATCACGCCATCTTTATTTGTATCCAGAGTGTCAAACTTTGGTATAGACCCTTTTATATTTGGGGCTGGTTGTGTTTGATTAGGCGGGTTGTGCGATTGTTTAAAAACTTTAGCCGAGAAACAACCAGAGATTAGCATAACAGAAATACTAAGTAATAATACCCTCATGGAAGAACAATGAAATATATAGGGACTAAAGTCAACAGCGGTATAATTAGCCAATATTTAAAAAAAACCCCATCTCTGGGGTTTTAACGCTAGAAGCGGTTAAATGGTTTTAAGCCTATCAAGAATATTTACCGGGCATATGAACTCGGCTGCTGGTATTTTACCATCCGATCCTATGTATGCCTCAGCTTCTTCTTTAGCCTGTTTCTCATCGATATTGTCCAAACTACAGGCTGACATATACTCTTCGATAATACTATTGGCTATTTCCGATGTTTCTTGAATAGCTTGATTTAGTCCCTTGAACGCATTGGCTATGGGAGAAGGAAGTTTCTTATCTATTTCCTCTTCCGACATGTCGGCAATGTTTATAGCTTTAGGACCTCCGGAAGATTCGGAAAAACCGGAAGCGTAGTCGTCCATTGAGGAAAACATATGCTCTAGTTCATCCACATCCTTACCTACTATAGTGGCTAAAGCCTTTATAGGAGTGATGACCTCTACTTTGTCGCCTTCTCTTTCTTCCGCATAGCTAATGACAGCCTCATCATTATTAACGTAAGACGGCATTTTGTGGACCTTTGAAGAATAAGTTCTTTCGCAAGCTGACTGATAATGGCCTCCTTTAAAAGCGTAAACTACATCTGCCTCATTAAAAAGATTCTCAATCCTATCATTCCTTTCTTCATACTCTTGACGAACCAATTGATCAAATAGATCAAACCATACTAGTACTGTTGTTTTACTCATAATTTAAAAAATAATATATATATGTTTGCTCAAATATATATAACACATTTTTCTAATCTATTTCTAACCTAAGCGCCATCTGACCATCAACAGTCCCAAAAAACTCATGATCTACTATAGCTTTGTCGTCTATGTAGTAATCCGCTGCCATTTTAGTACCAGTTCTTAAAACATGGTACATAACTCCCCAACGATCTAATTGATCTTTAGTGACGGTAAACCAATCTAATCCCGTCTCAGACCCTCTAGCGGTATCTACTATTATACGATTGCCTTCTTGGTAAAGTTGGTTGACTTTTCGTATCCGATCAAACAGAGGAACTGATTCTTCATAGTCTCCCTGTATTGTATGACACAGTGTGCCATCTAGATCGAAACAATAAGTATTAGCCATTTTTACCTATTATTATATCTATAACATGAAGTATGAGAGATGCAACTAAAAGACATTGTGCAGTAAACAAAAACAACTCAGCTATCATATCTCGAGAATCCCCGCTCCCACAGTGTAATTAGAAAATATAGGATCAGAGTTATGAAACTCGGCAATCACTTTATGTTCTCCCTTAACTTCGTTCCATAACTTAGGAACGCCTCCTGCATACCCTTGTAAGTTTATATCATGAAAACCTAAATACCTGCATTTATGTTTAGCTTTATCGTAATCATTTTTAACATAGTCATAAGTATGCATACCATCCAGGAAAATAAGGTCCCAACTTTCTTTTTCAGGAAAATCCCATTTAGCAGAATCTGCGGTGTACTGGGTTGAAAAGCTTTTTAGGTCAGCATACTTGGTTACAAACTCCGTTGGGTGTATGTCCAACGAAGCACAACGTATATTATCCTCCCCATGCGCTATTTTTAAGAGAGTGGACACCGCAATATAAGTACCCCCACGCTCTACGCCCAATTCGAAATAACTCCGTATATCAAGAATGTTATCAAAAACCCACTTAAGGTACATAGCAAGCTCTTGTGGGTATTGCTTAGCGATAACAACGTCATGCTCATTATCGCTGTCGGAAAGCCATTCTTTTGCTTCCGGTCTTAGTATCTTTTTATTTAAAGAAAATTTAAACTTACGGACAAATGAATACCAATCGAAATCGTCTCCCGGCAACGCGCCTCCCAAAGAATCTTCTAAATCAACCTCAAAAGCCTCTATCTTTTTTTTAAAATCCTCAGGCTTCATAATCACTTGGTTTTAAAAACATCCAGCTAGGATTTTGTTCTGTGGTTACAAAAAACGGCAAAGAGGTCTTGTCGCTAAATTCGTTAACAGCTTGGATAACGCCCCACTGCCAAGGCTCTCCTGTGAACTTGTTGCGGCCTTTTCTATGCTTATAGTCGTGTCCCGAAAAGATTCCTCCTTTTTTTACCTTTGGCCACCATTGATCAATATCGCGTACTGTGGGCTCATAACAGTGGTCTGAGTCGATAAAAACAAAATCAAAATACTCATCAGGATACTGCTCATGCAAAAGACTATGATCTCCTTTAATCATTTCTATCTTTTCTATACCACGCCATTTTTGCTTGTTCTTCTCATCTTTTTGATAATTTTTAATGAGAGCTTTAGAAGAAGCATAATTTTTATCATGCTCTTTCTGTGTCCAGTAGGGACTTACAACAGCATCCCAACAATCCAAACCTACAAAATGACGCGGCATACCGTTTTTTAACAAAGGCTCTGAGAACTTACCTTCTAAAACACCAAGCTCTACCATATTCTCGTTTTTACCAAGAAATCGCAAAACATGAGGCAGATCCCACCTATGCCGTATATTCGTCAGAACATCCCAAGCAACTTTATCATCGGTTATATTTTTTGTTTTCACTTTCTCAAACTTTTCATCTTTTCTAACTCAGGCTCTGTTACAATCTTTTCCCCATCTCCCAAAGCACTATGTACTTCCTTGGTTGCTCTTGCGAGTTTAAACATAGCATGTGGTTCTAGACTACATTGTTGGTCCGACCCCCACATACCCTTATCTAGCGTAACATGACGCTCTATGATATTTGCGCCAAGAGCAATAGTTGCAATCGTAGTGCTAAGCCCATACTCATGACCGCTGTAACCAATATTAGACATAGGAAATTCATTTTGAAGAGTAGTTATACAGTTTAAGTTAAGATGCTCTACAGATGCCGGATATGACGAATTGCAATGCAGCACATCAATAAACATTGTACCGGAGTCTACAATGAAGTCATAAACTTTCTTGAGGTGTTGTAGGTCTGTAGCGCCTGTGGACAGAATTACCCTGTTAAAAGACTTAGCCACATATTTAATGAATGGTTTATCATACAAAGACGCGCTCGCTATCTTAACCCAAGGTAAATCATACTGCTTTAGAAAATCTACAGAGTCATTGTCCCAGGGTGAAGCAGACCACTCTATACCGATCTCTTTACAGAATCTGTCTATCTCATCGTACCCTTTTTTACCAAACTCTACTTTCTTCTTATACTCAAGATAAGTTATCTTCCCCCAAGGAGTATCCCGTATCTTGTCTTTCTGTGCTTCTGGTACACAAACATCAGGATTTCTTTTCTGAAACTTAACAGCATCAAATCCGGCTACTTTGGAGATCATGATAAGCTCTTTTGCAATATTCAGATCACCATTATGGTTTATTCCTATCTCTGCTATTAAGTATGGTTTCTTTATTTTTTCTTTTCTCATAGTAAAGTATAATGCATCTAGTTTAAACGCGTTTGCCCCTACGCATAAGTGTTTGTCGTCCTTATGCGTAGTTTCTACATTTGTTGGTTCGCTAATCCACATCTCTATCTAATAGTAATTGGCCTATGGGGTAGCCTTTTTGTAAACAATGTGTCATGAAGTTTTCTTGATTAGACACTGTTTTATGTGCCCAGTCTTTTCGTACAAAAGTAGCTTCTGTCAGACTACGCCAAATTTTATTACACCACCCTTTGTTAGGGTGGTTTAAAACATATCGCAACTCGTCGGGCTCAATTACCAAATGAATCACAGCACCACAAGCGTCTTGGACTGTTCTCCTGATTACATGTGTTTTTGACATGTGTAAGCAAAATCTTACAAAAATCTCAGCAGTGAGTCCAGCTGTGTAATGCACTTCCATAGCCGTTTGAGCCGATCCAGCTATAATCGAAATAGCTTCGGGATCGTCAAATATGAATCTCTCGCCGCCCTCACAATCTATCTTAAGAAAATACTCTTTTGTCTGATCTATTTTCAAGTGTTGGAATAAGTTTGGAAGGCTGTAACTTTGTACAGGTGTTTTTAAATATTCATCGGTTGTTTTAAAAGCTTCTCTTCCATCCTCAGCCTCAATAGCATCAAACTCTGCCTGAGTATAGAATTTGTATTCCCCGTGAAACTCACCTCCACCAAAATATAACACTTCGCCATTACCCAATGCTAAGTTATGTATCTCCCCGCCCATATGGAATACCCACCTACCGAGATGAGTCTCTGCAGTTTCTAAGGTAAGCGAAAAAGGCTCTACCATAACGTAGCGACATTGGTCGTCATGCCAGGCACCAAAAGCAGTCAATGTAGCCAAACCCTGATTAGCCCCAATATCAACAAAGGTGCTTATGTCGCCACATTTAAACTTCCTTATATCATAAGGATCGTTTTTCCACATATTCTTTGCCATAGACAAGTACGAATTACAGATTATCCGTACTAGGGCAAGTATTTAATTTTTCAATGTGGAATCACTTAGTTTCGTCATCATCAAAAAAATCATTTCCGGGATCAAACTCTATACTATAGTCCCCGGAAGTGATTTCATTCTTAACGAACTCTATAGCCCCAACTATAGACTCTAGTGGAAGATCCCATTCTTGCTTAAAACGAAGTATGAGGCTTTGTAATTCGTACGTAAAAGCATCAATTTGTTCGTAATGTCCGTCTGGGATATTCGGAGGTAAATCATCTCCATTCATGCCTCTAACGCTATATCAGAGGCTTAAATTTGTCGAGATTATAAGCCCAACTTAGCTAACCAACCAGGAACCCATTCCTCTAAGCTTGTACTGGGGTTCCAGTTCAATAAAGCTTGTGCTATTTTATTGTCTGCAAGCGTTTCTTTTGGCTCTAAAACAGCAGGACCATGCTCTGTCTCCCCTCCAATAAGCTTTGCCAGCTCATTAACGGACCTATTGTCTCCGTTGCCTATATTGATACACTCCCCATGTCCTACCTGACTAGAAGAGCTAGCAAGCATATTCGCCCTAACTACGTCTCCTACGTAAGTAAAGTCCCTACGTTGCTCTCCATCGCCATTTATGGTCAAAGGCTTACCTTCTAGCCTGTTCTGTGCAAAAATGCCCATTACAAGCCTGTATCCGCCTGTAAGGGACTGACGCTCACCATACACATTAAAATACCTAAGACAAACTGTCTGAATTTCATATACTTTAGCAAACGTAGCACAATACTGCTCTCCTATTAGTTTGTTTACCGCATACGGGCTGATAGGATTCTTTTCAGTCCTCTCAGGAGTCGGAAGAATATCCGTATCACCATACACAGAAGAGGAAGAGCTAAAAACAAAACGACGTACACCACTAATCTGAGCACAGCGGAGCATATTAAAAGTACCAGTAACATTAGCTTCATGAAACAACTCCGGGTTCTCTATTGATGGTTGTACTCTGGCTTTAGCAGCCAAGTGGAAAACCGTATCAACACCTGAGAATATCTCAGCATCTTCCTCTGTCATGTTGTCCGGCTGAAAAGATTCTACAGAACGATTAACTACAGTTAGTAGTTCATTACCATCATGTTGTTTTAGATTTTCTTCTTTTCCTTCGGAAAAATCGTCTATTACAATGACTTCGTTACCATTTTGGATAAGCTGGTCTACGAGATTACTCCCTATGAACCCAGCACCTCCGGTTACTATGTATTTCATAATTTCCATAATTCTTTAGATATAAAAATATTGTTTTCTGCAAACCATTTTTTAAGAAAAAGCCAATTTTCTCTTTGTTCCTCTCCAAAATCAGCCCCAAGATTCCTAGCGCCATGAAACTCAACAAACAAATCGTCTATTAAGTATATAGTGCCGTCTTTTATTAACTTGCGTAAAACAGCGTACTCAGCGCCCTCTATGTCCATCTTGACTACGTGTCGCATGTTAGGATCATGCGTAGTTTTTAAAAAATCACTGAAATCAACAGCGCCCACTTCAGAAACAGCAGAATGCTTCTCCTTTTTTCTACCACTTGCTTCAAATAATGAGCTACCCTCATACCAAGCATCAGAACCTAAATTAAACTCAATGCTTTCTAAATCTTCAATCCAAACTGCATCTCCAGACAGGTGTATGTTAGGATATTCATCAAGATTTAATATGGATCTGGCATGCAGTCGTTTATCTGGTTCAAACGCATAAACAATACTTCCTTCATTGCTATGTTTAAAAACATCAGGTGTGTTAGACTCAGGCATCCAATAGGTATTGTTTAAAAAACAAGAAGTTGCTTTGCCTAAGTTATAACCTAGATCATAAAAAATTTTATTAGTCACCCTTTATTACCCTGTAGCTATCAGAGTCAAAATGCTGCGTAGAGAACTCAAATAACTCACTGTCTCTCAGAGCCACCATTTGGTGGCGTAACCCAACCTTAACGTGAAAATTGTCTCCGGGTAGTAATGTTACTTTCTCGGCTTCCTCGATATCATCCCCATCCGAATAATAAACGTCAAGTATGCCGGATTGTAGGTAAAACACCTCGTCCTTCAGCTTATGGTAGTGCCATGAGCATTTTTTACCCTTAGCTATGTAGAGTAGTTTTCCGCAATACTCTTCTTTGTTAACTATCCACTTCTCAAAACCCCATCCTTTGGGTACAAATTTAATGTCAGTCTTCATTTATAATTCTTTTTATCTTCTTCAAACTTTTTATCCCAATCTACATTACCATCCTTGTCTATGTATGGGGGTGGTGGAATTTCTTCTTCTTTATTTAGAAACCAAGCAACTAGACCTATAATCCCGGCAGCCAAAATGGCGCCAACAATATAAAATATCTTTTTATTATCTTTCTTGGGTTCTGGTTTAGGTTCTGGTTTAGGCTTTTCTCTTTCGGGGGGTGGATCCTTAGGTGCAGGCGTTGGCGGCTTAGGCAGTGGCGGTTCTGGTTTTGGTTCTGGCTTAGGCTCTGGCTTAGGCTCTGGCTTAGGCTCTGGCTTAGGTTTACCCCCTCCAATAAGCTTATCAACGTCTATAACGCCGTATCCCCAGTCATTGTCCTTACCGACTACTCCTTTGTCGTCAGTATATTTTAACAAGTGTTCTCTTATTTGAGCTACGGTTTTACAATCATTCTTACCAGTTTCTTCTTCTTGCTTCTTATGCTTGGCCAACATAAGACAAACAACACCTGCAATAAAGGGACACGCCATAGAAGTACCACTGAGGCTAGCATAGCCATTATTCAAAAAGGTACTGTAGATATTAACGCCTGGAGCTGCCCACTCTACTTTCTCACCACGAGAAGAGAAAGAAGCAATATTCCCATACTTGTCATAAGCAGCAACAGCTATCGTATCATCAAAAGCAGCCGGCCAATTAACACCACCCTGCCCGGTATTACCGGCAGCGCAGATGACAGGTATGTTCATATCATACAGAGTTTTTATCTTCTGCTCCAGAATAGGAGAAGGAGAGGGGCCGCCTAAGCTCATTGAAACTAGATCAGGCTTTACCTTTATTGCGTAATCCAACGCCTGAGCTAGACCAGCATAAGAACCACCCCCGCTTTTAGATAGGGCTTTGACAGATATACAAGTAGCCTCAGGAGCCACACCTACCGCACCAATCGTGTTGTCCTCTCCACATATAATGCCGGTGCAGTGTGTTTGGTGTCCATTTTCATCATCCATAGGCTCATTAGGGATGAAGTTCTCTCCTGCAGTAATATTGGAAAAAAGATCGGGGTGGTGTGGATGTCCAGTGTCTATTACTAGGCATCGAATACCTTTTCCCTTAGTAATAGTCCAGGTGTTGGGTACATTGGTGTCCTTCAGTCCCCAGTCAATGCGCTGACTGAGGGTGCTGATGCTTTCTTCTATTGTAAATGGCGGAAGCTCTGTTTTCTCGTCTTCTGGATTCATATGTTTTTATATTATTCCGGTCTTTTACCTAGTGGTTTCCCATCTTGTCCTATTTCACCTGATCTTATTTTAGTAGCGGAAACTGATTGAAGTTCGTCACTTAGTACCAACTCCTCAATATTATAACCTACGCCTCTGCCGTAGAATATGTCAGTTATATTAGGTAGCTCAATTATCTTTATCTTGTCTCCGAACTCTACGCATGCCGCTTCAATCTCTACGCGCACCTTGTCAAAGTCATAAGGATTAGAATCATCTGTTCCGGCGACATCT
>MDTG01400605.1_pt1 | contig 27646 bp, 25 predicted proteins | sample 811421 | NCBI WGS metagenome assembly MDTG01 (sample SAMN05326645, study PRJNA326480) | marine metagenome | isolation source: seawater | place: Pacific Ocean: South East | collected 2011
GCGCCCGAACCGCAGCGCCTCGGGCCCGCCCCCGTGCAGCGCCCACGCGTTCAGCAACTGGACCGCGTTCCCGATGAGGAACCCGACGCACAACGCCGCGATGATGTGGATCCGCCCCGTCGTCGTCACGCGCAGCGCGGGCGTGAGCAGCAGCGCGAGCGCAAAGAACCGGACCGTCCCGACCTCGTCGATCCCGAGCCCCCGATCGGGCGACCACGCGAGCCCGAGCGCGAGCCATCCATAGAACGCGAGCAGCGCGAGGAACGCGGGCCTCGCGAGCGTCTGTTTCCAAAGGTGCCGGGTGCGATGGGCCATCGGCACGAAGAACAGCGCGGGCGGGATGACCGCGATCTCCGCGAGCGAGGTCGGCATCGTCGCGAGCACCGCCGCGAGCACGCCCGTCCAGACATACCCGCGCACCCAGCGCCGTTCCCACACCGGAAGCGGGCGGGCGGAATCCAGCGTCTGTCGCGGTTCGTCATGCATGCGCCGCGATCCTACCCCGGTATGCTGCCCCGATGAGCAGCACCGCCCCATCCGACGCGAAACCCGCGACACCCAGGCAGTATCTCGACAGCCTCCCCAAAGACCGCCGCGACGCGATCCAGGCGATCCGCAGGACGATCAACGCCCGCAGGGACAAGAGGCTCAAAGAGGGCATCCAGTACGGCATGCTCGGCTGGTGCGTGCCCCACACCGTCTACCCCGCGGGCTATCACTGCGACCCGAGCCAGCCCCTCCCCTTCGCGAGCGTTGCATCGCAGAAGAACCACATCGGGATCTACCTGTTCTGCCTCTACACCGACGAAGCCGAGCAGGCCCGCTTCGTCAAGGCCTGGAAGGCGACTGGCAAGAAGCTCGACATGGGCAAGTCCTGCATCCGCATCAAGAAGATCGAGGATGTCCCGCTGGATGTGCTGGGCGACGCGATCGAGCGGATGACCTGCGAGAAGTTCATCAAGGTCTACGACCAGCGGTGGGGGGGCGCCGCGAAGCCGAGTGCAAAGAAGGCGGCGTCCCGGAGGACGCCCGCGAAGAAGACCGCCCCGAAGAAAGCCGCGTCAAAGAAGACCACCAAAAAGAAGCCCTCCACAAAGAAGACCACGAAAAAGAAGGCGGTCACGAAGAAGCCTGCAGCAAAGAAGAAGCCCGCGACGAAGAAAGCCGCCCGCAAGGCGACGGCACGAACCCGTTCGCGTTGACGGGCGCACGCCCTCGCTCTTCCGCGCTCGCTAGGCTTGCCCATGCCCCCGGGACTCGCCAAGAAACAGCAGCTCCTGAGCAGCGCCCAGAAGCGCTTCGCGCAGGGGCGTTATCACGAATCCGCGAAGGCGTACGCGGAGCTGCTCAAGCTTGAGCCCAAAAACCCCGGGGTCATCTTCAACCTGGGCTCCGCCCTCATGCTCGCGGGCGACCCCGCCTCGGGGGTGCGTCACATCGCGCGGGCCGTCGCGATGAAGCCGGGCGAGGCCGAGTACCTCGCCCAGCTCTCGATCGCCCAGCGCCAACTGATGAAACTCGATGAAGCCGACCGCGCCAGCGCCCAGGCGGTCGAGGCGGACCCGTCCAGCCCGTTCGCGAACTGGGCCCGCGCCGATTACCTCCGCGTCGCGGGCCGCTACCGCGAGGCCTTCGATCTGCTCGACCCGCTCGCGGCTCCCGACGCCGACGCGACCCTGCTGATCGTCTACGCGGGTGTCGCGCGCCGGTTCGGAAAAGCCGACGAGGCGGTCGAGCTGCTCCGAGCGGTCGCGTCGCGAGAGGGGCTCGCGCCCAACACCCGCGCCGAGGCACTCTTCGCGCTGGGCGACCTGCTCGACAAGCTCGCCCGCTACGACGAGGCGTTCGCCGCCTTCGAGGAGGCGAACACGCTCCGCCGCAGGCCCTACCCCGCGGACCAGCTGCCAGCCGAGATCGACACGCTGATCGAGGCGTGGTCGCCCGAGCGACTCGCGTCCCTCCCGCGTTCCTCAATCACCGACGAACGCCCCCTGTTCATCGTGGGCATGATGCGATCGGGCAGCACCCTGTGCGAGCAGATTCTCTCGAGCCACCCCGCCGTCTTCCCGGGGGGCGAGCTCGACTTCATGCGCGACGCGCACGAGAACCTGCTGGGGAGGCACGGGGGCGATCTCGTCGCGGCCGTCGAGGCGGGCGCCGTCAACGAGAAGTCACTGACCCGCGCCGGGAGGGCGTACCTGCAGAAGGTCCAGAAGCTCGCGGGCCGCGACGCGCGCCGCGTCACCGACAAGATGCCCTACAACTGGCGCCATCTCGGGCTCATCAGCCTCATGTTCCCGGGCGCCCGCGTCATCCACACCGTCCGCGACCCGCTCGACACCTGCCTGTCGTGCTACTTCCACGAGTTCCACGGGTCGCACGAATACGCTCAGGACCTGCATGCCCTCGGTGTGTACGCACGCGAGACCCGCCGGATGATCGAGCACTGGAAGCGTGTCCTCCCGATCCCGATCCACGACCTTGTTTACGAATATCTGCTCGACGACCAAGAGCGAGTGACGCGCGGGCTCATCGAGGCCGCGGGCCTCGAGTGGGACGACGCCTGCCTGCGGTTCCACGAGAACCGCCGCGCCGCGGTGACCCACAGCAACGAGCAGGTCCGCGAGAAGCTGTTCACGAGTTCACGCGCGAGGCACCGGAACTACGAGCGCCACATCGGTGCTTTGCGAAACGCGCTGGCTTGCGTTGAAGACAACTAGCAGGACTCGTGATTGATCGTCCTCTAGTACTCTCGGATATCCCCAGCGAAGACCACGCCCGTGCCCGAACAGATCGGGCAAACAGGGTCTCGACCGTCACGGTCCTTCGTGCCATCACCACCGCATCGGCCGCAGGTGATGAACGGCTCCGATACGAAAACCGTGCCGACACCGTCACAAACCGGACACGGAGGATCTCGCCCATCCCGGTCCTTCGTCCCCGTTCCACGGCAGCGGGCGCACTTGATAGTCACCTTCGCCATGTTCGATTACTCCCACTCGATCGTCGCGGGCGGCTTGCTCGAGATGTCGTAGACCACGCGGTTCACCCCGCGCACCTCGTTGATGATCCGGTTGCTGATCCGCGCCAAGACATCGAACGGGATCCGCGCCCAGTCCGCGGTCATGAAGTCCTGCGTCTCCACCGCGCGGATCGCGACGACGCGCTCGTAGGTCCGCCCGTCCCCCATCACGCCCACGCTCTGGATCGGCAGCAGCACCGCGAACACCTGGCTCGTCCGCCGGTACAGCTCCGCCGCCACGATCTCCTCGAGCAGGATCTCGTCGCACTCGCGCAGCACATCGAGCTTGTCTTTCGTGATGTCGCCAAGCACCCGCACCGCCAGGCCCGGCCCCGGGAACGGGTGCCTCCAGACGATCTGGTCGGGAACCCCCAAAACCTCCCCGAGCTTGCGGACCTCGTCCTTGAACAGGTCCCGCAGCGGCTCGATCAGGTCGAACCCCAATTCCGCCGGCAGGCCGCCCACATTGTGGTGCAGCTTGATGTTCGCGGAGTTGCCCGCGTGCCCGTGCCCGCTCTCGATCACATCGGGATAGAGCGTCCCCTGCGCGAGGAAATGCGCATCGGGCAGGTCGTGCGCCGCCTCCTTGAACACCTCGATGAACCGGTGCCCGATCCGCCTCCGCTTCTCCTGCGGGTCGTCGATCCCCGCGAGATCCCCGAGAAACTGCTCGGACGCGTCCACGACCCGCAGATCGATGTGGAAGTGATCGCGGAAGGTCGTCTCGACGAGGTCGCGCTCGTTCTTGCGCAGCAGCCCGTTGTCCACGAACACGCAGGTCAGCTGGTCGCCGATCGCCTTGTGGATCAGCGCCGCCGCGACCGACGAATCCACCCCGCCGCTCAGCCCGCAGATCACACGCTTGTCGCCCACCCTCGCCCGGATCTTCGACGCCTGCTCGTCCGCGAACTCCGACATCCGCCAGGTGCCCCGGCACCCGCAGATCTCGTACAGAAAGTTGCGGAGCATGTCCGTCCCGTGCGGCGTGTGCGTCACCTCGGGGTGGAACTGCACGCCCCGGAACAGGCCATCCTCCGAGCGCACCGCCGCGTAGGGGCAGGTCTTCGTCGACGCGGTCGCGACGAGGCCCGCGTTCTCGAGCCCGGTGATCTGATCCCCGTGCGACATCCAGACCGTCGTGTGCCCCGGGATCGCGTGGAACAGCGTGCCCCGCCCCGCGTTGTCGGCGCCCACATCCAGCGACGCGCGACCGAACTCCCGGTGCTCGGCGCGATCGACCCGCGCCCCCATCAGCTTGCACGCCAGCTGCATCCCGTAGCAGATCCCGAGCACCGGCACGCCCAGCGAGAAGATCGCCGGATCGCAGCTCGGCGCCCCCTCGTCGTCCACGCTCGAAGGACCGCCCGACAAGATGATCCCGCGCGGCTGCATGGCCCGGAGCTCATCTGCCGATATGCTCGGGTGCACCAGCACCGCGTACACCCCGGCCTCGCGGGCCCGGCGCGCGATCAACTGGGCCGTCTGCGACCCGAAGTCCAGGATCGGGACCACCTCGTCCCGCAGCCCGCCGGTGTCGCCCGGCTTTGCCGAATGGAGCGTCTCGTGCTCGCCGCTTGCCATCGTTTCCTCACCCGTGACAACCGACCCCGCGGGGGGCGGACGCGTGGTGCCTCGCCCGGAACGGCCCGCGGGGGGGAATCCCGACAATACGCGCCACGCCTCCCCGGGTCGATCCTCCGGCCTGTGATCCTTCTGTTCAGCCCGCTCCCGCTCGCCGCGTGCGTCCCCTCCACCCCGCAGGGCTTCGATTCACCCGACCCGATCAGCCGCCTCTCTGCGATCTCCGACGCGGGTTCGACCCGCGACGAGCGCGCGATCCCGGACCTCGTCGAGCAGCTCGAGAGCGCCGACCCCGGCGCCCGTCTCCTCGCGATCCGCTCGCTGGAACGCATCACCGGGCAAACGCTCGGGTATCATCACGCCGATCCCTGGTGGGCGCGAGCCGCCGCCGTCCGGCGCTGGCGCCGGTGGATTCAGGAAAACCACTCCCCCAAACAGGCAGAAGACCGAGCCGGGGAGATGGAAGACGAGGGCTGAGCGATCGACGCCCGGCCGCCCCTCCCGACGACACGATGCACGACGACCCGCACATCGAGATCCGCCTCGTCAGCGACCCGATCTACCTCTCGGGCGCGCGGGAACTCGTCAGCTCCGTTGCCCGCCGCCTCGGGTTCGATGATCTCCAGTGCTCCAAGATCGCGCTCGCCGTCGACGAGGCGCTCTGCAACATCATCCGCCACGGCTACGACCGCGCCGCGGACAAGCCCATCTGGATCCGACTCTGGCCCGACGACCGCGACGAGGACGGCACCCCGCGCGGCCTGCGCCTCCAGATCGACGACGAGGCCCGCCAGGTCGAGCCCGAGCAGCTCAAGGGGCGGGACCTCGACGACATCCGCCCCGGGGGGCTCGGGGTCCACATCATCCGCGAAGTCATGGACGAAGTCGTCTACAGCAAGCGTGAGACCAAGGGGATGCGTCTCACGATGACCAAGCACGCGCCCGGGTCCGCCGGGCACGCTTCGGACGCGCCGCACGACGCGACGCAGGGGGAAGCCGACGCATGAGCGATCAACAGATCCGGGTCGAAACACGCGGGAGCGCGGTCATCGTCTCGCCCGAGGGCGACATCGACATGAGCCGATCGCCCGAGTTCCGAGCAGCCCTCCGCGAGGTCAACGACCAGAAGCCCGACACCCTCGTCGTCAATCTCGACAAGGTCGGCTACATGGACTCGTCCGGCCTCGCGACCCTCGTCGAGTGCATGCGCACCGCAAAGGGCAACAAGACCGAGATGATCCTCTGCGGCATGAACGAACGCGTCAAAGCAATCTTCGAGATCGCAAGACTCGACCAGTTCTTCCGCATCGAGCCCACGCTCGATGACATCGAAGGCCTCTGATCCGGTACCCTCTGGGCCGCATGCCCCCGACCGACGACAACCCGCGAGCGACCAGGAACGGGCTCCCGCTTCGCGGCCTGCTCATCGTCCCAGTCCTCGAGATCGTCGGGCGCAAGACCCGCACCGCCCTCGACCAGATCGGCGGGCTCGTCTACCTCTTCTGGGACATGCTCGTCTGGATCTGGCGCGGCCTCACCCGCCCCAAGGTCCGCATCGGACGCACCGCCGTCGTCACCCAGATCGTCCGCGTCGGTGTCCGCTCCATCTTCATCGTCTCCCTCGTCTCGGGCGTCGTCGGGCTCATCCTCGCCCTCCAACTCTCGCCCCCCCTCGACGAGTTCGGCCAGCGTCCCCTCATCGCCAACATCATCGGGGTCGCCGTCCTCCGCGAACTGGGCCCCCTCATCGGCGCGATCGTCCTCACGGGGTTCGCGGGCGCGTCGATCGCCGCCGAGATCGGCACCATGGTCGTCAGCGAGGAGATCGAGGCCCTCGAGGCCCACGCGCTCAACCCCGTCCGCTTCCTCGTCGTCCCGCGCGTGCTCGCCAGTGTGCTGAGCATGACCGCCCTGGGCGTCATCGCGAGCAGCGTCGCGATCCTCTGCGCCCTGCTCATCTCCGTCACGATCCTCGAGATCCCCTACGCAACCTTCACCAGCAACCTCGTCGATCAGGTCAAGCTCAGCGACTTCATGTCCGGGTTCATCAAGGGAGGCGTCTTCGGCCTGCTCATCGGCCTCATCGCCTGCCACAACGGGCTCGCCGTCTCGGGAGGCGCCGCGGGCGTCGGCAACGCGACCACCAACACCGTGGTGCAGTCCGTCGTCGCGATCATCTTCGCCGACCTCGTCTTCACCGCCGCCTTCTTCGCGTTGGGCCTCGTCTGACCGCGCCGAGCCGGGTCGCCGGGCGATGCCGCAGCGTCAGACCTTGACCTTCACCCACCCGCCCTGCACGAACCGCGCCGTGAAGATCAGCCCGCGCAGCACAAGGTCGATGCACATCCCGATCCACATGCCCCACAGGCCCTGGATGAAGAAGTCGTCGGGCATCGGGTTGGGGATCACCAGCCACGCCCCCGCACCGTCCCCCGCGCCGCCCAGCACGATGTCCGCCCCGCTCAGCAGGAACGCGAGCGGCAGGCGGATCAGGTAGGTCGACACCCAGGTCATCCCCATCACGACCTTCACATCCCCCGCGCCGCGCATCGCCGTCCGGAAGACGATCCCCAGCGCGAAGGGCACCTGCACCCACCCGCAGATGAACAGCAGCACGGGCGTCGCCTCCAGGTGCTCGGGCTGCTGGGTCAGGAATCCCACCAGCACCTCCGGGATCGTCACGAACGCGACCCCGAAACTCAGCATGATCGCCGACGCGATCAGCGCGCAGGTCAGCACGCTCCGCTTCGCCATGTCAGGCCGGCGCGCCCCGAGGTACTGCCCCGCGAGCGTCGCCGCCGCTGTCCCCATCGCGAAGCCCGGCAGGAAACTCATCGCCTCGATCCGGATCGCGATCATGTGCGCCCCGAGCAGCCCCGCCGAATCCCCCGACGCCAGCGCCTGCGCGCTGATCACCCCAACCATCACGATCAGGATGAAGTTGCCAAGCCACATCCCGCTCGTCTCGAGAAAGTTCGGCCAGCTCAGACGAAGCAGACGCTTCACCGTGATCCAGTGCGGCTTCAGCCTCCGTCGCAGCAGCGTGATGCCCCAGGTCCCGCGCCACGCCATCGTCATCAGGATCGCCGCCCCGACCACATCGCCCGCGACCGTCCCCAGCGCGATCCCGAGGATCCCCATGTCGATCGACAGCGGGTTCGCGAGCACGACCTCGTTCAGCACCGTCTCGCCCTGCACGACCGTCCGCGTGACATCCACCCCGCTCAGCAGGAAGCTCACCACGATGTTGACCACATTCCGCGCCGCCATCGCGTACAGCGGGCGTCGGCTGTCCCCCGCCCCCCGCGCACACGCGATCAGCACGAACAGCATCGACGCACCGGGGACACCGAACGCGATCACCGACATGTAGGTCGTGAACGCGTCCGCCGCCCCCTCCGTCATCCGAAGCACCGACGCGACCGGGCCCGCGAGCAGCAGCACCCCCGTCGCCGTCAACGCCCCCGCGACCAGCCCAACCAGCACCGCCTGCCCCAGCACCGTGTTCGCCGCCGCCATCCGGCCCGCGCCCACCGCCCGGCTGATCAGCGCCGTCGCCCCGACGCCCACCGCCATGATCACCAGCCCGATGAACCACATGATGTACGACGCGCCCGCGATCGCGTCCGCCTCGTCCACCCCAAGCCCCGCCGCGAGCACCGTGTCCGTCAGCCCAACCAGGCTGTTCAGGAACGACTCGATCATCACGGGCCACGACAGCGCCCAGATCGCCGCACCCATCCCCAAACCCGCCAGCCGGCCCGCGCGGAAGGTCCCGTCCTCGTTCAGCCCCTGAGGCTTCCGCAGCGCGGGCGCCCCGCGACCCGTCTCCTCGACGCCGACCACGCCCTCCTCGCCGGGGTCCACATCGCGCTCCACGACGCGCGCATCCACACGCCCGTTCTGGACGGGCCCCGCATCCACCCCGATGTCCCGCTGACGATCGCTCAAGCCGCTGCTCCGAGAGGGCGGATGCTACGGCCCATCCCACCCCGAGCCGTGACCGCTCACTTCGGTTTTCCGCTTGCGGGGATGCACCCCGTCCTCTAGCCTGCTCGCGTTCCGGTCGTCCCGACCCCGGGAAGAGGCGGTCCTCCGAGCGTCCGCGCTCAGCGGGTCCCGATCTCCCGAGGCGGGCAATCCGTTCGTGCTGGGGAAGAAAAGGGGGGGCGCGTGCCCGGGGAACAGAAGACCTGCGTGATCTGCGGCGCCGATGTCACCGACAAGCCGCGGATCAAGGACAGCAAGGGCCGATACGCCTGCAAGGCCTGCGCCGAGCAGAAGGCCCGCGCCGCGAAAGCCAAGCAGCAGGGGGGCGCGTCCAAGCCCGCCGCCGCCGCCGCGGGCGGCGCCGGCATGATGGAGCAATGGCTCTCCGAATCCACGGAGGGCAAAATCGCCCTCGGCGCCGTCGAGCAGCCCCGGTGCCCCAAGTGCGAGCACCCCATGATGCCCGACTCCGTCGTCTGCATGGGCTGCGGCTTCAACACCCAGTCGGGCAAGAAACTCCACACCAGGATTCAGAAGGCCGACAAGGACAAGTCCGCCGGGGGCGGGGGCGCCTCGCTCGGGGAAGGCAACACCCCGATCATCATCGCCTTCGTCGCCGCGATCGGGCTCATCGCCGGCGCCGCCACACTCGGGGAAATGGGCGTCGTCCCCGCCGCCGTTGCCGGGCTCTGGTTCCTCGGCGCATGGATCATGATGATCGTCGCCGCCTTCCAGGACGGCGACAACAAGTGGGGCATCTTCGCCCTCTGCGGCCTCGTCCCCTGCCTGGGCCTCCCCCTCGCCCTCGCGTTCACCTTATACTACTGCACCGTCGGCAGCACACGCGCCGCGTGGAAGGCGAACTACTGGCTCGCGATGCTCGCCTACATCGGCGCGTACGCAGCCGTGATGATCAACAACCCGGAGATGTTCGCCAGCGACTTCTGAACGGGCGACCCGCGCTCACCCCGTCAGCAGATCGAGCAACTCCGGGATCCCCTGCGCCCGCGTCGCGACCGTTTCCACGATCGCTCGCTTGCCCGCGATGTCCTTCAGATCGCGCATGAGCTCGTTCTCCCCCGGGTGGTCCGCCTTGTTGCACACGAACAGGTCCGCGATCTCCAGGATCCCCGCCTTGTCCATCTGCACCGCGTCCCCCATGCCCGGCGTGAGCACAACCGCCGTGCTGTCCACATGCTCGCGGATCTTCACCTCGTTCTGCCCCGCGCCCACCGTCTCGACGAACACCGTGTCGAACGCGTCCGCCCCCTCGCACGCCCCACCGATCAGCTCGATGATCTCGTCCACCGCGTGGTAGTCCTCGCCCCCGATCGCGAGCGAGCGATAGAAGACTTTCTCCCCCAGGTTGTTGAAATCCACCCGCAGGCGATCGCCCAGCAGCGCCCCACCGGTGATCGGGCTCTTGGGGTCGAACGCGACGATCGCGCACCGCCCCTCCGCCTCCCCGCTCTCCACGCGCCGCGCGTGCTCGCCCACCAGTTGCGCCACAAGCGTGCTCTTCCCCGCGCCGGGAGAGCCCGTGATCCCGATCACACGCTTGGGCCGACGCTTCGGCGCACCCGCCCGCCGCACCCCGTCGTTGTGCAACCGGCTGATGTCCCGCGCCAGCTGCGCGCAGGGGTGACCGCTCGCGACCGTCTCACCCAGGTCCTCCGTCGCCCCCTTCACCGCGTTGACGATGTCCAGCAGCCCCGTCCCCGTCGGGAAGCACGCCGCCACGCCCTTCTCTTTCAGCGTCTCGATGTCCTCCTGGGGCAGGATCCCGCCCATGTACACCGGGATGTCCGGACGACCCACGGCCTTGAGCGATTCGAGCAGCTTGGGACCCAGCGTCAGGTGGCTGTTGCTCATCATGCTCGCCGCGATGACATCGCAGTCCTCGTCGCGGGCCGAGATCGCGAGAGACATGGGCGTCTGCCACAGCCCCGAGTAGATGACATGCGCGCCGCTGTCCCGCAACGCCCGCGCGATCACCTTCACCCCCCGGTCGTGCCCGTCCAGGCCCATCTTGCCCAGCAGCACCCGGGGACGGTGGGGGAGATCCCCGCACCGGTCGGTCTTCTCAAACTCGTGCGTCGCGGTCGTCAGCGTCTTGGCCATCGTTTCAGCATCCAGTCGCGTGGGGTATCAAAAAGAAAGCGACCCAAGCGTAGGAGACCCCCCTCCGCCTGGGTCAGCACAAGCCGCCATCGAACCGTTGATCGGCTCTAGAGACCAACAGCCGCACTAGTGCGGCACTTCCTTCACCGCGTTCCGGTTCCACGCCGGCACCCGCATCACGATCGCCTCGCCGTCCTCGGGCGCCCGCTCGATGTCGCACTGGCAGCTCAGCCGGCTGTTGATCTGGATCCCCGGCGCTTCCTCCACCCGGTCGTCCTCCGCCTCCGTCGCCTCGCTCAGGCAGTCCATGCCCTGCTCGACATACACATGGCAGGTCGAGCACGCGCACACACCCCCGCACGCGTGCTCGATGTTCACACCATTCCGGATCGCGACCTCGAGCAGGTGTTCACCCTTCGCCGCCATCACCGCGTGCTCCGCGGTGTCCGAGCCGTCCTCGTTCAATGAGGCCGGGTCCTCCAGGATGATCTTCACCGGGATCTCCATCGGACCCTTGGGATGATCGCTCGCCTTCATGTGCATGGTCGGAATCCTCGCTGCGTTGCCCGCCGATCCGCGCCGGGACTGTCCCGCGGGGCCGAGCCCACACAGGCGTCCGCCGTCCGCATCCAATCGGTTCGAATCGGAGTCAATAGTCTGGAACGATTCTAGGAAGCCAGGTTCACCGATTCACCCGCGGCCCAACCGCAAACTGCCGCGCCGACCCACGGGAGCCCGTCGCGCCCCCCGGCGCAGCCCCATTCCCCGTCGCCCGTTCCCCATTCCGTCCCCCCCTCCACCTATTCTTTCCAATGACCGTGGCCCCCGACGACCGCCCATCCCGCGCCGACGCCCCGCCCGCGCCGGGCGATGGACGGATCGTGTTCAGCGTCGTCGCACCCGCCCACAACGAGGAGGGGAACATCCCCGATCTCGTCGACCGCGTAGGCGCTGCCTGTGAGTCGATGGGCCTCCGCTTCGAGTTCATCATCGTCGACGATGGATCGACCGATCAGACCCGCGCCCGCGTCACCGAGGCGATGCAGACCAGGCCCTGGCTCCGCTGCGTCGCCATGACCAACACCCCGCCCGGCAAAGGCAACGGCCAGTCCGCCGCCTTCCACGCCGGCTTCCGCGCCGCCCGGGGCGACCTCATCGCCGTCCTCGATGCCGACCTCCAGAACGACCCCGCCGACTATCCCGCGCTCTACAAGGCGATGCTCGAAGAGAACGCCGACTTCGTGCAGGGCGACCGCTCCGCCGCCCGCCGCCAGGGCGACGCGTGGATCCGACAGGTCGGGTCCATCGTCGGACGCAAGTTCCGCCTCTGGCTCCTGGGCGACCGCATCACCGACACAGGCTGCTCCCTCCGCATCATGAAACGCGAGATCGCCCTGCAACTCCCCCTCGAGTTCAGGGGTGCCCACCGCTTCATCCCAGCCGTCGCCAACCAATTGGGCTACAAGGTCATCGAACGCCCCGTCAGCCATCATCACCGGCAGCACGGCGAGACCAAGTACGGCATGGGCATCATGAAGCGGGCCATCCCGGGCCTCATCGACTGCTTCGCGATCCGCTGGATGCGCAGCCGACGCAGGCCCACCACCCACACCCTCATCGAGCCCGAGCCGCCCCACAACACCAGGTCGCACGAAACCGAGCACCCGACCACGACCGGGGCGCACGCATGAAGCCGGGCCCCGTCCTCGCGATGATCGCCCTCATCCTCGTGGGCATGTGGCTCGTCCTCCAGCCCACGCTCTCCCGCGAGGCGTACGACTATGCCCTCCGCATCGGCGCGGTCGAGATCCACGCCGAGCAGGCAGAGGACGGCTACCGCTTCGTCGAACCCGAGCGCCTCGCGGATCTGGGTGTCCTCCCCCCGGCGCAGTTCCTCGCCGCGATCGACGCCGAGCGGGAAGCGTGGGAAGCCCGCCCCCAGATCGAGCAGACGCTCCTGGGCTTTTTCAACATCACAAGCTGGACCAACTTCGTCTGGGTCGCCGTGGGCCTGGGGGGGCAGATCGCCTTCTTCGGCCGGATGATGATCCAGTGGGTCACCAGCGAGAATAAGCGCCAGTCCGTTGTCCCCGAGATGTTCTGGTGGTTCAGCCTGATCGGGGGTGTCTGCCTGTTTACCTATTTCGTCTGGCGCGTCGACTTCGTGGGCGTGCTCGGGCAATCCACGGGAGTGGTGATCTACGCCCGGAATCTCCGATTGATCCACAAGCAGCGCCGCCGCGAGGCCCGCGCCGCGACCAACCCCGACCCCAACGAGGACCCCGCCCATGCGCGTGCTGCTGGATGACAAAGAGATCGAGTGTGAACCCACGACCATCGCCCGCGCGATCGACCTCGCCCGCGAAGCCGCCGCCGCCGAGGGACGCATCGTCATCGAGGTCATGGGCGACGGTCATGCCGTCCAGCAGGCGATGCTCGACCACCCCCCCGAGGACACCGCGGGGTTCGCCGAGCTCAAGCTCGTCACCGCCGACCCCGGCGCCTTCGTCTCCGTGACTCTCGCCGACACCCACCAGCTCCTCGACGCCGCGACCGAGGCCCACCAGCGCGCCGCCGATGAACTCGTCGCCGGCAATCGCGAGGACGCCATCGCCCCGCTGCGCGAGGCCCTCGAGTCCTGGGCCGTCGTCCGCGATGTCGTCGAGAAATCCGCCGCCCTGCTCAGCGTCGATCCCCGCACCGTCCAGACCGAAGCCGGCACGGGCGACGCGATCATCGACGCCCTCACCGCCACCCTGGGCGAGATCAAGCAGGCCCTCGTGCGACAGGACGACGGCGCCCTCTCCGACACCCTCGCCTACGAAATGCCCGAGCAGGTCGACCGCTGGCGCGCCATGCTCCGCTCCCTCGAGCAGACCGCCGCCGCCGGCCGCGCCTGATCCCGGGGCAAAGACCCGACCCCGAGCCCCCCAAAGCAGGTAGGATTCCTCCGCGCCGAAGACGATCGGCGACCCGCGTGAGCCGACCCGAGCCCTCCCCAACCGTGCCGACCGACCCCAACACAGACGAGCCCTCCCTCGCATCGCCCCCGGATGCCGGTGCGCACCCGGTCGATCGCCTGATGGACCGCGCCTCCCACGCACTCGCGGAAACCCGCTATTTCGACGCCGCGAACCACGCCGCCCACGCCCTCAACCGCGCCCGCCGGGAAAACGACTTCGAACGCATGGCACGCATCTGCCTCCCGCTCCAGGAGGCCAGACGACAGATCCGCCAGCTCGCCACCGACACCGGCATCGTCCGCCTGATCGCCCACCCCGACGACATCCGGGGATCGCTCGAGCCCGCGTGCTACCTCATCCAGCCCCCCATGATCGGCGCCGACGCCCGCGTGCTGCGCGAGACCGCCTTCAAGCGCCGTGTCCCCGTCTCCGTCCTCGCCCGCGAGCCCCTGACCCGAAAAGGCCTCTGGCCCATCGTGGGCGTCGGGGAAATCTCTGTCCGCGTCCAGATCGACCCGCCCGTCCCCCTCGACCGCGTCGACGACCACATCACCAAGGACCGGTTCGAGGGCGACATCCCCCTCGCCTGGTTCGAGGCCGCGGGCGAGGCCCTGGGCGACAGCGCCATCGACAAGCTCGCCCCGGGGCTCCACCCGCACTGGCGCGTCGATGAACTCATGGAGGCCCTCGAGGCCGTCCCCGAGCACGAGAAACTCCACCAGGCCCTCGCCAAGGCCTGTCGGGAAGCGGTGGGGGTCGAGCCACCCCGCGGCCGCCGCCCCTCCGCCCTCGACAACCCGTTCAGTTTCTGATCTCCACGCGGCCGCGAACGCTCTCCGTCGTCCGCCGAAGGCTCCCAGCGTCGTACACTCCGCCCGTGCAGGGTTCCCGACTGACCATCGTGCTCGCGTTCATCGCGTTCGCCGTCCTGCTGGGCGTCCCCTTCCTCACGCGCCTCGGCACCGAGACCCACGCCTCGGATGGACGCCGCCTGATCGTCGTCACCCCCCATGTCCAGCAGATCCAGGACGAGTTCGCCGCCGCGTTCAACCGCTGGCACGAGCGCAACTTCGGGGAGCCCGTCTTCGTCGACTACCGCATCCCGGGCGGCACCAGCGAGATCCGCCGCCAGCTCACCGCCGAGTACCGCGCCCGCCTCGCCGATCCTGCCGCCTACACCCTCGAGCCCACGGGCGACCCCGAGCGCCCCTGGGAGGTCGCGATGGCGCCGGGCACCATCGGCACCGACCTCATGTTCGGAGGGGGCTCCTACGACCACGGCACCCTCGCCCAGGGCGTCACCGCGACCCTCCGCACCCCCCAGGGCGACGAGGTCGAACTCACCGTCCCCCTCTCCGTCCCCGCCGGGCTGAGCGACCGCGAACTCCAGGACATCTTCGGCGACAACCACATCGGCACCCAGACCCTCTACGACCCCGACCAATACTGGATCGGCACCGCCCTCTCCTCCTTCGGCATCATCTCCAACAACGACATCCTCCAGCGCCTCGGGGTCCCCACCCCCGACGCCTTCGAGGACCTCACCGACCCGAGACTCTTTGGATGGGTCGCCCTCGCCGACCCCCGGCAGTCGGGCTCCATCACCACCACCTTCGATTCCATCCTCGGCAACTACGGCTGGGACGAGGGCTGGCGCATCCTCCGCGAAGCCTGCGGCAACGCCCGCTACTTCACCGCCCAGTCCACCAAGCCCCCCGCCGATGTCGCTTCCGGGGACGCCGCCGTCGGGCTCGCGATCGATTTCTACGGGCGCGGCCAGGCCCAGACCGTCGCCGAAGCGGGCGATCCCGACCGCGTCGCCTACATCGATCCCCCGGGCGAGGTCTACATCGACGCCGACCCGATCAGCATCCTCCGCGGAGGCCCCGACCCCGAGCTCGCCCGCCGCTTCCTCCGCTTCGTCCTCTCCGAGGAGGGCCAGGCCCTCTGGCAGTTCAACGCCACCTCCCGAGCCGCGGGCGCCGACAACCCCCTCGGCCCGGGCGGCGAGCCCATGGGCCCCGAGCGCAGCGAACTCCGCCGCATGCCCATCCGCCGCAGCATGTACGCGAACTACTTCGAGTACTTCAAAGACCCCGTCGTCCCCTTCGACATCGCCACCGATGTCGCCAACCCCGGCTGGCGCACGGGCGTCCAGATGATGATGGGCGCCTTCGGCATCGACACCGCCCCCAAGTGCCGGCGCGCCTGGGGCGCGATCATCGACGCCTCCGTCGATCCCGATTTCCCCCCAGAGGTCCTCGCCGCGATGCGCGACCGCTTCCACGCCTTCCCGTTCACCCCGGTGGAGCGCGAGGGCGCGCCCGCCGAGTGGGTCCCCTTCACCGAGGCGACCTACCGCACCGTCCGCAACCAGTGGCGCGACCCCGTCCGCGAGTCACGCCTCCGCATCCGCTACACCGCCTATTTCGCGGACCGGTACGACGAGATCATCACGATGGCATCCCGCCGCGCCATCGTCCCACTCCCCGATGACCCCATGGCGACCGGCGACCACGCCCCCGCCCACACCACCCAGGCGCCCACAGAATGAACCCACGACTCCCCACGCTTCTCGGGACGGGCGACCGCGGCGAACTCCCCCCGCGCGCCAAAATCGTCGCAACGCTCGGGCCCGCGAGCGACTCCAACGAGATGATCGCCAAGCTCATCGAGTCCGGGGTCGGGGTCTTCCGCCTCAACTTCTCGCACGGCTCCCTCGACGACCAACTCACACGCCTCAACCGCGTCCGTGAGGTCAGCGACCGCCTCGGCCGCGCCATCTGCGTCATGGGCGACCTCCAGGGCCCCAAGATGCGCGTCGGACCCGTCCCGGATTTCGTCGAGGGAGGCGGCCTGATCGTCCACCCGGGCGACGATGTCCTCTTCCGCGTCGATCACGAGGAAGCCGAGATGAACGGGTCGGGCGACGATGTCGCCGCCGTTCTCGGCACCACCTTCGATGAGATGTTCAACGATGTCCAGCCGGGTCAGCGCGTCCTGATCAACGACGGCGCCATCCGCATGCTCGCAGTCGATCGACGCAAGGGCCAGTGGCTCCGCTGCCGCGTCACCGTCGGTGGACGCATCACCTCCAGCAAGGGCATCAACCTCCCCGAGACCGACCTCCGCATGCCTGCCATCACCCCGCGCGATTGGGACTGCGTCGAGTGGGGCATCCGGCACGGCGTCGACGCCTTCGCCCTCTCCTTCGTCCGCACCGCCGAAGAGGTCCGCGAACTCAAGGACCGACTCTCCGGAATGGTCAGCATCGAGCCCGAGCACGGCGCCGACCCCATGGCGACCCACACCCCCGTTATCGCCAAGATCGAGAAACCCCAGGCGATCGAACGCCTCGACGAGATCCTCGAAGCCGCCGACGGCGTCATGGTCGCGCGGGGCGACCTGGGCGTCGAGATGGAGACCCAGCAGGTCCCCGTCGCCCAGAAGTACATCATCGAGCGCGCCCGCAAGCAGGGAAAACCCATCATCGTCGCGACCCAGATGCTCGAGACGATGATCGACAACCCCATCCCAACCCGCGCCGAGGCGAGCGATGTCGCCAACGCCATCTTCGACGGCGCCGACGCCGTCATGCTCAGCGGGGAGACCGCTGTCGGCAAGCACCCCGACCTCGTCGTCGACACCATGCGGCGCATCACCGAGTCCGCCGAGGCCTGGATCGACCACCTCCCCTTCTCACCCCACGACGCCGATCTCCCGGAATACCCATTCCGCTCCGCAGCCCTCGCGATCGGCGCCTGGCATGTCGCCGACCGCGCCAAGGTCAAGCTCGTCGCCGTCTGGAGCGAATCGGGAGGCATGGCCCGCTACCTCTCCCAGACCGGGTTCCGCATCCCCATCCTCGCCTTCTCCTCCTCCCCCGTCGCCTGCCGACGCATGAACTTCCTCGGGGGCGTCCTCCCCATCTGCACCGAACCACCCCAGTCGGGCCTCCTCAGCGACTGGACCGACTCCGTCGAGCAGACCGTCATCGAGCGCGGCTACGCCAAGCACGGGGACGCCGTCATCCTCATCGCCGGCAAACCCCTGGGCTCCGTGCTCGGACAGGACGCGATGGCGATCCTCCGCGTGGGCGACCCGGGCAGCGGGTTCCGCTCCCACGACGAGCACTGAACCACCAGCCCGCCGCGCCCCCCGCGAACACCGTGAGCCACGCCGAATCCGACATCCGGACTTGGGAACACCTGCTCTCCCCCGCCTGCGACGACCTGCGCCGCGCCGCCGCCGACACCGATCCCGCCGATGTCACCGCGATCGCGCGCCTGCGCAAGAAGCACGATGCTGAGACCGTCCGCGCCGCGCTCCGTCTCGCGGAGGCCCGCCGCAAGCTCGCGCGCAAGTGGGACCGCGACGCCGACACGCTCGTCGCCGATCCCGAGGGCGCGGAGATGGCAAGCGGCGCCCTCGCCGCCCACCACAAGGCCGCCCGGTTCGCCCGCACGCACCCGGGCGCCCCGGTCGTCGATCTCTGCGCCGGGATCGGCGCCGACGCGCTCGCCCTCGCGCGCGCCGGGATGCGCGTCACCGCGATCGACCGCGACCCCCTCCGCGCCTGGATGACCGCCCGCAACACAGGCGACAGCGCGGGCTGCACCGCGCGCGCCGCTGATGCCCAGGCCCTGCTCGAAGCGGGCGAACTCGACAGCGTCCTTTTCCATCTCGACCCGAGCCGACGCGACGAGACAGGCCGACGCATCCGCTACAACCAGCTCACCCCGGGCCCCGCCTTCATCGAGGCGCTCTGCACGGACCGCTCCGGCGCCGTCAAGCTCCCCCCGGGCGTCGACCCCGGAGAGCCCCCCGAGGGCGAACTCGAGTACATCTCCGAGCGAGGCCGCATGACCCAGGCCGTCCTCTGGACAGGCGACCTCGCCTCGTCGGTCGTGCGCGCCACCATGCTCCGCGACGCGGCGCCGCCCGCGACCATCCAAGGCGAGCCCGAAGGCGACCACGCCTGCCCCTGGGCGGAGATCGACCGCGCGCCGTGGGTCCACGCCGCCGACCCCTCCGCCGAGCGGGCGGGCCTGCTCCACGAGCTGTGCGCCCAGACCGATCTGGGCCTCGCCCACCCCGGCACCGGGCTCCTCTGCGGCGACGAGCCCGCCGATCACCCCATGCTGACACCCTTCCGTGCGCGCGCCGTCATGCCGTGGAGACGCGAGAAGGTCCGAGACTGGCTCCACGCCAACGACGCCGGCATCGTCGAGATCAAAACCAGGGCAAAAGCCGCCGACACCGACACCGAACAGAAAGCCCTCCGGGGCGACGGCGCGACCGCCTACACCGTGTTCGTCCTCCGGTTCGGCCAGGCCGTCCGTGCGATCGTGTGCGAGCGCACCTGACCGCCCGGGCCCGGGGCAGCGCTCAGGGCTCGCCGACCGTTCCGTCCAGCCCCGGCGCGAGGTCGTCCGTCCCGCGCCCGCTGAAGTACCGGTTCGTCGCGTCCTCCCCGCGGGCCGCGACCGCCCCGTCGGCACGCACCTGGTAGCCCATCTCTTCGAGCGAGAGCGCGCTCACATGCCCGTCCACGAAACTCGCGTTCGCCTTCCCCTGGTGCCGCTCGTCGGGCGCGCTGCGGTGCTCGTCGGCGCGGTAACGCGGATCCGCGTAGTCGCTCCCCGATTCCGCCAGCCGGGGCGGGTCGATGATGTACCCGTGCCCGCCCAGCGCGTGCAGGGGCGTGCCGTCGTCGTCGCGCCCGCCGTCCGCGATGTTGGGCTCACGCAACTTCTCGGGCTTCCCCGCCGCCGTGCCCGCCGAGTCCGCCGCGAGCACCGTCTGCGAGGACGAGATGGTCGTCGCGCGCACCGGGAAGTTGATGAACGACGACCCGCCGCTGTCGATCTCCGTGAACCGCGCGTTGCCCAGGAACTGGTGGTTGTACCCGTACGCGTAGTTCCGCGTGCTCGTCCACTCCGGGACCGTGGGACACAAAAACACCTCCGAACCGTCCACCGGCAGCGAGTGCTCATCCGCCCGATCGGGCGAAGGGTTCGCGTACGCGTCGAACCCCGCCGCCGCGCCGATGACCGCGAACCAGCGCGGGCGATACTGCACCCCGTTGCCCAGCGGGTACAGGTTGTCCGACTCGTCCGCGAATCGTCCCGGCTGCCCAGGCACGGAAATGTCCCGGTTGTCGTCCGCGTAGATCTGCCACCCGATCGCGACCTGCCGCATCCGGCTCCCGCACACGATCGTGTTCGCCGACCGCCGCGCCGATCCCAATGCCGGCAGCAGGATCCCGACAAGCACCGCGATGATCCCGATGACAACAAGCAATTCGATGAGGGTGAACGCGCGCGACGCGTCGGGCCGATGGGTAGACTGTCGCGGGGTTCGTTTCATCCGTTCATCCGCAAAGATGGCAGAAGCGGGCCACCTCGAGTTATCGGGCCCTCAACCAGCGAGGGCGTCACCGAACCGCTTCGCACCACCACCGGGTTCCGTTCCATGCACTTTGCCGACTTGTTCGCCCAACACCCGGCGACCTTCTCCTTCGAGTTCTTCCCACCCCGCGATGAGGCGGGCTCGGAAGATCTCTACCGCTCCATCAACGAACTGGTGCCGCTCCGCCCCCATTTCGTGAGTGTCACCTACGGCGCCGGCGGCACCACCAGCGACCTCACCCACAAGCTCGTCCTCCGCATCAAGGACGAGGGCAACCTCGACCCCATGCCGCACCTCACCAGCGTCTGCCACGGCGAGGACCATATCCGCGACATGCTCGAGGGGTACGCCCAGCGAGGCGTCAGCAATGTGCTCGCCCTCCGGGGCGACCCGCCCCGCGGCATGGACGATTACGACCGCACCAAGGACGCGTTCCAGTACGCGGGCGAACTGGTCGCTTACATCAAGAAATTCAACGAGCAGGGCATGCACCCCGACACACGGGGCTTCGGCATCGCCGTAGCGGGCTTCCCGGAAGGCCACCCCGCGACCCCCAACCGTCTCCTCGAGATGGACTACCTCAAGGCGAAGGTCGACGAGGGCGCCGACTGCATCGTCACCCAGATGTTCTTCGACAACCGCGATTTCTACGACTTTCGCTACCGATGCGAACTCGCGGGCATCGATGTCCCGATCATCGCGGGCCTCATGCCCATCCAGAGCGCCAAGGGCATGCGCAAGATGGCCGAACTCGCCGCGGGCGCCCGCTTCCCCGCCTCGCTGCTCCGCGCGATCCGCCGCGCGGGCGACAACGCCGACGCCGTGCGCCGCGTCGGCATCCATTGGGCAACCGAGCAGGCCCGCGACCTCCTCGACAACGAGGTCAACGGCATCCACTTCTACACCCTCAACAAGAGCACCGCGACGCGCGAGATCTACAAGAACCTGGGCGTCAGCGATTCCACCGAGATGGTGATCTGATCCGGTCGCGTGCCCGCGCGACGCCCACCCATCCAGCCCGATCAGCCGTCCAGCCAGCTCAATCTCGCCAGCTCGCGGATCAGCGGCGCCGCGCGCGAAGCGGGCGATGCGTCCACCTCGTGCGCCCGGTACACCCCACCCGATCCGATCTCGACCACCGCCACCGACGCGTCACCGGGAGGTGTATACACCAGCGGGCCGGGCACGCGGCGACCCGCTGTCGTCTCCGCCTCCCGAGCGAGCGCATAGACCGCGTCGAGCTGCGCGGGCTCGAGCCGCCGGGCGATGGGGGGGAACCCGGGCTCGACGACCCCGGCGCCCACCTCCGCGCGCAGCAGCCCGTCGGATTCGACCGCGTAGCGAGCCGCCCGGAACGCCGGGTCATCGCCGCCCCCCGCGCGGGCCTGCGCGGGATACACCGTCACCAGCATCGTGTAGTCCGCGGGCCGCGACTCGGGGAGCACCAGCCTCCCGGCGCACCCCGCGAGGGCGGGCAGCACGAGCAGAAAAGCGAGCATCGACGCGATCATCCGGCGCATGCGCAGAGTCTACCGGCACGGCGCGCGCCGGGACGATCCTCGTCCGCGGAAAGCCGACGCACCGTCGCCCCCCCCGCGTGGCGCTATTCTTGGGCCTTATGGATATCAGTCTCTCGTGGTTGAACGCGTACCTCGAACCCGGCGATTGCTCCGCGCAGGAGGCCGACGACCTGCTCACCCAGGCGGGCCTGCCGATCGAGGCCCACACGCCCCTCCCGGGGGGCGATGTCCTGCTGGATGTCGAGGTCACCAGCAACCGCCCCGATTGCCTTAGCCACATCGGGTGCGCCCGCGAGGTCGCGGCCCTCTCCGGGCGCACGCTCAAGTATCCCGAGCCCGGCGCGATCCAGACCGCGGGCGACACGGGCGACTGGCTCACCCTCGAGAACCGCGACCACGCCGCCTGCCCCCTCTTCACCGCCCGCGTCATCACCGGGTGCACCGTCGGGCCCAGCCCCGCCTGGCTCGTCGAACGCCTCGAAGCGATCGGGCAGCGGTCCATCAACAACGCGGTCGATGTCACCAACTTCATCACCCACGAGTTCGGCAACCCCTGCCATGTCTTCGACCGCGCCAAGCTCGCGGGGCACGCGCTGGTGGTCCGGTTCGCGAACGAGGGCGAGAAGCTCCGCACCCTCGACGAGAAGGACCGCGTGCTCAAGGCGACCGACCTGGTCGTCGCCGACGCCGAACGCGCCCAGTCCCTCGCGGGCGTCATCGGAGGCGCCGAAAGCGAGGTCAGCGACGCGACCACCGAGATCGTCTTCGAGATGGCGACCTGGGACCCCGTCACCGTGCGCACGCAGGCCCGCCGCCTCGCGATCAACACCGACGCGGGCTTCCGCTTCCAGCGCGGGATCGACCCCCGCACGCTCGAGCAGGCCGCCGAGCGAGCCGTCGCGCTCATCGCCGAATTGACAGGCGGCACCCTCGCGAGCGGCGCCCTGCGCGAGGGGGCCCCGCTGCCCGAACCCCAGCGCATCGCCCTCCGCCCGAGCCGCGTCGAGCGCATCCTGGGCATCCCCGTCCCCGCCGGGGACATCATCAAGATGCTGCGCGCCGTCGAGATCGCCGTCGAGCAGCGCAGCGACGACGAGCTGCTCTGCGAGATCCCCCCGCACCGCTCGCGCGACCTGCCCCGCGAGATCGACCTGATCGAAGAGGTCGCGCGCATCAAGGGCTACGACGCGATCCCCGCCAACGACACGCTCAGCGTGTCGGTCTCGCCCCCGCAGGCCGAGCGCCTCGCGGTCCGCGAGCTGGGACGCGTCCTCACCGGGCTCGGGTTCGACGAGACCGTGACCTTCTCGTTCGCGCAGCCCGCGAAGGCGGCGCTGTTCCTCCCCGAGGGCCTCGAACCCGCCGCGGTGGACGAGGCGCGACGCCCCGACGAACCGACGCTGCGCCCCAGCGCACTCACGGGCCTGCTCGCCTGCCGGCACGCGAACCAGGCCGCCCGCGCCGCGAGCCCGGGCGCCGTCCGCCTCTTCGAGATCGCCGCCGCCTTCGCGCAAGAGCCCGCCTCGGGCCCCGCCGACCAGCCCCCCCCGAGCGTCGAGACCCGCAACCTCAGTCTCCTGATCGATGTCCCCGGGTCGCCCGACTCCGTCAAGCGAAAATTCGAGGACAAGCAGTCCGGGCTCCGCGTCATGCGCGGCGTCATCGACGCGGCCGTGCGCGCCATGCACGGCACCGAGGCGCGCGTCGAAGTCGAGCCCATCGAGCGCCCGCCCAGCCCCGCGTGGGATCCCGCCGCGACCGGGAGCGTCAGCGTGCGCACCGCCGACGGAACCACGCGCCGCCTGGGCCTCTTCGGGCTCCTCGCCCCCGCGGTGCTCGAAGCGTTCGGGCTCGACACGCCCGTGATCGCCGCGGATCTGAACCTCCAAGCCCTCGTCGAGGGGTACCCGCCCCGGAGCCTCGCGCACGCGCTCCCCTCGTTCCCGCACATCGACCGCGACCTCTCGCTCATCGTTGATGACGCCGTCCCCTGGGCCTCGATCGCGGAACTCGTCGAGCAGCAGAGCCTCGAGCGCCTCGAAGCCTGCTCCTTCGTCGGCGCCTTCCGGGGCAAGCAGATCGGAACCGGCAAGAAGTCCGTCACCCTCCGCCTGCGCTTCCGAGACAGTGATCGGACCCTCCGACACGAAGAAGTCGATCCACAGGTCGAATCTGTCATAGCACAGGCGAAGAAATCGCTGGGGGCCGAGGTTCGTGCCTGATCCCACTCAGCACCCCCAGGACGCCGATTTGTTCGGTATCCGATAATAAAATCAGGCAATCTGTACGGTTTTCGATTGGATAATCGGGACTCAACCGGTGGTCCCGCTCAGCCGAACGACCTACCGTTCAATCTCGTACTTCCCCGGCGAGGACGGCCGGGCCGGAGGCCGCCGATGAGCACCAAGGAGGACGCCATGTCGCAGACCACTTCCGAACTCAACAAGCCCATCGCCGTCTCTTCCAGCAACGCCACCATGGACGAACCCATGCTCAAAGACCCGCACCTCGAGCGACCCATCATCTATGTCAACGGAGAGATGAAGGGGAAGAACGAGGCGATGGTCAGCGTCTACGACCACGGCCTGCTCTACGGCGACGGTGTCTTCGAGGGCATCCGCGTCTACAAGGGCAAGATCTTCAAGTGCGCCCAGCACATCGAGCGCCTCTGGAAGTCCGCCGAAGCGATCCAGCTCAAGATCCCCGTCTCCAAGGAGGAGATGGTCCAGATCCAGCGCCGCTGCATCGAGGCCAACGAACTCGTGGACGGCTACATCCGCCTGCTCGTCACGCGAGGCGTGGGCACCCTGGGCCTCAATCCATTCAGCTGCCCCGAGGCGGGCATCATCTGCATCGCCGACCAGATCGCGCTCTACCCGCCCGAGATGTACCAGAAGGGCATGTCCGTCGTCATCGCCAAGCGCCCGCGCGTCCCGATCCCCTGCCTCGATCCGCGCGTCAAGAGCCTCAACTACCTCAACAACATCATGGCCAAGACCGAGGCGATCGAGCGGGGCCTCCTCGAAGCCATCATGCTCAACCTCGACGGCTATGTCAGCGAGTGCACCGGCGACAACATCTTCGCCGTCAAGGACGGCGCGATCTTCACCCCGCCCAGCGAAGCCGGCATCCTTGAGGGCATCACCCGCCAGTTCGTCATCGACACCGTCGCCCCCGCGTGCGGCTACACCGTCGAGGAGCGCATGATGCGCCCCATCGAGCTCATCGAGGCCGACGAGGTCTTCCTCACGGGCTCCGCCGCCGAGATGATCGCCGTCACCGGCATCATCAGCCAGGACCCCGCGGGCCACGACATCGAGCATGTCATCGGTGCCGACAAGTCCGTCAAGGCCGAGGGCCCGATCACCAAGGAACTCCGCACCAAGTTCCGCGAGATCGTCACCAGCGACAGCGTGCCCGAGGACTGATCGAGCGATCCAGCCGACGCGAGTACACTGAGCCCGGACGCGCGTGCGACCGGGCTTTTTTCTGCGCATCGAATCCCGAAGCGCAGCGAGGATCAGCGTGCAACCCGTCGATCGTTCCGAGTACTTCTGGCGCGGCCTCACCATCGTGATCAACTGCGCAGGCTCCGGCACCCTCCTCGGCGGGCTCCTCGGATCCGCCGTCCCCATCGCGGGAACACTCCTCGGCGCCATCGTCGGCGCCGTGCTCGGCACCGCCGCCTCTCCCCTCTTCATCCCCGTGCTGCTGCGGCGCAACCTCGCCCAGGCCTTCCGATCCATGCTCATCCCCGCCGCGATCACCGCCGCCGTCTTCGGGGGCGTCGGCTTCCTCATCCTGCTCAGTGGGCCCCATGCCTACTTCTGGCTCTTCATGGGCGCCGGGGTCGTGATGACCCTCCTCGTCTTCGTCGGAGAGGCCTCCCGAACCGCCGCGCGACAGCCCATCGTCTGGCCCCCCGCCGAGGGAGGCACCTGCCCCCATTGCGGCTACCACCTCACCGGGCTCCCGGGCGATCGCTGCCCCGAGTGCGGCCGCGACCTCACGCACACCGAGGCGTGACCGCCCGCAACGCGGCCCCGATCAGCCCGGTACACCCCGAACAACCACGCCCCTCGCCGCCCCGAGGAGATCCACGAGTGACCGTCCATCGTGCCCGACGCGCCGCCGCCGTCGTTATCGCGGTGCTGAGCATCACGCCCTCCCTCGCGAGCGCCCAACTCGAACCGGGCGATCCCACGCTCATGGAGCGCATCCGCGAGGCGCAGCGGCGCCACTGCGGCGCCTACACCGAGGTCTACTGGCTCGACGCCTTCCAAGACGAAGACGACCAGCGCTTCCGCGACATCGTGCTCTTCACCGACTTCTGTGGCTTCCACACCTTCTTCGAATGGGACAAGGACAGCGAAGGCAAGCCGATCATCACCAAACACCCCCGAAAGCCGCGCATCGAGCGCATCGCCTACCACCCCGTCGTCGATCCCGACCGCTGGGTCGAGATCTGGCTCGAGAAGGTCGACGCCTACGAGCTCGCGCGCGACACCTGGCAACGCATCGACTGGAAACGCTGGGCCCAGTGGCGCGACACCAACAAGGCAACCGAGCCCGAGATGGTCGCCGCCGCCCTCGCCGATGCCGGCATCTCGATGGTCATCCAGGTCATCGATGCCGACGACATGACCGACGAGCCCGACGGGCGATCCGTGCGATGGGTCGAGAACCCCAAGCTCCGCAACGCGACCCGCCTGACCCGCGACACGGTCGACAAAATCCTCGAGCACCAGCGCCTCATCCTCGCCCGCGCGATGGCCCAGAACGCGCGCCACATCGGCATCGACCCCCTCGATCCCCACTGGAACGAAGAGCCCCTCCCCTTCCTCGCGCCGGGGCCCTACGAAGGCAAGTGCGGCGAACTCGAGCCCTGCTGCAACCGCCGCGACCCGAGCCGGGGCGAGTATGTCGCCTACCCCGGCGCGATGCCCGTCCCACTCCGCTGATCGCGAATCTGCCGAGAAGCCCGCGCCAGGCGGGCGAGGGTTAGAATCGCGCATGACCACGCGCGAAGCGAACTTTGACGGCATCGTGGGACCCACCCACAACTACGCGGGGCTGAGCCCGGGCAACATCGCCAGCGAAGCCAACGCCGGCGCCGAGAGCAGGCCCCGCGACGCGGCGCTCCAGGGCCTCGCGAAGGCGAAGCGCCTCGCCGATGCAGGGCTCGATCAATATGTGCTGCCCCCGCTGGCGCGTCCCGATATCGCCGCCCTCCGACGGATCGGCTTCACCGGATCGGACGCGCAGGTGCTCGAACGGGCCGCGCGCGAGGCGCCCCACGCCCTCGCCGCCGCCTGCAGCGCCAGCGCGATGTGGGCCGCCAACGCCGCGACCGTCTCACCCAGCCCCGACACCGCCGATGCCCGAGTCCACCTCACGCCCGCGAACCTCGCGTTCAACCGCCATCGCGCGCTCGAGCCCGCGCAGACGACCGCGATCCTCCGCGCGATCTTCGCCGACGACCAGCGGTTCGCCGTCCACGATCCCCTCGACCCGACCCCCAGGCTCTTCGACGAGGGCGCCGCCAACCACACCCGACTGTGCGCGCGACACGGAGACCCGGGCGTCGAACTCTTCTGCTTCGGAAGACCCGCCGGCGCGGGCTGCGACCTCGACTGCGGCATCCGCAAGCACCCCGCGCGACAGGGCGAGGACGCCAGCGCCGCGGTCGCCCGCCTGCACGGCGTCCGCCGCGCCGTCTTCGCGCGACAGAACCCCGACGCCATCGACGCGGGGGTCTTCCACAACGATGTCATCAGCGTCGGCAACGAGGATGTGCTCCTGCTGCACGAAGCCGCGTATGACGACAACGACGCCGTCATCGCCGCCCTCCGCGACGCGATGGGCGAGAACCCCCTCACGGTCTTCACCGTCTCCGCCGACGAACTCAGCGTCGACGACGCCGTCAAAACCTACCTGTTCAACTCCCAGCTGATCACCCTGCCCGAAAACGAAGACCACGGGATCCACCCCGACGGGCACGGCCGCATGATGCTCGTCGCTCCCAGCGAGGTCGAGGA
>MDTG01381422.1_pt1 | contig 27644 bp, 39 predicted proteins | sample 811421 | NCBI WGS metagenome assembly MDTG01 (sample SAMN05326645, study PRJNA326480) | marine metagenome | isolation source: seawater | place: Pacific Ocean: South East | collected 2011
ATAAGAGTAAATGATAGAGAAGTAAAAGAAATGTTCAAGGAATTGGAAGATATGCCTCAATTCGTTATGGAAAAAACATTCCCTTTTCTCAAAAGCAGAACACCCGTAAAATCAGGTAACGCAAGAAGTAAAACAAGATTAGAAAAAAACAATTCAGTAATAGGATCAAGATATCCTTACGCAGACAGACTAGACACAGGATGGAGTCAACAGGCTCCAGGTGGTTTTACTGAGCCAGCAACAAAAGAAATAGATAAGTTGATCACAGATCAAGTTAGAAAGATAGGAAGTTAAATGGCAAAGAATATTGAAGTAACCTTAACCTTAAACAGTAAAGACTTTAACAGCAAACTAGGTAAAGCAAAAGGTTCTTTACAAAATTTTGGGTCAAGTGGTAAAGTAGCAACAGGCACAGTAATAGGTTTAGCCGCAAGATTGGCACCATTAGCCGCAGGATTTATTGCTGTAAAATCTGCAGTAGATGGCTTGTCAAGTTCACTCAGAGTAAGTTCACAGTTTGAAGATGTACAAATAACACTAACAAACATTATTGGTAGTGCTGAAGGAGGTGCGGCCGCACTAAGAGTTATAACAGAAGCCGCAGAAGAATTACCCTTTGCTTTTGAAGAACTATCAGGAGCCGCCCCAGCATTAGCAACAGTCAGTGACAACATTGGCGAACTAGAAGACAACATCAAATTGGCGGCAGATATAGCCGCAAACTTTGGCATACCATTTGAAGTAGCCGCAGGACAATTACAAAGATCATTTAGTGCTGGTGCAGGTGCCGCCGATGTATTCAGAGAAAAAGGTGTATTGGCAGCCGCAGGATTTGAAGCAGGCGTAAAAGTCAGCATAGAAGAAACAATAGAAAAGATTAGAGAATTTGGTGACAGTATTGAAGGTTCAGCACAAACATTAAACACATCATTTTCAGGTGCTACTTCTCAGGCAGGAGATGCCTTAACACTATTTCAAAAAGCAATAGGTGACGCATTTAGACCAGAAGCAACTGCTTTTTTAAACACACTTGTAGAACGTTTTAGAGAAAACAAAGAAGAAATAATGGCGTTTGCAAAAGCCATAGGCACAAACGCACTAGACGGATTCAAAGCATTTTTAAAGGGTGCGGCAACAGTAGTAGATATTATTTTAAGCATAGGCGCAACAGCCAAAAGTATTGCACAAGGCATAAAACAAAACTTTGGAGAACAGATTAAAGTAGTAGCAGATGTAGTTGTAAAAGCATTTGCTGGTATTATAGAAGCAATTAGTTTTGTTGGTATAGGACTAGGTAAACTAATAGCATTAGTTAGTGATGATACCAGTGTAGAAGAGTTCTTTTTAAACATAAACGATGCCGCAAACCGTGTAAGAACAGAAGGTATGTCTGCCATAGATGATGTATCAGAAGGACTCGGTACATTTATTCCTGTAACCACAGCCAGAGATGCTGTTAACCAATTGGTAACAGACTTTGAAACAGGTGGTGCTGAGATAAGAGCAGAACTAGATAGAATAGATGAAGCCAGTAAGGAATTTGGTAGAAATACAAAAATTAATTTAGGTACGGCAGGAGATGCCTTAACATTATTTACAGACACAGGTCTTACAGATTTTGGTAATAAATTATCATCGATCTTAGGAATAAATCCTTTGCTTGTAATGTTTGAAAAATTTTCACAAGGTAGTCAAATCATTGATACTGCTATAGGCGGTAACATAGAAACATTATTGAGATTTGCTGATGCTGTTGATGTTATTAAAGTAGCATTCGAAGAAAACTTAATTACACAAGATGAATATAACAGAGCAGTAAAATTAATCGAAGAACAATTTAAAGAGTTAGGTCTAACAGTAGAAGAAATTATACCACTTATTGATCAAATTGATGAAGCATTTGCTGAGCAAGAAGGTTTAAGAAGTTTCTTAGAAACATTTGGCCAAGCACAAAAGGCACTAAGTGAAGACTTGGCAACAGCATTAGTAGAAGGAGAAAGTGCCGCAAAAGCATTCCAAAGTTTCTTTAAAAAATTAGTTGTACAACTTATAGCAGACGCATTACGTTTAGCAATAATACAGCCAATACTAGGAAGTTTATTTGGTGTAAGTTTTGGTGCAGGTGGTGCCGTAAGTGGACTTACAGGTGGTGGACTGTTTGGATTATTCAAAGCAGACGGTGGACCAGTAATGGCAAACCGACCATACATTGTAGGTGAACGTGGACCAGAACTATTTGTACCAGGACAAAGTGGTGGTATAGTACCAAACGAAGCATTAGGTATGGGTGGTGGCACAACTGTTAATTACAATATACAGGCAGTAGATGCCCAAAGTTTTCAGGCCTTAGTAGCAAAAGACCCTGAGTTTATATTTGCTGTCACAGAAGCAGGTAGAAGGAGGTTACCACAATAATGTCAATACAAACAATAATAGATAACGCAACATACATAAAGTTTGGCAGAACAAAAACTGCTGGACAAACACTATCAAGAAGTGGTAGAGTGCTTACCAGCACAAGACCTACAAGTCAACCTTTTAACTTTGAAGTAGGCATGCATGATGCTTTACGTTTCAGTGAAAACAGAGACCTAATTGAAGAAATAGATAGACTAGATATAACCACAGAAGAAAGCATAGATATAGGTACAACAAATACAAATTTAAGTTATATCACAGCATTCAAAGGTGCCGCAAATGCCAGTCAAATTGGACAAATAACTGTAACCAGTGCAAGTGGTAGTAGTATTGTTTTGAATACCAGTAGTGTGTCAGGCACACCTGCTAACGCATTCAAGAAAGGTGACTTTATACAATTAGGTAGCAGTTATAGATATCCTTATAGAGTAACCAGTGATGTAGCATGGAATAGCAGTAGTGTTACTGTACCTATACACAGACCTTTTATAGCACAAGACAGTTATACTGTAAGTGGTAAAGGTATTGTAGTAGGTTCTGCTGTGACTTTTAGGGTCAAAATGTTAGATAAGCCAGAATATCGTGTGTATCCGCATGATCTGTTAGCATTTGATAGTGCTTTTAGTTTGATAGAGATAATTGAGTAATGGCAACAACAATAACCAGTGTACAACAAGCAGACATAAGTCATGCAATGTTTATTGACCTAGAAGTAGGTGGTAATGTATTTCATATCAGTAATGCTTACACACCTGTAACAATAGGTTCAGATACATACAATGAATTAGGTATATTGCTAAATGTCACAGACTTTACAGATGAAATCAGAGCAACAGAAGGTGATATTACCATATCAGTAAGTGGTATTCCTTCAGAAACAAATTACATAACAAGAGTGTTAGAAGCACCTATATTAGGTGGTAATGTTACACTAAAACGTGGATTCTTCCACACCAGTAACAGTGAAATCATATCAGGACAAGTGTTTACACGTTTTAAAGGTGTAATATCAAACTTTCAACTACAAGAAGATACTAACTTACCAGAAGGATTCAACACAACAGGTATAACATTTAGTGTAGCAAGTTTAAACACATTGTTAGAAACAAAAATATCAGGACAAAAAACAGATCCCACAGATAGAGATAGATTTGACGCCACAGACAAAGCATTTGACCGTGTGCCCGACTTACAAAACTTACAGTTTGACTTTGGTATGGAATACAAACCAGGTACAGGTGTAGGCGGCGGTGGCGGCGGTGGTGGTGGTGGTGGCGGTGGTGGCCGTGACGACAGACGTAGAAGGGAACAAAGATAATGGAAGTACGCAAAGCACAAAGAAAAGATTTTTACCGTATTGCAATGCTGTTCAAGGACTTCGCCAATGCGGCACCAGTAGAATATTATCATGATCCAGAATACAATATAAATCACATATACAAACGTTTTGATTATGTAAGAATGGCAGGTGTTTTATTAGTAGCAGAACATGAAGAAGACATAGTAGGATTTTTGATGGCCGCACCAGTCGAAGATGTTTGGTTAACAGATAGATTAACAATGAGAGAACTAGCATGGTGGGTAGATCCAGAATATAGAAGTACAAGTGCTGGTGGTAGATTATTTATAGATTATCAAAACCACTGTGAACAATTACTACAAGCAGGTTGTATAGTAGGATACACAATGACTATGTTAGAACAATCACCAAATATAAATTTAGAAAAACGTGGTATGGATAAAATAGAAAGCATTTACATGAGGACAGCATAATGGGTATTATATCAGCCATAACAGCAGTTTTTAGTGCCATTGTTGGAGGACTTGGAGCAATAGGTATAACAGGTACTGCGGCAAGTATTATTGCTGGTGTTGTAACAGCCGGTATTGCTATAGGCACAGCAAAACAATTAGGTACATATCTCAAACCAGATCTTGGTGCTATGGGAGACCCAGGTGTAAGAATACAGTTGCCTCCTGGCACAGATAACAAAATACCTATAATTTATGGTGATGTATATACCAGTGGACCCATATTAGACGTAAACATATCAAACAAAAATGACACAATGCACTATTGTATTGTGTTAAGTGAAAAAACAACCACAGGCACATTCTCAATAGGAGAAATATATTGGAATGATGCTAGATTAAACTTTGGCACAGGTGCTAACGCACACAAAGTTGTAAGTAAATTTGACAAAAACGCAACAACCAATACAGATTGGAATGGTAAAATCCGTGTAAGAGCATACGCAGGTAGCACATCAAGTAGTAATCAAATATTTCCTGTACCAGGCGGAGGTGTTACAGCCGTAGATGCCACAACAATGATGCCACATTGGACTACACCAAGTCAATACACCATGAGTGATCTGGTTTTTGTAATGATAGAAGTAGATTACAGTTCAGAAGATCAATTAACAGGACTAGGCGCACTTAGTATAGAAGTACAAAATACATTGAATAATCCAGGAGATGTACTACAAGATTACTTGACAAACAGTAGATATGGTTGTGGATTGAAAACAGCAGACATAGACACAGATAGTTTGACAGGCAGTGGTGCTACTTCTATGAAAAGCATATCCAATGAACTTGTACCTTTCACAAATGTAGGTGGTAGTAGTGTAACACGCAAAAGATACACAATTGACGGTGTGTTAAGCACATTTGACTTTGTAAAAACAAACATAGACAAAATTTGCATTGCCTCAAGTGCTTATTTTATGTTTGATGGCAAACAAGGTAAGTTCAAAGTCAAGATGAACCACACAGAAGATACTGCTAATGCTTTTGTACTAAATGATGACAACATTATCAGCAGTATAAAACTGCAAAATACCAGTTTATTCGATATGTTCAATCAAATACAAGTAGAATTTGCTGATCATCAACGTAAAGATCAAAGCAATACTGTATTCATAGAAACTGCCGCATCAAATAGAATGACAAACGAGCCTGATAACAAGTTAGATTATCGTATTGACATGATCAACAACAACATACAAGCAAAAGCACTAGCAAATATAGATCTAAGTCAAACAAGAAACAACCAAGTTTTACAATTTAATGGAGATCACAGTACATTACAAGTAGATGTAGGTGATGTAGTAAAAGTCACAAATGATGTGTATGGATTAAGCAACAAAGAGTATCGTGTAATGCGTATAAAAGAATCAGAAGATGAAACCAGTGCTCTTACAACAGAATTAACAATGATACAGTACAACAGCAACATATATGGTAACGTTTCTGTTAATCAAACACCACCTAATGATGCGGGTAATGCCAATGTTGTAATACCACCAATCATACCGCCTCCAATAGTACCACCTGGTATATTGGGTAATTTTTACTTTAATATATCACAAACAAGCACAACAGGATCAGGTAGTGGTGCTAAATTTATTGCTAGAGCAAATGTAGATGCTACACCACCTGTGTATGATGCTGTATATGTTATACCAGGACAGCAAGGTACAAATTATGCTAACGCAGACACTATTGTTGTGTCAGGAGATACTTTACGAGGTAGAACACCAGAAAATGATCTCAGTTTTAGAGTAGCAGGTGTATTAGCAGGAGGTGTACTAAATCCAACAACAAACAGCACACAAAATATCACAGGTAATGCCATGGTGTATAACAGTGATGGATACAGTGGCGGTATTGATAGATTTGGATTAGGTAATTTTGCCGCAGGTGGACAAGTTGATACAGCACCTGCCGCCAACGTAAATTTAACAGCCAATACAGCAGTTTTAAGGGAAATAACACCTAGAGTACCAATTGACTTGGCAAATATTGAAAATGGCAAATATACTGTACTTACAAATGCAACACCATTAGGACAATTGCCTGGAAGTGGTATAGCAGACTATGGTTTGAGATTTGGTATTGATGTTGATTTTGCCAACAATAATACAATAGTAAATCATGTTAGTAATGGACAAAATTATTTGAATTTTGATAGTATACCTAGTGTGATTAATTCACAGGGTGAGTTTGAAGTAACAGACGATATGATCAGTGCAACAATTAAGTTGGAAGGCTTTAACACACTGGCAAATGTAGGTGGTTCGCCTAATACAGTAGGTTTCACAAACTTGAAATATGACATGTTGCGTATAAACAAAGGAGAGATAGAATAATGAATTGGATTGTTTATTATACTTCAAACGGCAGAATAGCATTTAATAATTTCATAGGCTCAGAAGCAAGAGTGCAAAAAATATGCAGTGTGAATCCAGGTACAACATACATGGCAGGCAAATGTCATCATGAACATTGTAAAGTAGATATCACACAAGATCCTCCAGTAATTTTACATAACCAAGACTTAGTGCCTGTTCATGGTTGGATGCGACAACGCAGAGACATAATGCTTAGTGCATGTGACTGGACACAGGCGCCAGATTCACCATTATCAGACAGTAAAAAAACAGAATGGCAAACTTACAGACAAGCACTACGTGATATCACAAACACATACCCAAACCCAGCCGAAAAAGAAGATGTAACTTGGCCAACTCCGCCAAGTTAGATAAATATACAAGTAACAAAAATGCCTATAGTGCCTCAGTGCTGTAGGAATACCCTTCAGGAGTAGAACATATGAGTGGAAGACTTTTATCCTTTTCTAAATACTTAGGTGGTGCTGACAATGTACAAGTATTAGAAGTATTCAAAGACACAGCATCAACATTCACGTACAATTATGGTACGGATATATCACAATACAATTTCGAACTAAGTGCCCAAACATTAGTAGTAAACAGTTTGACATACGACAGAACATCAGGTGATCCAAATTTTACTGATTCAACAGTTACAGGTTTCTTTGCTAACGCAGAAATAGCCTCTAGTAATATAAACAGATTAAGCAATGCCGCAGGTACAGTAAACATTACAATACCAGGCAATTTATACACAGGTAATGTATTACCTGATAGTAGAGGTGAAACACCAATAACAGTAGTTGGGGTCAGATGGACTAATACAGGAGTAACACCAGCAGTAGTTGATGAACATAGATGGGCATTGATACATAGATATTCACCAGATTCAACTTTAGGCAAACCTAGTACGTCAGCAGGATTCACAACACTGACAACAACATAGGAGACCTTAATGGCAAATATAACAGTTTCAGCAAATACTTCCACAATAAGTGTTAACCAGAGTAATAATTTAGTTACAGTTAGTTCTACTCCAACCACAGTTACAGTCGGAGAATCAACCGCAGTAGGTAATGCAGACATTAGAAGTGCATTAAGTAATACCTTACCTATAACATATAATCAAAGTACAGGTGTTTTTGGTCTTGATAGCACAACATTAATGACTAATACTGTAAATCCAGCATTGGCGGCAGGTATTACATCAAATATTATCACAACAGGTGAATTATTTGGTGATGGTATCACATCAAAAGTAACAAATGAAGCAAGAACAGGTAATCTAAACGGTAGTTTTACAAGTATAACAGTTGTAGACAGAGATATGGCCGCAAATACCAGTGCTAATGATAAGGCATTTGGTGATGCAAATAGATTAGAAGTAGGTGTCTCAAGAACAGAATTCAAAAATCCCACAGGTAATATTGCAAGAACTGGTGTAGGACCTAGTGGACCTAATGCTGAAAGAATGGTTATTCAACGCATGGATAACACACAAGATTTTTCAACAGATACTTTTGGCAAAATACCAGACGCAGAATATCAATTTATTAGACGTGCACCAACTTATAATTTAGTTGGTAAATTACCTGAAATGTTCGAGAAAGGACAATTCCAAGCATTTTTACTTGATAATACTAACAAAATAATTTTTGCAAATGACAGTACAAGAAAGAATATAGGTTGGGGCGATGATAATTTTTTACCAGCATTACCTTACAATGATGATCCAAATAGATTTGGTTTAGTTGCAGGTGACCATGGTGATCCTGACGGTTATGGTGGTACTCGTTTTGGTGGCGATAGATTTATGTCTGGTGGTTTAACTCTTAATAGATTACCCACAGACAATCAAAATGCAGGCTTTAGAAGACAATATGGTACAGCATGGATGTTTGGCCTCAATATGTCAGACAGTGGAAATACCTATCAGTATGCAGGTAATACACATATCACAATGGATGCCGCACCAGATCAAGGTGGAAGTAGTTTTACCAGAGATAAAAGAAGTAGTGGTCAATTAACATTAAACAAAACAAAAATTACAGGATCTGTAACAGGTGGTAACATTGCGGCACTTCTAGCAAATGGATATGTTGCGGCAAATACAAGTAGTGTAGTTAGTACTACATCAGATTCAGTAATAACTACAGTTGAAAATGTACCAGTAGTAGAACTAACATCTATAAAAGGTAATGATACTTCACCTGATGGCAAATCCAAACATCAAGGTATGAATGATACAGCAGGTGCAATATTTGTGGAATCTGGTAATATGCAAAATACCAGTAACATTACAACACATGATATTTACAATGCTGAAAGAGTAGGTACTTCGAATGCATTTAGTGATGGCTTTGCAAGATTAAAAACAGATATAGTTTACAGTCATAGCAATCCTCAAAGTAACAGCATAACAGGTTTATTCTTAACAGATTTACCAAGTGACGGTAGTAATACATCAGGTAGAGCAAACATATTACTCAGTGAAGGTAATGTGAGAATACATGACAAATATACTTTACCAAAAACAGATGGTACTAACGGACAGTTCATGGTCACAGATGGTAATGGCTTTATATCATTTGCATCAGGTGGAACAGGACCTACAGGTCCTCAAGGTGTTGCGGGAGATAAAGGTTCAAAAGGAGAAGTAGGTCCACAGGGTGCTCAAGGACCACAAGGAACTGCTGGTAGCAATGGATCAGATGGAGCAAAAGGACAAAAAGGTGAAGTAGGCTCTACTGGCCCACAAGGACCACAAGGAACAGCAGGAGATAAGGGACAAAAAGGAGAAGTTGGAGCAAATGGACCACAGGGCCCACAAGGTGCTCAAGGACCACAAGGTGCTCAAGGTCCACAAGGTTCTCAAGGTAGTGCTGGAGACAAAGGACAAAAAGGTGAACTTGGCGCACAAGGACCAGGCGGTAGTACAGGACCTACAGGACCACAAGGACCTACTGGTAGTGTATCTGCTTTAACCACTGGCAAAATATTTGTTGGTTCAACAAGTAATACTAGCATACAAGTAACACCAGACAGTAACTTTACAAGCACAGGCAATGCATTTAGTTTAAGTAACAGTTTAAGCAGTATAAAAGCAATAACCAGTGAAAGCAGTGGTAATTTAGCCTTAATTGTAGACAACAGCACAGGTTTTGTCAGTTTAAACAGAGAAATAGACTCTGTAAACACAGGCGGAATGGAAGTAGATGCAAAAGGCTTTGCTATGAAAAGTTTAACACCATTTAATGGTTTGAGTACATCTACAAGCACAACAGGTAGTCCTGTCACAGGCATGGTATGTACTGCAACTGGATCAGGTACAGTGGTCTTTACAGCAGGCAGTAATGTTGTGCAAATATCAGGTATATTTTCAGAAGCCGCATTCAATGGTGGAGGTTCAGGTTCACGAGATCTAGCAGATTATTATGGCAATGGAATGGTATTTGCAAACTTTGGTCTCACCAGTAGTGGTAATGGTAATCAAAATAGACCAATTACATATCCACTAAGTGAAGATCACAGAACAATAGCACTACAAAGCAGTACAACAGGTGGTAGTGCAAATGTCATTGTTGACGAAGTGTCACCAATTGATTATGTGTGGACAGGTAATGACTTATGGGACAGAGGATTATTTCATACCATAGAAAACAGCACTACCAAAAGAAGATTATTAATAGGTGGTTCATTTAGTGCCAGTGATAATCAAATAACAAATGCTATACCTGTAAGTAGAAATGATTATTATATCAATGAAACAGGTACAAACAGTACTACAGAATTTAATACAGGTAGTGCTTCAGGAGTTACAGGTGCGAATGTAACACTAACTGGATTTAATTCATCATTCTACAGTACAGCACAAAGAAGATACAAAAAAACAAAATTAAGAAGCACAAGAGGGTCAACAAGTTTCAGTAATGTTGTATTGATTGGTAATAATGCACAATATGATGACAGTGGATTTGGATATAACCACTGGCCTAGTTTTGGTATAACAACAGTATGGAATGGCACAGACACACCAGGTAATGACACAGGTGCCGCACAATCACCGCCAATCACTCCAGGATTAAGGTTTATACAGTTTACAGATCAAACCATTCAAGATCCTACTGGTAGTAACCCAGAAGAATCCAGTGCTGGTGGACCTAGAATACTGTTAAACAGTAGCCAAGGTAATGTTGATCTAAATGTTGCAGAATATTATCCTAGAGACAATCAAGGCTTAGGTGTATTTGGAGTATATGGTAGTAGTAAAACAAATCCATTTCCAAGAACAAGAAGTATGTTGCCAGGTGGTGTATACTTTACAGCCAGTGAAGACTGGACTGCAAACACAGGAACAGATGCATATTTTGTAAGCACACCAAAACAAAAAGTAGGAATTGATACAGATGCCAATGAAGCACACTTGTTCTTAGCAAGTAACAACGGTGAAACCAGTGTTATGGGCACTAACAAAGTCAGTTTTTATCAATCAGCAAATGCTTTCAGTGGCGGTAACATTGTAGGTGGATACAATGCAATAAAAACAACTACAGAATGGGCAAACATCAGCAGTACAGGTATTCAAACAGGTGGTACAATACAAGGTGCTACAACAGTACTAAAAGCATTTAATGAAACAAAAGTAGACTTAGGTAGTGTAAGTGGTGACCAAAGTAGTGCCTTAAATGCCACTAATGGTAGTATATATACACTGACAGCAACAGGTGGTATAACAATAAACACTATTGCCAATGCTGTAGCAGGTACATCAATGACAATCATTATAACACAAGACGGTACAGGGTCACACGCACTAACCAGTAGTATGAAGTTTGCTGGTGGTGATAAAACTCTAAGTACAGCAGGTGGTAGTATAGATGTTATCAGTGTATTCTTTGATGGTACAACATATTACGCAAGTTTAACTAAAGCATACGCATAGGAGTAATTTATGAGCAATGATGAATTAAAACAATATCTAATAAATGCAGGAGTACCAGAACTTCGTGCCAATGGTATGGTAGATAATGGTTTTATCACAGATAAAGCAAGTGCTGATCAATTTATAGCAGAAATAACACCATACTTATAGGAGTATAGATGCCATTTAGTGCTAGACAAGGATTTTTCAAACCAGCAAGTGGTGGTGGTGCTGATTGGCAACCTAATGAGATAACCACGCAAATATGGATGAAAGCAGAATCAAGTGAAATAACTGCAAGTGGTACAAATGTAACCAGTTGGAACAATAAAGCAAACGGTACAGGACAACAAGATTTCACTCAGTCAACCTCAAGTAAACAACCTACATTTGACAGCACAGACAAACATGTATTGTTTGATGGTAGTGATGATTTTTTACAAGCAGACAGTAGATTTAGTTTCAATGGCAGTGATGCTATATGTATGGTTGCTGTAGTAGACATTGTAGCATATACCAGTCAATTTAGTGGTGTAGCAGACAAATTTTTCCAAGTTGCTGGACCACCTGGTGGTGGTAGTGGAGCACACGGTGCCTTTAGTGTGGCAGCAGGTTCAGGAAGTGTTGGTCTAAATAACAGATTCAACAATGGCTTCAGTGCGTTTGGTAATGGTGGTACAGGTGTTAAGAAAATGGTATCAAGCAGTATGGGGGCAGGTGATCCTTACCACGGAAGTAAGATGTTTCTAAACGGCGCAGATCTTGGAAGTAGATCAAGTGGTTCAGGCACCAGTACACTAGATCTAGATGACGATTTTAGTTATCTAGGTGGTGGACCAGGTGGTGGTACAAATCAATTTATGTTTGCTAACGCAAAAATGTATGAACTTGTATGTATTGAAGATAGCAGTGACACAAATAGGCAACTGTTAGAAGGTTATATGGCTTGGGAACATGGTCTAAATGGCAGTTTACCAGCAGATCATCCTTACAAAAATGCGAGGCCTACAGTATGATTTGGTTATATTTTGATTCACAAGCAGATGCCAATACAGCAATGGCAACTATTGACAGTAGATTAGGTTTACCAGACAGCAATGGAACAAACACATGGGCCATAGCAGTAGAATGTGTAAACAGCAAATGGGCATTTATCAAACCCACATGTGACTTAACTGGTTTGCCTACACACACAGAAAAAGAACATGATAAAGTAACAGATTTAGGACTAGGCAATGAACCTAGTGATGCTGAAAATTAAGGAGAAATAAAATGGCAGGAATGAAACGGTCTCAAAGAGGCGGAATGAAAAAGAAGAAAAGAAAAACACAACGTGGCGGCAAAAGAAGGAGTAAAAGAGGATAATGGCACTGACACCTAAACAGAAAAAATTACCCAAAGCCTTACAAGAAGCCATATTGAAAAAACAAAAACAAAAACGTGGACGTAAAAGGAAAGGTAGCAAAAGAGGATAGTACCTGGGTAAAATACTTTGCAAAAATTCGTAAAGTATGCCCGTGGAGTTATAAACTTATGGATTCTATTATTATTTGGGACAATGATGAAGGCAGTTTAAATACTATTGCCGCAACATTTATACAAAGTAAGATGGAAGCATTTGTCTATGTAATGAAAAATAAGACAGCAAAACAACTGTCAGATATGTGTGATATGTTAAATAAAAAGTATGACCACAGTGAATGGTTATGGAGTCATCCAGATGAAGGTGGTGATAGTACACATGTTCCTTGTTTGATACAGCAAGACAGAGATAAGTTAGAACAATTGAGAGAAGCAATAGGATATAATGGCTAATAGAGTAACAACAAAAGAATTAGCAAAAGAGATTGAGCAGATCAAAAACAATCATCTGACCCATATGATGGAGGATATAGATGACCTTAGGAGTGCTGTAAAAGAAAACAGGACATTCTTTCAGGAAAGATTAGATCGCCTAGACAATCGCATAGTCATGATTATGGGTGGTACAATAACCACACTTGTTACACTATTAGCCTCTATTATAGGAGGAATGTTATAATGAGAAGACCACCAAAAGACAAAAAAACAGGACTACCAAAGAAGTATCTCAGTGGTACAAAAGGTACAAAACGTAGTCAATTAGCAAGTATTACTAAACGTATGAAAGCATTAGCCAAAGCAGGCAAAAAAGTACCACAAAGCATGATAGATGAGAGGATGAGACTTGGCAAGAAGACAAAATAAAGCAGTAGAAAAGTCATTGCGTAAAAAAGCAAAAGAAAGTGGCATACCTTACGGCACACTCAAGAAAGTGTTTGAACGTGGAGAAGCCGCATGGTTAACAGGTTCAAGACCTGGTGTAGGCATGACACAATGGGCAATGGCCAGAGTAAACAGTTTTATACGAGGCAGTCGTAAACATGACAAGGACTTGAGATAATGCCAGTACCTCCAAAAACAGCACAAGACAAAGCCAGAAGAGCACTGGCTATTCGCAAAGAATTACCAAAAAGCAAAAGAGCAGGAACACCTGTAGGTGTAGCAAGGGCAAATCAACTTGCCAATGCAGACAACCTATCACTAGACACAATCAAACGCATAAAAAGTTTTATAGCAAGACATGAACCTAACTATAGAAGGGCAGTAGCACAAGGTAAAAGCATGACGGATGGCGGCGTCATCTTGGCAATGGCATTGTGGGGATATCCTGGAATAAAAAGTTGGGTAGATGAACAAATTAACAAATTATCAAAATAAATTAATCAAACAAGTTGAAGACATAATCAACACATTAAGTATCAAGAACCACATTGTATACCAGGTTAGGACGCACATAGACCGTCTGTGTGCAACGGGAGAAGGCAAAGAGGTACTAGAGCACTTCTTGACTGTTTATAACACACACAAACGCAAGTATGTGCGAGACAAGTACATTAAAAGACTGTATTATTGGGATAATTTCATACTAGACGCAAACAAAATTGAATATCAGTATTACAGTAGATGTAACAGGCACAAAGCATGGAACAAAGTGCAAACAGTTCGATATAACAACAAAAAGTAATTAAATTTCCACAAATTCAATATCAGGTGCATATATGGTTTCTGGCCATTTGTTTGCAACCAAAACACCGTTGATTTTGTCAAAAGCACCAAACAAATGTTCTAGATTTTTGATCTGATGTATTGTGAAGTCTTTGTCTTTGGTTTTTTTGTGTTGTTTCAGCATACCACTGATTATGGCATTAACACCCAAGTATTGTGCTTTTTTATTGTATTTGCCCTTGCCAAAACACTTGAATTGTTTGGTCACAAAGGTATCTACTTCTGTGAATTCATGTTGTGCTTCACCTATAACATAAAGTGCATCTTGCAATATGTTTATGAGTAACTGCTTGTCATCTCGGTTTATTCTGCAGAATATAGTGTTTATTTCACTGTTTCTTGTGCCTGATAGTTTGGTATATTTTATTTGATACATGTTTATTTCCTTTTTAATGTCGTACTATAATATTTATCAGAATATCCCAGTATTACCAGGATATTCTGAATACTTTACATCTAAAGTAGGCGTTAGGACAAGCCAATATTATTTACTCATGATTGTCTCATGAAGTTTATCTTTTTGATAAATAATTATTGGATAGGAATTCAAGTAGCCGTATTTGCCAAAATCAATTACTAGTTTCTATCTATCGCACAAATAGACTCGTTCGAGTCGAAATGTCGTGATTTCCTAAATATCGTATAATTAGGTCCCCCTTTTAACTCATCTTTTAAGGGGGATTTTTTTGGTCAGATGATAAGTAAATGTGATAGGCAAACATGGCTAATACAAAACTAATACAGAACCCTAAAAAGCACTGAGATGACTTGACCTAAAAGGCGGTGCGGTCAGAGATAGTAACATAGCCTGAACAATGTGTTACTTAGATTGGTTAGAGGGCAATTTCCGTACATACGGTTAGCAGTTATACATAGTCAACCTTCTGCAGTAAAATTGATGTTCAGTAGGCATGGTATTATATGCAGACTTCAAAAGTAGTGAGTCATTTTTTTATTTGGCAGAAACTACATTTGAGGTCTCATGGTTATAACATCAAGGGGGGATGAGACGAAGTAAAACAATAACGAAAAAGATGAAATGAACGAAGTGAATGATATCTTTGAAGTTATTAGGTCTTTAGACCTTTTTAATACCACTGTAAGGTATAAAGGTTCAAGTTAAGGACAACTATGACTTGACTTTCTGCTAGAGGTATAGTATAATAAGAATATGCAAAAAACAATAATCAACAAGCATGACAACTGTGAACCCTTAATCAATTGGGGTAGAACTAATTCATCAGGACAACCTGCATTGTGTTGTAGTACATGTAGAGATCGCAAAGGCAGATTAGCATGGATTGATTGGATAAACAAACATGAATTACCCATACTGCAACACATTCCACTAGCAGAAATCACCACAGAGATGGCAGAAATCATCGATAAACCAGTTTAAAGAGATAAATACTTTCTACGTTACACTGACGACGACAGTGATTTACAGGAGAACGCAATGTCAACTGAGTATGAAGATTTTTCAGACAAACAACCACTAAGTGAACAAACACAAAGTGAAGGTTCTAAAGCACACGAGAAATACAGCAAAAGATATCAAGTAAAGAACATAAAGTATGGCGAAAAAACCGTTAGAGGACGTGTTGTTGGCCGTGCAAAAACAGTTGTGCCAGAAGAAGAATTTTACAAATTAGCCGCACTACACAGTAGTTGGCGTGAACTATCAGACTGGTTTGGTGTACCAGTAGGCACATTGCGAGACAATTTCGCAGATATATACGAAAAGGCCACAACCGAAACGAAACAGAAGTTGCGTAGAGCACAATTAGACCTTGCAATGAAAGGTGATCGTGTGATGTTGATATGGCTGGGCAAGAACATATTAGGACAAGCAGAGTCACCTGTTACCAAACAAAGTGATCAAGTGTTACCATGGACAGACAGTGAAGAAGATAAATAAAAATGCTGGGTTAGGAATGATGATCTCCAGAGTTCCGGTTAAACTCAAGGCGGTAACACATGTGTTAATAAACAATTTAATCTCAAAGGAGGAAACTGTTTGTTGTGTGTGATTGTGATACTGCCTGTTCACATAATGCACTTTAGTACAGATACTAAGCCACCTAACTCAGCACTTTATACGACATGAAACTCACAAAACCACAAAACATCATAAGTCAAGATCCTGCACGTTTCCGTGTGGTGGTTGCAGGTAGACGATTTGGTAAAACATATCTAGCCATCAATGAATTGGCTAAATTTGCCAGATATCCCAATAGACGAGTGTTGTATATTGCAACCACATATCGTCAAGCAAAAAATGTCATACTCAATGACCTTATACAGTTCTTAAGTGAAAAGCATTGGGTAAAGAAAATAAATCATTCGGACTTGGAAATAACACTGGTAAATGGTAGTGTTATAGCATTGCGTAGTTCAGACAACAGAGAAGCATTGCGTGGTACCAAATGGAACTTCATAGTATTTGATGAGTTTGCTTCAATGGATCCAGAAACTTATTATAGTGTATTGAGACCCACTTTATCGGACACAGGTGGACATGCTCTATTCATTGGTACACCATTTGGTCGTAATCACTTCTGGGAGATATACAACAATGCTGGTGCATTAGATGATTGGAGCAGTCACACATACACCACACTGAATGGTGGGCAAGTACCTCCAGAAGAAATAGAAGCCGCCAAAAGAGACTTGGATGAAAGAACATTCAATCAAGAGTACAATGCCACATTTGAAGATGCCAGAGGTATTATTGCTTATGCATTTGACAAAGAGAACATAAAAACAGCACCAGAATTATCATCCAGTAATGCATTACACATAGGCATGGACTTTAACACAGACAACTTCTCTGCATGTGTGATGTTGCAGATGAAGGATCATTTGCACGTGATAGATGAAATCATGCTGATGGGTGCCAGCACAAATGACATGTGCAAAGAGATACAACTGAGATATGGTGTGGGTCGCCAGATATTTGTGTATCCTGATGCATCAGGTAATCAAAGAAAGACCAGTGCAGGAGGCTTAACAGATCATCTCATACTGCACAATGCAGGTTTTAAAGTACGCACACCCAAAATAAATCCGCCAGTAAAGGATGCCATTGCCGCAGTAAACAGTAGATTACGCAGTACCAGTGGTGAAATAAAATTACACATTGACCCTAAATGCAAACACACACTGGACAGTTTAAACAAGTTCAGTTACAAAGAAGGCAGTAGGATACCAGACAAAACTAGTGGATACGATCACATGTTTGATGCACTAAAGTATTGTGTGTGGCAACTGTTCCCATTAACACAACAGAGATTTGATGTAAAAACACCAACAAGAAGGCGTTCAGGCTTTATGCCGAGATAAATACTAGTATATGGCATTCACAGGAAAAACACCCAAAAAAGGTTCAGCACAATGGATTAAGAATGAAAAGATCATTGCCAAAAATCCTTTCTTACGTGGTGAACGTGATAAGTCAGAAGGTTTCAAACCAGGCAGTGGTATTGTGAGTGCAGACAATTCACAAGAATACAAAGATGGTTGGGATAGAATATGGGGCAACAAAAACAAAGATGAATCAAAATAAATTAGCACAAAAAAGATTTCGCAAAGCACAAAAACGCAAGAACAAGAAGTACACAGGACCAAAGTATTCAGCACTAGACCAAATGTTAATGATAGCACCATTGTTAGAAAGAGCAGGCATAAACATATTAGGTGAAATGGATACTATAGATATCACAGATAATTTACGCATGAGCCAGCCTATGTCAACTGAATTATTACCAGCAAGAAAAAGCATGAGCATACTTAATAAAGATGGAAAACAATCAAGCACCAGTTTCACAACTGAGTAGAACATACACAATAACGTATCGACAATGCAAACCAAACAGTGACTTTTGTTTCACAAAAGATTACACTTACACAGGCACAGAAACAGATATTGTGTTGGCATTGAGAGACACAATGGGTCATTACGGTGGCCTAAAAGCAGAACTAATCAAAGAGGAGAAGATATGAAGATAACACCAGAAAAACCAAACATGTTACCCATGAATACATTTACACTAACAGGCATAAGTTTGTTATGGGGTCATATGTTAAACTTAATACACCCATGGTTTATACCACTTACTGTATTATGTATTTTAATTGGATATGGCAGTGAAATTAATTCTAGGAAGGTATTTTAGGATTATGTCTAAACTGTACATGTAGACCCATTGGTCTTACATTACTCCACTTGAACATAGCATTAAACCACAACAACAAGTCAGGATCTAGTTCTATACTTTGAGTAACTATTTTGGCTAATTTAGCCTGTTTCTTGTTTGTGGGATCTTCGAGATAATTTTCAACTACTTTAACAAAGTGTCTCTTAAACTGTATGTTAGGATCAGGTGAGTCGTTATTCTTCATGCTTGGGCTTGATTGTGTTACGCAGTTTACTGTGTGTTTCACGCACAGGCAATGTGGCTTTTAAAAACTTTTCATAACTTTTAGTCACAGGTTTAGGCACCACGTTATTGTTTATAACTGCATACTTTCTAGGCCTTTTTGTTCGCATCTAACAGTTCCTTGTAATATTCTATAGTGATCTCCATGCCCTTACTTACTGGCATAAGACTGGCTTCTGTCATGTCTACATGTTTTAGTGTGTTTACATCAGCACTTACTGTGGCACCTGGTATTTCTCCTGGACGCATTGGCAAGTTTACTACTTTACTGTTACTCTCTGTTAAGTGTACAATCAAGTGTGCTATTTCACCTACTTGTTTGCTATGTGAAGGTCCTACTTCTACAGGTTCTGGAAACACTATGTCTTTTGCGGCTTTTTCTGTTGCTACAACTAAGGCATGTGCTACATCTCCTACCCAACACATATCTGATATCTGTTTGCCATCGCCATATACTTCTATGTCTAAGCCTTCTAGTGCCCTACATATAAACGAGGGAGTAATCTTTCTTACTTTGCTGTCCCCCCATGGTGGCACAGGTCTTTGTCTTGGACCGTAAGCATTCATGGCTCGCACTATGTTTACTTTGGTGTTGTGTTCTTTATTGTACATGTTTACAAAACGTTCTATCATTGTTTTGGTTATTGAATAAGGATTGTTCATCCAATGGTTACCTACACCAATATATGTGCCTGGTAAGCCGTATTGTTTTGCGGCGGCTAACATGTTAAGTCCACCCATTAAGTTACTTTGTGCGGCAGGTCTTGGATTATCAATAGTTTCTTGTGTGCCCAATACTGCGGCCAAATGTATCCAAGCATCTACATGTGCCATTGCTTCTGTTACAGCAACTTCATCACGTACATCACCTAGTATAACAGGACAAGGATATTGTTCTTGTCTGTTGTAATGATCAAATATTATCGGCTCATGCCCTCTTTGAATACATTTTTCTACTACATATGAGCCTATAAATCCTGCTCCACCTGTTATCAATATCTTCATTCTGTTCTCCAATGTTGTTTCATCCATTCTATGTTTCTCACTTCATGTGGCATAGGTTTGCCATGAAAGAATACCATCTTTATGTGTTTGTCTAACTGCTGTATAGCATGTAATTGATTTACTTTGTAACTTACACATATGCCTGGAAATTTGTTTTGTAAACGTATCACAGGCGGTGCGTCTTGTATTGCTGGTACAGGATTCCTGTTTATTCTAACCACACCCATACACTCTTCTAAAAACTGATTAGTACCACCCCATTGTGTGTAATCACAATCTAAATCTGCATATTCACTGGGTTGGTATTTGCTTGTGAAGTATTTCCACACATTATCACGTACAGTTTTATCCCACATGATCCAAGCAGTTTGTAAGCCACTGGGCCAACCAAAATCACTTATTGTAGCAAATGGTACATCCATGTTAAGTATATCATCGATATTACCTGTGATTATAGTATCCAGGTCCATATATACAACTTTGTTATGATGTTCATGTTCTGGATTTGTAAGGCCTATGATATACCACCACACAGGCAAGTCTACTAGAAATGGTCTTGTTTCACACTCTATGCCTTTGGGTCTGTCTGTGTAACAGATAAATCTGTGTTCTACAGTTGTGTTACGTTTTACACTATGGTATAAATTGTTTACATATTCAGGATCAAACTTAGGACCCCAACTGAAGCATACTATATCTATCATGGAAAGAAACTCCTTTGGTATCTAATTCTACTTGCTGAACACAAATGGTTCAACACAATGTTTTGGTCCTGTCTACTTCTATTTTTTATTTCACACCATATTTTCCAAAGTAAATCATGTTTGCTTACAACACTATCTAATCTATTCATCATGTTGTATATCATATCACCTGAGGGTATATCTGCTGTGATCATACCACCCCAAGTAGGCACTTTTATTTCTTGTGCCAATCTGTTTTCATTTAATCTACCGTCTACTACATTTACAAGTATTGTGCTGTCTATGTTACATCTGTTTATACATTGTACTATGTTCATTGCTGTAGCACTTGTGATAGGGTCACCTATGTCCACTAAGGTGTCACAAATGCTCAGCAACCAACGTATATCATAGTGTTCTAATAGAACATCTACATAGTTGTCTAGTAAATGCATAAACAATTCACGTTGTTCTGTGTCTTTGGGTTTTCTGCGTAGTCTCACTATGTGTGATGCCAATGTGTGACATACTTCTGGTTTGCCTATAAATTCATTTCTTACAGCAGATATGTTTTCTTCTTGATCTTGTAGTCTGTTAAGGTTACGGGCAATTTGTTGTGTGTCACCTGCAATTATGTGTAAGTTAGGATCTAGGGATGTCATCTTTGTTCATTTTCCATGGCCTAGCACACCTATCTCCATAAAAACCACTTTTTGGATTTTCACTCCAGTGTTTGCCAGAAAGATTTATGCCTTTATTCCAAGTGTGTTTGACTGTGCCGTCTTTTTTCTGTGGCGATACATGATATACATCACCGTATAAATTTTCTCTTCTTGCAATAGTAACAGGGTGTACTCCTAGTTCTTGTGCTATTTGCAATATGGTTTTGCCGTATTTCTTTTCAAATTTGCTTGGCTTTTTGGCTCTTTGCCATGGGTTACCAAACAGTTTAACACGCATACGAATGGCTTCTGGTGTAACACCTTCTGCTTCTGCAATGTCGTTGCAACGAATACCCCATTTCTTTTTGAAGTCTACTCTCACTGTTTGGTTGCTTTTAAGTATTTTGTCCTTGCTCATGTTTCTCCGTATTAGGTAAATATTTATCACTTCTTCTTCTAACACCAAAGAAAACATTGGGTAATGCACGATTTAGACTTTCACAGTATGCAGTTGCACATTCATAGTCACTCCAATACTGTTTACTAATTAGCCATTGTTTTGTTGGTTCTGTAATTATTTGCCACATTTTTGTTTTTCCTATATAGTTGTAAAGCAATATTATACACTATTTACACACACAAGTCAACCTTTTTTGCACACGATTTGTCAATATTATGCAGACATTTGATAAATACTTTGTTGAACATCTATAAATTTACGGAGAAAAATTGTCAGAATACATAGACTATATAACTGGCACGCATTCATTATACGACAAGTATTATGATGACTGGCGTTTAGCAATCAATTCATATCACTCAGGACCAGAATACAAAGATGCTCAATATCTCAGAGCATATCAAGTAGATCTCAATACACCTAGTGAAACCATAAACACATATGAAAGAAGTGAAGACGGTTCATATGTGGCAAAAACAAAAGCCAAAGTAGAACATGGTCTCACAAAAAATGAAGTAACAAAAGGACAGGACTATTTGGGTGGTAGTTTTTACAGTGAGAAAATAGATAATACACCTGTGTACAATTATGTAAAACTTATAGCAAGTGAATATAATGCTATACTGTTTCGTAATCCTCCACAACGTAACACAGGCGAACAACCAGAAATGGAACAGTTCATGGAGGATGTAGATGGAGAAGGCTCTACACTAGCAGAGTTCATGAGCCAAGTAGATATACTCACAACAGTATATGGTGTATTACACATAGGTTGTTACAAACCAACAGGCAGTGATATACCCAAGTTTAAAATACACACCCCAGAAGATGTAACCAATTGGAGTTACAAATATGACATAGACGGCAATCTCAAACTAGATGATATGGTTATCAAACTAGAAGACAATGAACAACATGCTGTTTATAGAGTGCTTACACCAGAATTTATAGACACAATTTTTGTAGGCGAAGATGAAGATTATTTACCTCCAGTAGATGACGCAAACCTAGAAAGTGTAGGTGAAAGCACATTTAGAATAAGACAAGTAAATGAACTAGGATATATACCAATAGTTACACTATATCAAAATGTAAAAGTACACAGCAATATTGGTAGTACAATAATATTTGATGTAGCACAAATACAACGTAGCATATATGGTGATAGTGCTGAAATATATTCAGCAATAACATATGGTGCCCATCCAACATTAGTAGTAGATGAAACCACAGACAGCCTTAATGATGGGCAAGTAGGAGCAGAACCTGGAGCAGTAATCAGAGTCCAGGGCGGATTAACTGGCGACCAACAGAACTTTGTGTATCAATTTGCATCACCACCATTAGATGCAATATCAGAAATAAGAGAATTGATAGACAGCAAAATAAACAAACTCACGCAAATATCCATGTTGCGTAGTGAAGATCTAATTAGAAGTGCTCGTAGTGGCAATCAAATAGAAGTATTTGATGACAAACTTGCGGCACTGATCAGAAAGAAAGCAACTAATTTAGAAAACGCAGAAAGCAAATTGTTCGATATGTATTTTGATTGGACAAACCAAATGAAACCAGAAGACTTCAAAATTAGTTACAACAGACAATACAACAAGAGAGCACTAGAGCATGAAATACATGAAATGACACAATTGATAGATGCATATGAAAAATATGAAAGTGTATTCTTAGAAAGACCTAGTGCTGTTACAAGTACAGTTACAGAATTTGTAGCAGAAGAATTTGCCACATCTGCAGAAGCAGAAGCAAGGGCAAGAGAACTAGGAGGTAGTGGTACACATACTCATACATTAGAAGATGGCACAGTTATACACATGCCATTCAAATCTCATGGTGAATATGAACTACAACTAGAAAAGAACAACCCAGGTGTTGATTATGAAGAAAGAAACAGTATCAATGCCCCAGGAATAAAAGAAGTAATGCGTGACAAGGTACGCAATAGATTAGAAGAACTGCTTAATAGTACTAGCAGTCAAAATGGTCTATAATATCTTGAATATAACCCCACTCAGGGACTAAAAGGAGAAAACAATGTCAGAAGGACTAGATGTAAATACACCAGTTGCAGGTGAAACAGTGCAACCAGTAACAGAAACTGAGGTACAAGACCAAAAATCTGAAAAAGAAGTAGAAGCACCAAAAGGCCCTTCTCTAGAGCACAAAGAAGGCAAATTCTATGTAGATGGCAAACGTGTTTACACACGTGAAGAAACTGATAGGATTGCTGTAAATGCCAAGAAGGATGTAGAAAGTAGAATACTTCAAGACTTGGAAGTTGATAACTTTGGACAAGTAAAACAGGTAGTAAACCAACTGAGATCAGCATCTCCAGAGAGTAATTCTCTAGACGTTGAAGCACTAAAAAGTGCTGTTCAAAAAAGGGAGCAAACAGTTGAAGAACTTCAAAAGGAGTTAAGCAAAGTCAAAACAGACTATGCTGTAAGAGAGCATATTAGTACACTAAAGGAAAGCATGCCTACTACATGGAAGCCAGAGCAAAAAGATGCTGTGGTAGACTTAATGAAAGCCAGAGATATGTTTCAAGTTGAAGGGCAAACATTTGCTATCAAGAATGGTGAGGATTATCTTACCACTGATGGTGAACAGCCAGACTATAAAACTGCTGTAGAAGTAGTTGGTAAAAGTCTAGGTTTACCATTTGCCAAAAAAGGTGTTGACACTTATGACGTGGATTCAGCAAAAGTTGATTCAGGGAAAACCACAGGAGTCGATGAAAGTCGAATGAAGTCAGATCCCGAGTACAGATCAGCATTTGTCAATTTGCGAAACACTAACAGATCATTAAACAGGAATCAAATAACAGATTCTATGATCCGTAAGAATATAGATAAAATGAGAAGTCATAGAGATATAGGTAACTCTAGGACACTCAGATAATAACCATATAGGAGAAAAATTATGGCAACAACAACAGCACAAATTAATGAACTATATGCGGACGTAGTGGCAGACCTTATTCCATATTATGATGATGCGGTCTTACTTCCAAATCCTTCATTAATTGTAAACTCATATAACCTAAGTGGCGCAATCGGTAATCAAATGAAGATTCCATTGACTAACGTCTACCCAGATGGTAACACGAGTGTATCGGATAACGCAGACCTAATTAATTCAGGGTTTGATTTCAATCCAACATCAGTAACACTATCTGTAAACAAAAAATCAGCAGGTTCAACAATCTCTGAAGAAGCACTTGAAGACGGTGGCATGGACACAGTCAGAAACGCATTAGTTACAAGACTTTCAAGATCTATTGCACAAGCAACAGACGTAGAAGGTATGAGAGTAATGCTTTCAGGCGGTACATCAGCACTAACAGATATGTCAGGTATCAACGTTTCTAACGATGGTAATGCTAACACAGAAATTACAACCGCAGATTTAGCCGTTGTTTTCAGTAATGAAGCAATGGGATATGCGATCAAGAGAGACCCATCAGTCAAGATGTTCAACGATATCCAAAATGACAACCACGACTTTGTGGCTACATTAAGAAATGGATTTTCTCAGATCAGAAGTAACTTTATTAGAGCAGTTGCTACACAAAGTGGTGTGGGATCATCCACAGCATCGTTGGCACAGTTCTCACAATCAGTTGCTAATCTGAGGGCACAAAATGCCCCAGCAGACGTAGGTGGATTCTACTATGCAGTTATAACACCAGCACAAGAACTCAAACTTGCTAGTGAACTTAACGGTGTAGGTGGTATTGCCGGCGGAGCAATCGCAGGTATTTCACAAGACTTGGCAAACCAAGCATTGTTAGAAGGACTAATCGGACAAGCAGTAGGGCTCAGATTCGTTAGAAGTAACAACTTACCTTCAGGCATAGCATCTGCGTAATAGGAGTTGAGTAATGGCATTTATACTATCAGGATCAACAGTAATTAGTTACGCAGAAGCAGTTGACGTAAAGGACAAAGATCAAAGGCTATTTGAAGCCAATGAGATTAACTTTACAGATGTTCCTGATGCCCCTGGTAATTTAAACAATTATCTCGAAGATCTTACACAAAAAGCCACTAACAGAATCAATGAAAAGATTCGTGCTAGTGCTAGATGGAGAGAATATTTAGGTTCAGCAGGTGTTGGTTATAGTGATATAAACAATATACCACCTTTTGTACCTGAAAATATCATAGGACGTAAAAGTGACTTCACAGACATGTGTGCTTATTACACATTGAAAGAATACTTGTTACCCAAGATTGCCGATTTTGGTAATCCAGAAAGTGCTGAAGTACAGAAGATCCAATATTATGAAGGCAAGTTTGAAGATTTATTCAGAGAACTGCTGGATATATTTGATTGGTACGATCAGTCAGGTGACGGTACTGTGAGTGACGGCGAAAAAATGATAAGATTCCGTCAAACACGTAGGACCAGAGGTAGAAGTAACATTACAAGAGTTAGATAATGGCGATTAGAGATACTTTAGTCACAGGTTTAACTGCTAACTTATCCACAAGTAATGTGTCGGTTAGCAGTGAACTGCCTTTTAACTCAGGTGGTGAGCCGTTGTACATCAAAAACAAAAAGCATGTGTACGTAGATCAGGATAACAAAGATGTTACCGAACTTTACAGCACACTTGATGGCAATGATGTAACACAAACGGAGACCACTGTAACAGCATTTTTGACAGTAGACGCCAAAAATCAACCCGCAGATATCGACACAATAGTTGATACTGTAGTAGCAGAAAGACTAGGAGTAAGTGGACCTTATATTAAAGAATGTGAGGTTGATACTGAAATCACTCTAGATTATATTACATATAATTTTGATTTCAGATTTTTAACTGTATAACAATAGGAGAAACCAATGGCAGTAATGAACGTAACAGCAGGACAAAAAGCAGTCCTTACATTAGGCAATACAGCACCATTGGCTGTACCAGGAGTAGCAAATGGAATGGAAGTTCCATTTATGCAAGACATCACAGTTAATGCTTCCACAGGTGTAGTTAGATATAAAACTCTAGACTCATCAAGTGAAAAAGCATTTACTACTCCATCAACTAACCAGATCTCATTGAACTGTTTAGTAGATGAAGATGTATTCTTTGGCGCATCCAATACGACTAATAAAATTGCTAATGATGGATTATTTGGAACACAGAACGACAAGACAACAGTCTTCTTTAGTGTGGCTTTTGAAGGCACAGGTTCTGGATCCACATATCTAAAAGGATCAGGCTTTTTAAGTGGCTTGGCTCCAACTGCCTCTCAAGATGCGGCGGTATTTATTACCCCTGTAACTATTGAGGTTGATGGTGATCTGACCAAAGCAACAGTCTAGCAATAAATAGTATAGTACCCCCCATTAGTTTGGGGGAGTACTTTTAAGGAGCAGGTATGGAACACAAATTTTTAAGGAACTTTGATGAACATGGTAACTGGACTAAGGAAACACGTATGATTCGTGTAGAAGTAGACGGTGAAATGGTTGAAGTCGATATGGATGAATATGCTAAAAAACATGGCATTGAATTACCAGACAGCAAGTCAAAGAAACACAAAGATGCAAAGGTAGAAAAACATGAAGATATGGCAGAACCACACGGAAAAGGAGATTCTGAAGAGTCTTGAGGTGGAAATGGCTAAAGCACAGGCCGAATTGAAGTGTGCTTACAGAGATATAGATAAGGTACATAGCAGATTAGGATTTGTCCTAAGTGCTGTACATTACTTACAAACTAAAGATACAAAGGAGTAAAGATATGGAGTTAGGTCAACTAGCACAA